>Ga0209512_1004590_pt1 | contig 11981 bp, 10 predicted proteins | sample frozenSSSSmetaG_FD_184142 | JGI IMG/M metagenome (GOLD analysis project Ga0209512, IMG submission 184142) | Glacier valley bacterial and archeal communities from Borup Fiord, Nunavut, Canada, to study Microbial Dark Matter (Phase II) -... | ecosystem: Environmental > Aquatic > Freshwater > Ice >... | reverse complement strand
TATGGCTACTGCGTCTTAATGCGCGCTCGCAGGCGCGGCCGCTGGCGTGGCTGGACTTGTATTTTTTAACGATGATCACCGCTTTGTTGGGCTTTGGCTTGGTGCTATGGCTGCTATCGCCGATTCTTGCGCCTTTCCTGGCAGCAGCGATTTTGGCTTATATCTTCAATCCTTTGGTCGATAAACTGGGGGCCAAAGGCGTACCGCGCGGCTTGGGTACCGCCGTCGCGGTGCTCGCGCTGATATTGGCCATTGCACTGCTGCTAACTATTATTTTGCCGCTCTTCTACAAGGAGATTGCGCAACTTATTCAGCAATTGCCCGCTTTTGCCGAGCAGGTCAAAACCACCTTCATTCCTTGGATAAATCAGAAACTGGGCGTCGCTATTACGCTTGATCCCTCATCATTCCGGCAATTCGTGACCGATAATTTGCAGGACGCTGGCGGCATGGCCAAAAAAGTTTTTGCCTCAGTCGGGGTGGGCGGTTTGGCGGTTGTCGGGGTTTTGATCAATCTGCTGCTGATCCCGGTGGTGCTGTTTTATGTGCTGCGCGATTGGCATCAATTGATCGCAAATCTGGATGCATTAATCCCTCGCCGCTTTCATGGAACGGTGTCAAAACTGACCCATGAAATTGATGCCATTCTCTCGGAGTTTCTGCGCGGCCAATTGAGCGTCATGGTGCTCATGGCGGTTTTTTATGTCACCGGACTATGGCTCGTCGGCCTTAGCTTTGCTTTGCCGGTGGGCTTGATCACGGGGCTGTTAGTGTTCGTGCCCTATCTGGGCAGTGGCACAGGCTTACTGCTGGCTACCGTCGCTGCGGTGATGCAATTTCCTTCAATGACGGGGATATTACTGGTGTGGCTGGTGTTCGGCATCGGTCAATTGCTGGAAGGTTTTGTCGTAACCCCGTGGCTTGTAGGGGACCGTATCGGACTGCATCCGGTAGTGGTCATTTTTGCCCTGCTTGCATTCGGGCAGGTGTTCGGATTTTTTGGATTGTTGCTGGCGTTGCCCGCGAGTGCGGCGATCGTGGTCGGCCTGCGGCATTTGCAGCGCAATTACAGCGACAGTGATTTATACCGACGCTGAGAGATTTATATAAAACCTACAATTATTTAAGTCTACGAAGTTTCGTTTTGCAGAAGCTTAATGGCTTCTTCAGTGCTGCGACGCATGCGATTAAAGGCAATGGCCAATACGCCTACTTCGTCTTTCGTTTCGGGCTTGAATTCCGGTATCGAAAAATCGCCGATCGATACAGCGTCAGCTTGCTTGGCCATTTCGGAAACGGGTCTTACAATCATCCGGTCGAGCATTAAATTCAGCGCGAAAAATACGGCAAAAAATACGGCACCCAGCGAACTCATCAGTGCGGTCAGCGCACTTTTAACCGTCCCCAGTACCGGCAGCAAATCAACCGAGGCAACACGAATTTTGCCGAGATCGTCTGGCACACTAATTCTGCGTGCGATGACCAAGCGCTTTTCGCCGGAGATTGAAGTAAAAACATCAGATACCTGAGTATTGTTGCTGCCTTTAAAACGCGCGATGGCTTCGCCTTCCACGCCACTTTGCATCTTATCGAGCGGGAATTCCCGAATCTTCATTTCAACCAGGCGCGAACCTAACGCGGTGGCTGAACGCGCATCGATATTACCTAACACAGCAGCATCCAAAGTCAGCAAGGCCGCACGTTCCGCATCAGCAACGGCGTGGCGCTCCAGATACCGCTGAGCGACCACGCCCACGGTGATAAATCCGGCCGTAAAGACCAGCAATAAAATTAGATTAAATTTGAGGCGTAGGCCCATGCTGCTTTCCTAAAATCAAAAACTTACTGATATGAGCAAATAAAGGCGCTGATTGCTAAGACGTTGATGCTAGTGATGCCAGGGCGCTCACTGCAAAAGTCCGTTCAAAGTGCGAACACTTTCAAAAAATGAATTTCGCTCGTCGGTAGTTCGAAGATGAGTCGCAAGGCGTTCAAAAAAATCACGTGAATTATCGGTGGCGCGAGCATAACGCTGCACTAGCACGCCGGCTAACGGGCCAATAATCGGCGCCAGCGCGGCTTCACCGCGTTGCATCAGCTCAACCGTAATGGGCGTAGGGCCTCTGACCTTTGCGGGTGGAACCACCTGCCCGTCACGGGTTGGGGCTGACGAGATCGCGGGTGCCCCTGCTGGTGTAAAAGCAGGCGCGACAAGAACCGCTGCTGTGGATTGTTGATACTCTTTCAGAATCCGTTTGGCACTCTTCGTAAACAGCTCGCGTTTACCGGGCTCATCAATATGATTGGCAATAGTGCGAATTACTTCATCCGGGTTGCTGGTTAAGCGGCTGGCGCGCTTGACGGTGGTAATGGAATAAGGCCCTAAATAAGGAAGCAGCGCCCGCGTAAATTCTGCCAGGAGAGCAGGTTCAAGTTCGAGCAACGGGGCGACGGAATTATTATTGGAATTATTAAGCATTTGATTGCTCGTCTTGTTTCGCGGGGGGCAAACTAAAATAATGAATAAATATTAAAAATATTTAGCTTTGCAAAGGCTCATGTTTAAACCTGAATGGGTTAGCGCTCAATGTACTTTTTCCGTTTAAACAGTTGGCGAAGTGTAGCGCAAGTCTATCGGTTTGACCCTATGAAAAATGGCAAAAACAGCATTGTTCACATTTGCAAAGCAGATAAATTGGCGAATCCGCTGTTGAATTAACGGTATTTAACATATTGCCTGGCAAACGGTATTTTACCTGCGCTGATTGCTCCCCCGATCTTACGCAGGGCCAATTCCATGTTCGCTGGTGCCGGGAGCCTGCGTAATGATTGGGATTTGGGTTTGGCCTTGAGTCAGATTCAAGCCTTGTGCAAAATCGAGCATGCGCTGAATGGATTGTTTGGCGCGCAGACCGACCAGGGGATCAACCTGGATTTCGTTCTTGCCGTTTTCCAGTACCAACGCTAAATTGGCTAAACCATTCATGGCCATCCAGGGACATTGCGCGCAACTTTTACAGGTCGCCGAGTTACCCGCAGTGGGGGCCTCAATAAAATTTTTGCCGGGCGCGGCGGACTTCATTTTATGAAAAATACCTTTATCGGTAGCAACGATAAATTCCGTTGCGTCCAAGGTTTGCGCGGCTTTAATAATTTGTGTGGTGGAGCCAACTACGTCGGCCAGCGCAACGATGCTGGCAGGCGCTTCGGGGTGGACTAAAAGTTTAGCGTTGGGGTGCTGTTTTCTCAGCTCGATCAGTTCAGCGGTTTTGAATTCATCATGCACCAGACATGAGCCCTGCCATAACAGCATATCCGCACCCGTTTGGGTCTGAATATAGCCGCCCAAATGGCGATCAGGCGCCCAGATAATTTTTTTGCCTTGTGCGTGCAGATGCGCCACAATCTTGAGCCCGATAGACGAGGTCACCATCCAGTCTGCGCGAGCTTTTACAGCGGCACTGGTGTTGGCATAAACCACCACAATACGATCTGGATGCGCATCGCAAAATGCCGCGAATTCATCAGGCGGACAGCCTAAATCGAGTGAGCATTCTGCTTCCAGTTCCGGCATCAGCACCCGTTTTTCTGGGTTCAGAATTTTGGCCGTTTCACCCATAAAACGCACACCGCACACCACGACCGTTTGGGCGGGATGGTTAGAACCAAAGCGCGCCATTTCGAGTGAATCAGAAACGCAGCCCCCGGTTTCTTCCGCTAAATCCTGCAGGTCGGGATGCACATAATAATGCGCGACGAGCACCGCGTTTTGCTCTTTTAGCAGGCGCTTGATGCGCGCTTTCAGCTCAATTCGCTCGGCAGGATTAGGTTCAGTAAATACCTTGGCCCACGCATGGGCCACCGAGAGCGTTGAGCCAGCAATAGTTGAGCCCGGGATATTTGCGCGTGGACGATCAAACTCAATGCGCTTAAGGTGCTCCATGCGTTCTATGTTGATAGGGACTGGCGTATTCATAGGAGATAGACTCAAGTTAGGTTACGGCGTTCCGATGCTGATATTTTTCAGCTTTCCACGCGCCCGTTTGCATCACATCGCGAATCGTTATGACCGCATCCCACACATCAATATAGCGGGTATAAAGTGGTGTGAATCCAAAACGCAATAAGTTCGGCTGGCGAAAATCGCCGATCACGCCGCGATCAATAATGGCCTGCATGATTTCATACGCATGGTCGTGCGCAAATGACAGCTGACTGGCGCGCAATGCGTGCTCACGCGGTGCAATGCAGGTAAAGCCGTCAGCAGCGCAATGTTGATCCATCAGCAGCCAGAACAAATCGCTTAAAGCCAGTGATTTTTTTCGGATCGCTGACATCTCAATATCTGCAAATGTGTTGATACCGCAGTCAAGCGCCTGCATCGCCAGCACCGACGGCGTGCCGCACAAAAAACGTTCAATGCCGGGCGCCGCAGTATATGCGGGGGTGAAAGCAAATGGTGCTTGATGGCCAAACCAGCCCGCTAGCGGGGTCGCAAAGTTTTTCTGCAAGGCGCGGGTTACGTATAAATAAGCGGGTGCGCCCGGCCCACCGTTGAGATATTTATAACCGCAGCCGACGGCCATTTCAGTGCCGCTAGCTGCCAGCGCAACGGGCACGGCGCCCGCGCTGTGGCTTAAGTCCCAGACAATATGCGTGCCGGCCTGTTGCGCTTTGCTATTCATAGCCGCCATGTCGTGCAAATGGCCGGTGCAGTAATCTACCTGGGTAATGAGCGCTACAGCGACCGTATCATCGAGGGCATGGGCAAGTTGATCGGCAGGCACCAGCTTTAATTCGTAATGATGCTTGAGCAGTTCATTAAGTCCTTGCGCCATGTAAATATCCGTCGGGAAATTTCCGGTTTCAGAGAGGATCACCCGGCGCTTGGCGTCTTCGCGAATGCCAGGCAAGCTCAATGCGCCAGCCAGCAGCTTGAAAATATTGACGGAGGTTGAATCAGTCGCAACCATTTCGCCCGGCGCGGCCCCCAGTAAATAAGCGATCTTGTCGCCAATGCGGCGCGGAAAATTTACCCACTGATGAGTATTCCACGAGCGAATTAAATCGCGCCCCCATTGCTCGCGAAGGCAGGTTTCTAGTTGCGCCGCAGTCGTGACCGGCAGCGCACCCAATGAATTGCCGTCCAGATAAACCACACCATCGGGCAGATCAAAACGTGCGCGTGCATGCCGTAGCGGATCATCGGCATCATGTTGTGCGCAACCCAGTTTGGTGATGTCAGACGTTATGTTGAGTGTCATTTAATCAGCTCCGAAAGCTCGCTGAATTCCTTAAGCTCCCTAAGCTCACTCAGTTCCCTCAGCACCGCGCGTACCGGGGAGGCATCGAGCGTCATAAGCTTCAAGGGTAGTGCGATCAGTTCATAGTCGCCTTCAGGCACATCATCCAACACCAGTCCTTCCAAAATCGACATATGGTGGCGTTGCACCGCATGGTGTGCGTCCATGGTTTTGGATTCCTGGGTATCCAGCGACGGGGTGTCGGTGCCGATCAGTATCACGCCGTTTGCGGCCAGCAATTCAATGGTTGCCGGGCTAATGGCCCGGAAGTCCTTATCCCACGCGGCTTCCGGGGCATTCACGTAGGTACGCAATAACACCCGGGGTGGAGAATTTTTGAGTTGGGCGTAGATCGTGTCGGGCGTAATATCGCCGCTTGATAAAGACACATTGATCACCCGGCACGTGCCCAGATAAGGCGTCAAATCCACCTCGCCAATGGTAGCGCCGGTGGCATCGTAATGCAGCGGCGCATCGGCATGGGTACCGGTGTGGGTAGACAAAGAAAATCTGGACACATTGACCGGGCAATCAGCGGTTAGCATCCAGGTGCGTGACTCGGTAAAAGGCGTGTCGCCCGGCCACACGGATATAGCAGTGTTCAGGCGCTGTGAAATATCCCGGATTTTGAGTGGCGGCAGCATGAGTATAGGAAATATAAAATTAGTATGCGCAAATTATCGCAGACGTAGACAGGCTTCGTGAATAAAATACATCAATCAAATAACCTCTTCCATATTGCCGCCTGAATGTTGCGACGTCTGCCCGGGCGGGCAGGTCGGTGGCGCTAAAAATCAAACCAGGCGGAGCATCAAGACAGGTTGTTTTTTTGCCGCGCTATGGTCGCTTGCTGCTCAAACATTTTTATAAGACCCCGGTCAGGCTGTCGCCCGATTGATAGGGTAAAATGCCGGATTACGGAATTTATGCGCAGATATCTATGTTGACTGGAAGTCTAGTTGCGATTGTTACCCCGATGCTGCCCGACGGCGCGCTCGATTTCGCTTGCCTGAAGTCGCTTGTCGACTGGCATATTGCCGAGGGTACCGATGGCATAGTTATCGTCGGTACCACGGGCGAATCGCCAACAGTTGATTTTGATGAGCATGCCTTGCTGATCAAGGCGGCTGTTGAATATGCGGCAAAACGCGTACCGGTGATTGCTGGTACTGGTGCCAATTCAACGAAAGAGGCGATTCATCTCACCCGCGTGGCGAAAAGCGTTGGCGCTGACTATGCACTTTCAGTCGTGCCCTACTATAACAAGCCAACCCAAGAAGGCCTTTTTCAGCACTTCACTGCGATTGCCCAAGCCGTCGACATACCGGTGATCCTGTACAACGTGCCGGGTCGCACAGTGGCGGATCTGGCTAACGAGACGGTGCTGCGTCTGGCTCAGATTCCCAATATCGTCGGCATTAAAGACGCCACTGGCAACATGGCGCGAGGCTCTGAATTATTGATGCTGGCCCCCAAAAATTTCGCTATTTACTCAGGTGATGACGCATCCACATTGCCGCTGATGATGCTGGGTGCGCATGGCTCCATTTCAGTTACCGCGAACGTTGCCCCGCGCCTGATGCATGAGATGTGCGCGGCAGCACTCAAGGGTGATCGCGAAACGGCTATCGCGATCAATCATCGTTTGCTGGGGCTGCACAACCAGTTGTTCCTCGAGCCCAACCCGATCCCGGTCAAATGGGCGCTTCATCAAATGGGTCACATTGGAGTCGGCATCCGCTTGCCGCTGACATCTTTCCAGCCACAATATTTTTCACCTTTACGTGCCGCAATGCGCCAAGCAGGCATTCTCGAACTTACTAAGGAAGCAGCCTAATGTCGACGTATAAAATTAATTTCACCGCCGCGCGTACTGTCATTTCGGCGCGGGGCCACGATTTGAAGCCTGCTTTGAGAATCACTCCGAGAGCCAGTTTGAAACCTTTGCTAACGCCAATGCTAGCGGCGCTGATGGTCACGATGTTTAGTGGCTGCAGTTTGTTCGGCAACATTTCAGAAAATAAAAGCATCGATTACCGCTCGCAGTCCGGCAGCAAACCGGCATCGTCGCTGGAAGTGCCACCGGATTTAACATCGCCGATTGCGGATGATCGCTATGTAATTCCGGATGCTAAAGCGACCACATTCTCGACTTACAACCGCGAGCGCAATGCTGCGCCAGCCCAGGGAACGGCCAATAGCTCGGTGCTAACCAAGGTGGACAATGCGCGAATTGAGCGCGCGGGACAGCAGCGCTGGCTGGTGGTTAAAACCTCCTCTGACAAAGCGTGGGCAACGGCAAAATCTTTCTGGACCGAAGCGGGTTTTGTACTCAATCGCGAAAGCCCCGAAGTAGGCATCATGGAAACCGACTGGGCCGAAAATCGCGGCAAAATTCCGCAGGATTTGGTGCGCAGGACTATTGGTCGTGTGATTGATGGTCTTTATTCATCAAACGAGCGCGATAAATTTCGCACGCGTCTGGAGCCCGGTGCTGAAGCCGGCACGATCGACATTTATGTGACCCATCGTGGTTTGCAGGAAGCATTTACCAATCAAGACCAAAGCAGCACATCATGGTTACCGCGCCCGAATGATAGTGAGCTTGAAGCCGAAATGCTCGCACGTCTGATGCTTAAGTTTGGCTATGCTGCCACCGCCGAAAAAGACAAGACGATCGCTGCCGCCGTTGCAACCACGACAGCCGGCATCGCTACGGCTGCTACCGCTGCCCCGGCACGTGCATCTTATGACAAAGAAAAAGGCGGTTCGCTGAAAGTGAACGAGCCGTTTGATCGCGCATGGCGTCGGGTCGGCCTCGCGCTGGATAACACCGGCTTCACTGTAGAAGATCGTGATCGTTCGAAAGGGCTGTTTTTTGTTCGCTATATTGATCCTGATGCTGAAGCAAAGTCCACTAACGGTAAAGGCTTTTTGGACAAGCTCGCGTTCTGGCGCAAAGATGATCCTGCCAGCAGACCGCAGTACCGCCTCTTTGTGTCCGAAGTTGCTGGCATTTCAGAAGTGGTTGTGCAAACCCCGGATGGCAAGATGGATAATTCCGCAACTGCCAAACGCATTCTGTCCTTGTTACTGGATCAGTTGAAATAATTGTTTGTTAAACGTCATATCCGCATATGGCGTGTATAGATTCAAGTTATTTTAAGCTGTGTTTTTAAGCAGATTTTTTAAGCGGGCTTGTCCATTTCGGCAAGCCCGCTTTTTTAGCGGCAATGGTGAGCGAACGGGAGTATTGGGTTGGCACTGAAATTTGCGTCACTGGGCAGCGGCAGCGAAGGTAACGCACTCATCGTCGAAGTCACGGCGGCGACGACGGTCACGCGATTGATGATGGATTGTGGCTTTGGTCTGGCCGACACAGAAACCAGGCTAGCGCGTATAGGTTTGATGGCTAAAGATATCGATGCCATCGTCGTCACCCATGAGCACTCCGATCATATCGGTGGCGTGGCACGCTTTGCCCGCAAGCATGGCATCGCTGTTTGGATGACGCATGGCACCGCCAAGGTATTACGCGAAAACTCAATACCCGCGGTGCTGATGAATTTCGTTGATCCGCACGAAATATTCAGCGTTGGCGATGTGCAGGTTACCCCTTATTTTGTGCCGCATGATGCCTATGAACCTGTGCAATATGTGTTTTCAGACGGCGTCCGGCGTCTAGGCGTACTGACCGACACGGGAGCGTTAACGACGCATATCGAAGAAACCTTGTCAGGCTGCGATGCCTTGGTGCTTGAATGCAATCACGATCTCGAGATGCTGATGGCAGGGCCCTATCCCGCCAGCTTAAAGAAGCGCGTTGCGGGAAAGTTTGGTCATCTCGACAATGCGACCGCAGCGATGCTGCTATCAAAAATTGACTGTACGAAACTAAAGCACGTGATTGCCGCGCATTTATCAAAACGGAATAATTCACCGGAATTGGCGCGGAGCGCACTGGCAGCGGCATTGATGTGCGCAACTGACTGGATTGGCGTTGCCGAACAGGGTTCTGGATTTGCATGGCGTGATGCGTGATTGAGAGACGCCTGGTAAAAACCCGCCAAGATTTTCCGGGGAAACAAAAATAATCCACGAAAATTTAGCAAACGGAATAAAAATTGATTTATCTAACGCCACCAATAAAAACGCCGACTTAAAGTCGGCGTTTTCAGTACAACTTAACCAAGAATTACTTCTTTGGCATTGCGTCTTTAGCTGCGTCTTTTGCGCCAGCAACTGCTTTGTTTGCTGCGTCTTTAGCTGCGTCAGCTGTTTTGCCCGCTGCGTCTTTAGACGCGTCTTTGGTGGCTGTTGCAGCAGCACCAACGGCTTCTTTAGCGGCGCCGGCCATTTCTTTACCAGCAGCAGTAGCACCAGCAGCAGCGTCTTTACCAGCTTCAGCGGCTTTAGCAGCACCGTCTTTGGCAGCATCAACAACAGCAGCGCTAGTAGTTTTAGCAGCATCAGCAGCCGCATCGGTAACAGCCTTTGGCATTTCGACCTTAGGTGCGTCCATTTTAGGGGCTTCTACTTTAGGTGCTTCTTTACCGCATGCGGCCAGGCCGATTGCGACGATTGCTGCGACAACGATTGACTTGTTCATGTGACTTCCCTTGATGAATAAATTAAAAAAATTTTGATCAAAAATTTTTATCGGCCGCGGCGACTTCTTGCCGTCTTGGAGCGAATGTTCCGAGAGTAGTGCTTAATAGCTGCCGTGATGCAAATTTGACCGATCTTCGAGTATATCATCGGTGTGACGCACTGCACAATAGTTCCCTCAAAATTGAATTAAATTCAGGACTGGGGCTCTAGATCCCATTTAGGAATAAAAGGTTATGCAGGGAAAACTGTTTATAAACCCACAGTGCTGCCCGTTACCGCGACTTCAGTGCTTTCCCAGATTTGTTCAAATCGATCTACAAACGGCTGAGCTGCAGCCTGATCATGCAGTGTCAAAACAGAATGAAGGTGCTCAAAATAGGGCTTCCGCCAGAAATGCGCCTGATCGGCAATAATCATCACATCTTTAGCGTCGCGGGCGGCACCCATCGTGCGGTGAATCGATATCTGGTTTGAAAACAGCGCCAAAAGCCCCACTAAACGCGCCAGTTCGCTTTCTATACCGCGGGTTTCGTGCAGCGCAATACGCAGCCGGTTATTACGGTCAGCCAGCAATATTTTTTTGAGCGTCTCAATTCGTGCAGGATGCCCAAAGTCGCGGCTTCGCAATGACTGCGCCGAAACATCAAAAATCCTGATTTCATGTTGCGCCTGGCCAATCACTTCGTTAATCGCCAGCAATCCTTCGCTGGTGCTGTCCATCAAGCGATAGATGACTTCGGGCGCTTGGGGTGCAATCATCGGTGGCATAACGGGCGTTGATGAATTACTCATGTGTTTTTCCTCAAATCGAAACGCGCAAAATAAAATCAGGCGAGGTGAATATAACCGCTGCAATAAGCTTCATACATTAGTGCTTGTGCGGCCGGTGATGCCGCCTTGAACTGTACCGCTGACAAGGCTCGTCCATCCGCCAGCGTCTGCCATGACGCATTGCGACTATCGGCATTACATAATTGCTCGCCATTCAAAAAAACACTAAGCTCATCGTACAAAAGCCGGGTCTGAAGATCAAGCATCAAACCCTGTGCCGCCGCCGCTTTGGTAAACGCGCGCAGCGAGAGGATTTTTTCGGGCGCGTCAAAATACACATGTGATTTAGGCTCGGTAAGGTGACGGCCTAAAAATTGTTGTAACCGTTTTTTGTCAGCTGCTACGGCGCGTATCTCGTCCAGCATTTTTGAAACACGTAACAACATATCTGCGCCAATTTCACCTGGCCGTGAAGTCATCTGCAAATCGCCATCCTGATATTGCCCGTCCAGTTTGATTTCATCGCGCAAATAATCCAGAAAGCCCATGGTGATTTCCTGTTGTGAAGGGGCGCGAAAGCCAATTGACCAAGTCACGCAATCATCGGTTTCTGCTACACCATGATGGGCGCAGCCGGGTGGCAGATAAAGCATATCGCCCGGGTTGAGCAGCCACTCCTCCTCAGCCTTGAAATGGGACAAAATTTTCAGCGGCCTTTCAGCCTGCAGGCGTAAATCCTGCTGGGCTGAAATTTGCCACCGGCGCTGGCCGTGGCCTTGCAGTAGAAACACATCATAAGAATCAAAATGCGGACCAACCCCGCCGCCTTTAACCGCATAGCTCACCATCAAATCATCAATACGGGCATACGGAATAAAATTGAAGCGCTGCAATAGCTGATGCGCTTCATGTGAAAAATGCTGAGTGTCCTGAATCAGCAATGTCCAAACCGAATCTGCGGCTGCGCGAAAATCTTTAGTCTTAAACGGGCCCTGCTGCATTTGCCAATCGGTATGTTTGCCGCTATTTTTCCCATGAATTTTGATTTCATCGCGGCGCATGATGAGACGGCTCTCCGCTTCTTCGCGTTTGGCCAACGTCAGTATTTCCGGGATCGTCAATGGCGCTTCAAAATTGGGGAATGCGTGGCGAATCAACAACGGTTTTTTTTGCCAGTGGTCACGCAAAAATTTTTCAGCCGACAGGTTTCCCAGTGGCGGATTTAATGTTGCCGAGGACGAAAAAAGTTTTTTGTCGGACATGCCATTTCCAAAAATTTTCAATCTGTTGCCGGGT
>Ga0209512_1004586_pt1 | contig 11985 bp, 13 predicted proteins | sample frozenSSSSmetaG_FD_184142 | JGI IMG/M metagenome (GOLD analysis project Ga0209512, IMG submission 184142) | Glacier valley bacterial and archeal communities from Borup Fiord, Nunavut, Canada, to study Microbial Dark Matter (Phase II) -... | ecosystem: Environmental > Aquatic > Freshwater > Ice >... | reverse complement strand
GTAAAAAAGGCCCAAATTGAGTGAAGAAGGTATGAGTCCGGGTGCCCATGGCAAAGCAGCAAAACCCAGGTAAACAGAAACGAAAATAACTATTGGAGCGAGTATAAATAGAATTTTATCGGCGGCTGTTGGAATGATAAATTCCTTTTGAAGCATCTTTAAGATGTCTGCAAATGCCTGCAGTGTGCCATATTTACCGACCTCCATTGGCCCTATTCGATCCTGAATAAATGCAGATATTTTTCTTTCGGAATATAATGCAAACAGGGTAAACAGAGCTGTAAATGCAAATAATGCGGTTGCAACAAGTACATATGTCAGATAGAAAGTCAATTTCCAGGGCTTATGTACGCAAACTTAAGGATTATGCTTATAAATGCAGACTAAATCTATCTATTATAAAGAATTTAATTTAACGTGAACTCGACATAATATTTTAAAAACCGCATAGAAACATAGTATTTTATAGCTTCTAACTAACCTTTTAGACACAGATAGCCTTGAAGCTTCGCTTCAATCTATGTTTCCTTTAAAGAATAATAAAAATCAATCTATGTGGTTAAATATTAATCTTTAGATAGTTTAATGTCGAACTTTCGTTAATTTAATCCCATATCGGTTTATAAGACAGATGAATCTTCTCTCCAAAAAACAAACGGGTACTCTTTGCAAAAGAAGGAGTATAATCGGAAACATAAAACTGATGGCGTTTTGCGGGCCCATCATTCAATAAATTGAGCTTTGTAAGGCGATCCTTTAAATCCTCTGCAACTATTTCAGCAGTATTAACGATATCAACCTTGCCACCATAAAATGAAGATATTTCGGGCTTGATCAGCGGATAATGGGTACATGCAAGTATCAGGCTGTCAATTTTCTTGAGTTTTGGAGAATTAAGATAAGAGTTGATCACTGTATTACTGATATTATTGTTGAAAAAACCCTCCTCAATCATCGGCGCGAGCAAAGGGGTTGCCAGTGAAGAAATCTCAATATTTTGATCTATTAACTTAAATTTTTTAGCATAGATATCAGATCGTATTGTTGATTTTGTTCCGATTACTCCTATTTTTTTATACTTTCCCTTACTAATCATCGCATTTACCACCGGATCAATCACATTGATGATAGGCACCTTATCGCCAAGAAAATGCACAAGTTCATGATAGGCATGTGCAGAAGCAGTATTACAAGCGATTAAAATGAGCTTACAATTTTTGTCCAGCAGGAACTTGGCAATCTTGAGACTATAGAATTTGATTGCTTCGGGTGATTTATCACCATATGGCATATGAGCGGTGTCACCAAAATAGATGATCTGCTCGTTTGGTAAAATTTTTCGGATAGCATTTGCAACGGTAAGACCACCGATTCCAGAATCGAAAATTCCAATAGGAAGTGCTGAACTCATATTTCAAAAATAGAATAATATTTCGAGCCGTTGTGTTGAATTATTTGAACAAAAAAAAATGCGAAACATTTAGCTTCGCATTAATTCAACTTGAAATAAAATTGTTATTTAGCTGCGCTTGTAATACCTAATTTGGTTTTCACATCATTGATCAAGTCAGTACCTCCATCAAAATAAACTACACCCGGTTGAGAAACATCGAAAACATATGCAAAACCCTTTTCTTTAGCAACCGTCTTAACCGCATCTTCAGCTTTTTTAAATACAGGCTGATAGATCTCGGTACGCTTGGTAGTTAATTCTTCCTGAGCTTTTTCCTGAGCGTCTGTGATACGTTTTTCAAGATCCTGGATGCTGGCACCAAGTGTGGTTAATTCTTTCTCTAAGGTAGCTCTGTTAGCCTCGCTAAGTGTTTTGTATTTTTCTTCGTAAGAAGTAACTAATTTCTGACGTTCTGCACCCATCAACTCAAGAGATGTTTGTTTTGCCTTTGCAAAGGTCTGGAAAGTTGCATCAGCTGTTTTCATTTCAGGCATTGATTGCAATAGATCAGCAGAATTGATGTGACCAAATTTTTGCTGAGCATTTACCGTACCTACTGCAAGGAACATTCCAAATGCAACAACTCCTATTTTTAATAAATTTTTCATTTTTTCTTGTATTCTGTTTTTTGTTTATAATTTATGAGAGATCTTATTTATTTATCGTTCCTGGTTTATAACCTAACCTGGTAATTACATCATTACTTTTGTCTAAACGCGGACTTGCATATAATAGTGTAATCTCGCTGTTTTTATCAAAAATCATATCCAGTTGCTGGGCGTCTGCAACAGCCTGAACTGCCTTAGATACACGATCCTGGATAGGTTTTATCAATTTGGTCCGGGCCAGAAAAAGTTCACCTTCAAATCCAAATTTAAGCCTTTGAAATTCCTTTGCTTCCTTTTCCTTTTCAATTATTTCATTTTCTCTTGTCTTTCTCATCGCTTCAGTCAGTAAAACCTGATCGGCCTGATAAGCTTTAAAAAGTCCTTCAATCGCAAGAAATTTTGAATCTACTTCCTTTTGCCATTGTGCAGAAAGCGCATCCAACTGCTTTTGAGATGAATTATACTCAGGAATATGTTTTAGAATATAATCACTATCAACATAAGCAAAACGCTGCGCAAAGGCTCCAAAGCTCGTAGAAACCATCAATAATGCTATAATAAGAATTCTTTTCATCTGTTTCTGTTTATTATTTTTTATCCTGAATGTGCAGAATAGTTCCCTTGATGATTAAGATTCCTTAATTAAATCCACCGTTTAAGGCCTGCGAAATACTGAATGTGAATGGATTTCTTCCACTATCCGGCAAACCAGGAATTTTATCAAAGGCAATGCCATAATCAATACCAAGAAGTCCAAAAATAGGTAAAAATACTCTTGCTCCAACTCCTGCAGTACGTCTGATGTTAAATGGCGCGAAATCACGGAATGAATTCCAGGTATTTCCTCCTTCAGCAAAGGCCAGAACGAAAATGGTTGCTGTCTGACTTGCAGTGATAGGATGTCTTAATTCCAGAACATATTTATTAAACAGTGGACTTCCTGATCCCTGTGCAATCGTTGGATTAGCACCAGCAGGAATAATCGCATTGTTTGCATAGCCACGCATTGCGATGATCTCGGATCCCTGAAGGAAATCAAAACCCTGCATACCATCACCACCCAGTTTAAATCGCTCGAAGGCCGACTGACCTACTGCCTGGTTGTAAATACCAAGGAAACCGAATTGAGCCTGTGCCTTTAGAATCAGCTTGCCATAGATACGCTGAAACCATTGTGACTCAAATTTCCATTTATGATACTCAGTGAATCTGTATTTATCCTTATCTGTAGCAATCGCATAGTTTTTATTATTCAACAATGAATAAGGAGGTGTAGCCTGAACTGTCAGCTTTAAATTTGATCCCGAAGTTGGAAAGATAGGTGCATCAATCGAACTTCTGCTTATTACCTGAGTTAAGTTAAAGTTGTATGAAGTACCTGTCGAAAAAATAAACGCATTATAGTTGTTAAGGATATATTGCTGCAAATTGATTGAGGTATTAGCCTGGAAATAATCATCAGGCCATTTTAATCGCTTACCTAAACTGTAGGTCATACCATTCATGCGAATCTTTTGCTGATTGGCATCTCCGTTTCTGAGTCCGTTAGACTGTAATGAGGTAAATGCGCTTATACCAAAGTAAATAGGCTTCTTGCCACCCAGCCATGGTTCAGAAAATGAAAAACTATAGGATTGATAGAACTTACCATTGGTTTGTCCCCTGATACTCAACTTTTGCCCATCACCTTTAGGCAATGGCTTCCAGGCACTTTTATTGAAAAGATTACGTGCAGAGAAATTATTAAATGTTAGTCCTAAAGTACCTACAACACGTCCTCCACCAAAACCTCCGGATAATTCAATCTGATCAGATGGTTTTTCAACCACATTATACTCGATATCAACTGTACCATCATTTGGATTGATATTGATAGGTTTAGGATCAGTTTTGGTATCGTCAAAGTTTCCTAACTGTGCAATTTCACGGGTACTTCTTACAATAAGTTCTTTAGAGAATTTCTGACCGGGTTTAGTCCGGATCTCTCTTAAGATTACCTTATCATTAGTCAGTTCATTTCCTTTAACCTTAATATTATTAATCGTGTACTGCGGGCCTTCGTACATTCTCATTTCAAGATCAATAGTGTCACCATAAACCTTAGTTTGAACAGGATCAACATTGAAAGTAAGGTATCCATCATTCATATAAAGAGAAGACACATCATCGCCTCCGGGACTACTGGTTAATTTTTTATTTAGCTTTTTCTCACTGAAAACCTCTCCTTTGCTGATTGCGAGAATGGCATCCAAAACTTTGGTTGAATATTTAGCATTGCCGGCCCAGGTAATATTCCCGAAATAATACTTAGGACCCTCATGCAAATCTATCTTCACACCTATGGTACTTTTGCCGGTTCGGTAAGTGGTATCCTTGATTATCTCAGCATCACGATAGCCCTTTTCATGCATTTTTGATATCAGGTTTAACTTATCCTCATCATATTTATTCTGAAGGAATTTGCCGGAGCCAAATACCTTATAAACAGCTTTTTCTTTTGTTTTCTTGAGGTATTTCTTCAGGCTTTTATTTTTAAAATCCTTATTTCCGGTAAATACTATTTCACTTATTTTAACCCTGTCGTTCTTTTCAACTGTAATATCCAGAATCTTATTATTGGCTTCTGAAGTATCCTTTCTTTCAGCAATAATAACATCAGTGAACAGATATCCTTTTTCAGTAAAATGCTTCTTGATAATATCAGTAGTGGTTTTCAACAAATTCTCGTTAACAACCTTTCCGGTTTTATCTTTTAATTTTTCGTTTACGTCGGTAATTTCACCTTTTTTCAAGCCAATCAATTCGATTCTGGTTAATCGCGGGCGTTCCACAACTTCTATTTCAAAAAAGATCGTATCAGATCTGATTTCTGCGATGTTCAATTTTACATCATCAAATAATCCCTGAGCCCAAAGATTCTTAACTGCATTGGAAGTAGCATCTCCAGGCACTGTAATCCTGTCGCCCTTAGTTAATTTTGAGATGGTAATTAAGACATCCTTATCTAAAAATTCAGTGCCAAGAATACTTGTTCCACCAATAACAAAGTCCTTGGGATTAAGATAGCTAAGCTCTTCATTAGATGTTGGTCTTGCTGGTGCCGGGGTTCCGGTTCTCCCAAACTGAGCCATTGCAGAAGTACCGGATATAAGAAGTAAAAACAATATGAAAATGCGATTCATTTGGTGTATTAAAGGTGCTAAATTAAGCTAATAGCTTGTTAAAAAGTGTTAAAAGTGAAAATTAGTTCAACTGTTCGCTTGTCATACCGAAGCGTCTCTCGCGTTTCTGATAATCTAAAACAGCTTCAAAGAGATCCTGACGTCTGAAATCAGGCCATAATTTTGAAGTAAAATACAATTCTGCGTAGGCTATTTGCCATAAAAGATAATTGCTTATTCTGTGTTCCCCACTTGTACGTATCATTAACTCCGGATCGGGTATTCCGGCTGTATTCAAATGAGAACCAAAAATATCCTCAGTAATATCTTCAGCTTTTAACTCACCATCCCTGACTTTTATTGCTATTCTTTTGGCTGCATCGGTAATTTCCCACCTTGAACTATAGCTAAGCGCAAGTGTAAGAGTACAATTACTGTTTGCTGAAGTCTTCCTGATTGCTTCACTTAACTGTTTGCGGCATTTTTCAGGTAAAGTTGACAAATTTCCGATGGCATTTAAACGTACACCGTTATCCATTAAAGTTTTAGTTTCTTTACTTATGGTTGATACCAGAAGTTCCATTAAAGCCATTACTTCAAGCTTTGGTCTATTCCAGTTTTCGGTAGAGAATGCATAAAGTGTAAGATATTTTATACCCAGTTCTACTGCACCTTCCACTGTATCACGTACCGCTACGACCCCATTCTGATGACCAAAAACCCGTAGTTTTCCCTTTTCCTTTGCCCAACGGCCGTTTCCATCCATTATTACTGCTACATGCAGCGGCAATCTGTCCTTATCTATCTGTTCAATCAGGCTCATTTACAAAGTTTAACATTCAAATCCGGAACAAATTCTATCTGATTATATTCAATTGAAACCCCGAAAAATTGTTCAAAAATTTCGCGATGCAAAGTTATGACTTAATTACGTTAATCCGCTACTAGAAATTAAAACAGATTTTCATTAGAATAAAAATGTTTTTTATTGGCGGTGAAGCCTGCCCGGCTGAGACCGGTCTGACGGGCATGTATGAACTTATATTCATGTTGTTTTGGGAGGAGGTAATTCCATGCAGGTTTCATTAGAATAATTTTGCTTTTTACTCCAGCATAAGCGGGAAAACATATGATTAAATTCATCTCTTCTTGTAAATTATTAAAAGCCTGCAGGATGAAGGAAGAAACCTTACTGATATAAAATGGACGAAGAATCATGGATGAATGATACATTTCCATCGTTAATTATTGATTTTAAAACTTAAAAAGTAGGGCATTTGATTGGGATAAAGGTATAAGTAAGACCCACACCTGCAAACATATACGTATCCCTCGGCCTGAAATCACCCCGCTGTGTTCCCGGTGTTCCAATTTGAGGAACAACGATCGATCGGTCAGCCAAAGCTTGTGTTAAAGAGCTGGCCGGAGAAACAACATTAAAATCAATATATCTGCCGCTGATATCATCCAGATAGTCTGTAAAAGCGGTTCGATAACCAACTTCAGCTAAAAGTGTCCATTTTCCACTAATATTGTATATCACACCTGCCCCATAAGGCACACTGATCGCACTCTTCTTGTAAGCAACATTCTCAGTCTGCAGTAAGCGAAGCTCAATCTCATCGCCATTATTAGTTAAAGGATTATAGGTAAAAGAAGCGATTCCTGTGAACAGATAAGGACTCAACTTTCTGGTCGCATATCCAAAGTCAGCTCCGGCCATATATCTGAAAAGATTGAATTCAATCTGCATGGATAACTCAGATACCGGGGAATGAAAATCAAGATTCCTTTCAATCTGGTAGGTATTAGAAGAAGAAGCATCACTTGCCCGAACCTTTCCCTGCATAAAATTCAGTTTCGCAGACCAGTAACCATCAAAATTTCTTTTGATTTGAACACCGAATGCGGGATCTGTCAGCTTATATGCCTTAACTGGATTGATATCTCCCATATAACCTGCTCCGCCTAAAAAGCCTCCAAACTCCCAGGTCTGGGCTGAACTGATTATACTGGATGAAAGCAATAAAGTGACAAGTATAAATCTCCGCATCAATGCTAAAACTGTTCTTAATAATTTCTGGTATCAATTCCCCAGAGCAATTTATTCCTTAACGTAGATAAATAGTTTTCATTATTAAGCCTGATCAAATTGATCCCGAAAGCAGCCTTTTTTACCTTAATTTTTATGGAGGTATCGATTACCTCTGTTCTGGAATCACAGGTTAAAAGGTATTTTGAACTCCTTCCTTCAATTTCGAAAGAGAGAATATTGGTATCTGATAAAACTATTGGCCGGACATTCAAATTGTGCGGGGAAATTGGAGTTACAACCATGTTTCCCGATCCAGGGAAAATAATTGGCCCGCCACAGCTCAGTGAATAGGCTGTTGAACCGGTTGGTGAAGCCACGATGATGCCGTCAGCCCAGTACGAATTCAAAAATTCTCCATTCAGATAGGCATGGACTATCATCATCGCGGAAGTATCACGTTTATGAATAGTTACATCATTCAATGCAAAATTTTCATTTCCAAAAAGTTTCAGTTCAGACTCTATACAAAGCTGAACCCGATGATCTAATGTAAAGTCCTTGTTAACGAGACTTATCATTGCATTTGCAATATCACTCTTATTGATACTGGCGAGGAACCCTAATCGTCCGAAATTTATTCCGATAACCGGAATATTTGAATCCCGAACCAAGGTAACGGTATCCAGTAATGTACCGTCACCTCCCAGGCTGATCATTACATCAACATTAGCATCTATAAGATCCTGTGTGTTTCTAAATATTTGAAACTTCCTCGGGAAAAATATTTTGCCTGAGATGAAGTGATTATATTTATCATAGACAAATGCTTCAACTGCATGCTCGGCAAGGCTGTCGAAAACCTGCTGAACATTTGGTAATACAGTATTATTGAATTGCCTGCCGTAAATTGCAATCTTCATGTTGTGATTTTAGATATCGAGATAGTTCATTAGCTGATCATATCTGTCTGAACTACCATCATCTGATTTGGTGTCATTGAAGGTAGCCTTGACATGATAATCATATCGGAGAAAAGAAGCTATAATTGAGGATAAATCTGTACGATTAAGTTTTAATGTAATCTCAAGCTTTGTAGAGTCAGGAAAGGATTGAACATAAGAGCTTAGAATTTGGGCATTATCTGATTCTACGATCTGTGAGATATGTGCCAGTGAATTATTCCTGTTTGTGATTTCAAGAATAATTATACCACCGGGTTCTTTCACAGATGTAATCGTAGCCACATATTCCATCATGGTATTTATAGAAATAAGTCCCTTGTAGTTTTTATTGGAATCCAGAACAGGCACCAAACTTAATTTTTGCTCATAAAACAAACGAATTACATCATAAATATGCTGTTCCTCGTATACAAAAGCATTATGAAGAGATAAGCTTAAACTCCCTATAGGAGCATTTGAATCCTGCACTTCAATCAGATCTTCATCTGATACCAGACCCAAAAATTGACTGTCATTAACTATAGGAAGGTGGTTTACACGAAACTCAACCATCCGTTCATGCACTTTCTGAACGGTATCAGAAGTTTTTAAAGCGGGGATACTATCCGATATGAGTTCGTGTGCAAACATATAGTTCTGCTAGTATATACGATCTAAAAACCGTTTTAAATGTGCATTAAATTCAACAGGCCGTTCCATCATTGGTGCATGGCCACAAAGATCGACCCAATTCAATTCAGAATCGGGAAATAACTGATTAAATTCTACAGCTACTTCCGGTGGGGTTATTTTATCATTTTTCCCCCATATAAGGCAAACCGGTACTTTGATCTTATGAATGTCCTTTGACATATTATGCCTGATGGCTGATTTGGCCATAGCAAGTATCTTAATCACCTTTATCCTGTCATTCACTATCTGGTACACCTCATCAACCAGTTCTTTGGTTGCAGTAGCCGGATCATAAAAAGTAAATTCAACCTTCTCCTTTATGAAATCATAGCTTTCGCGCCTGGGGAATGATCCTCCAAAAGCATTTTCATACAAACCCGAACTGCCGGTTAAAACCAAAGCCTTTACCTCATCCTGATGATTGAGTGTATATATTAAGCCAACATGGCCACCAAGAGAATTGCCAAGAACGGTTATATTTTTCAGCTTTTTGTATTTAACAAACTTATGGACAAACTTGGCTAGTGTTTTAACACCTGTGGTTAATAATGGCAGATCATAAAGGGGCAATAAGGGGATGATCACCTTGTATTCTTTTTTAAATTCTTGAACAACATCAGTCCAGTTACTAAGTGCACCCATTAAGCCATGAAGCAATAAGAGCACTTCTCCTTCTCCCTCTTCAATGTATTTAAAACCGTTTTCTTCTTTTATCTCGAACTCCATAGAATTTTTAAGTACATTTTTCTTTTACCTGCTAAGGTATAAGTCTAAAAGTTAAATCAATATAAAAACTTATTTAGTTAGAAAGAAAATAAGCCTTAATAATTCGCCCTTGTATGATCCAATAATTAACTAAGGAGCTCCTTAACAAGCTCGGAAACAGTTTTACCATCTGCCTTACCTGTCAGTTCCTTACTTACAATGCCCATCACTCTACCCATATCTTTCATACCTGATGCACCCGTTTGAGCAATTGTTGTTTTAATAAAAGCAGCAATGGCATCTTTGTCCATTTGCTGCGGCAAATAAGCCTCAATAACCTGAAGCTCTTCCTGTTCTATCTGATAAAGATCAGGCCGATTTTGAGATTGATAGATATCCGCTGACTCTTTGCGTTGTTTTGCCAGCTTTTGCAGAACCTTAAGCTCTGCCTCTTCAGTAAGTACTTCCTGGGCACCCTTTTCTGTTTTGGCGACAAGTAAGGCAGCTTTTATGGCCCTAAGTCCACGCAAACGAGTACTATCCTTATTCAACATGGCGGATTTAATATCCTGATCAATATTTTGTTGCAGAGACATTTCCTGAAATAATTTTATGTGGTTAGTGATTAAGGCAAAACTACACAATCCTGATTAGTTGGAAGTAAATTTTACATTTATTCCAGAAATCATGCCATTTCTTACTTTTTCAAATGATGAGAGGTGCTAGCTTGAGCTGTTGGCATAACGATCATATCGTTGATGTTTACATGAGCAGGACGTGACACTGCAAACCATATAGTATCAGCAATATCCTGCGCATGAAGTGGCTCATAACCTTCGTATACTTTTTTAGCCCGCTCCTGATCACCATGAAAACGAACTTGCGAAAATTCTGTATCTACAGCTCCGGGATGCACACCTGTCACTTTAATCATATGAGGCAGAAGATCAATCCGCATTGCTTTATTCAATGAATCTACAGCGTGTTTGGTTGCACAATACACATTTCCATTCAGATAGGTCTCTTTTCCTGCAATAGAACCAAGGTTTACTATATGTCCTGATTTATGTTTGATCATCCAGTTTGAAACAATCCTGGTTACATATAATAATCCTTTGATATTGGTATCGATCATAACTTCCCAATCGGTGATACTTCCGGCATTGATTGGATCCATTCCCTGCGATAAACCGGCATTGTTGATCAGCACATCAACTTTTTTCCAGTCATCCGATAAGTTCTCCAGTTTTTCAACTTCTTCCTTATTCCTGACATCCATGGTCAGTGATTTAACCTTTATACCATATTGATTGATCAGATCCTTAGCCAGAACATCTAAACGCTCAGTCCGGCGACCGGTAATAATAAGATCATAATTCTGTTGGGCAAACAGGCGGGCGCATGCTTCGCCAATTCCGGCAGTAGCACCGGTTATTAAAGCTATTTTTGACATAATAATTTAAAAGTCCGAAATTAATGAATTCTGTGGAAATGCTATTCAAAATACAGACTGAACTGAAAATTGCGGAGAAATAACTTATCAATAGGTGCTGTATAGGGATTTTCAAGTCTGTCATCATCTCTGAGTACACTTTTCATTGATTGAGCGAACTTGATCTCAGGAGACATTTTAAAAAATTCAAAGTAAAGGTCAAATCCGACTCCAGCTTCATACCAGAGCGTATTTTTATTGTTTTTAAGATATTTTGCTTCGGGACTTAATGCTATATCATCTGTTTTCTTCTTCGAAGTAATATCGACTGAATATTTTGCCCCGGCAATCATGTAGGCTCTGAAATTCCTTCGTCTGTCTGATTTAAGCTTAATACCAAGAGGTAAATCCATCAGTGTGGCCTGAACCTTTTTTTGAACATTAAAGGCCGGATTCATAAATTCATAATTTACAATTCTATCTGCAAATACCATTGCAGGAGTAAAACGCAGATTAGCATTATCTCCTAGCCTGTAATCAGATACAAATCCTAATCCAAATCCGGGAGTTACAGGAGAGGCAAGGCTTCTCATTTCACTGTTAATCATAGGAAGTCGGGTAAAGGGATCGAAAAAAGGTCCCTTCCATTCCGCAAGCTTTAATATTTTGAACTCTGAGGCCACATATTGAAAGGTAAATCCGAAATGCAACTGTTCACCGTCAACACCCCCACCCCAGCTCTCCTGTGCAGTTAATCTGTTTATTGAAAAAATAAGAAAAATACACAGAATGAAAGTTTTCTTCATTTGATACCGGTGTAAATGGAACAAATCCCAAACGTGAGCTGACGGTATTTCGTATTTTTGAATCCAACTTTTTGCATCAAAGCATCAAAACTCTCCCCATCAGGGAATGAAGCAACAGATTCTGGAAGATAGGTGTATGCGCTGCTGTCTT
>Ga0209512_1004582_pt1 | contig 11988 bp, 8 predicted proteins | sample frozenSSSSmetaG_FD_184142 | JGI IMG/M metagenome (GOLD analysis project Ga0209512, IMG submission 184142) | Glacier valley bacterial and archeal communities from Borup Fiord, Nunavut, Canada, to study Microbial Dark Matter (Phase II) -... | ecosystem: Environmental > Aquatic > Freshwater > Ice >... | reverse complement strand
CCAATGACATCGGCGACGTTGGATGGATTGATGTTGGGGGCGTATTGGGCACCCGCAATCCATTGGCCGTTGATCAGGTTGTCGTGTTTTTGAATCGTCATGGTTAAGTGTTCCATTTTTTGAATTTACTTGCCCCAGCGCAGAACCATCGGGTTCAGGCGTTGCGCGGCCTCTAACAGGCCCGCGCGGGTAGCGGGGTGCATGGTGGGCCAGGGATGGCGGGGCGCTTCGCAGGCGATCACGCCGCCTTCCTTCATCAAAGCCTTCGCCGTCAGGATGCCGCCCTGGCGGTTTTCATAATTGATCAGCGGCAGCCATTGCTGGTAAAGGACGATGGCTTCTTCGCGCCGGCCAGCGGCGTAGGCATCGACAATCAGGCGGATTCCGTCGGGGTAAGCGCCGCCGGTCATGGCGCCAGTGGCGCCGGCATCCAGATCGGGTAGCAAGGTGATGGCCTCCTCGCCGTCCCATGGACCTTCGATCGCATCGCCCCCCAGGCGAATCAGTTCGCGCAACTTGGACGCAGCGCCCGCAGTTTCGATCTTGAAATAGGACACCTGCTTGATTTCCTTGGCCATGCGGGCCAGAAATGCCGCAGACAGGACAGTGCCGCTGGCGGGCGCATCCTGAATCATGATGGGAATGTCAAGCGCGTCCGACAGACCCGCATAAAACTCGTAAATCTTTTCTTCCGGCACGCGAAAGGTCGCCCCATGATAGGGCGGCATGACCATGACCATGGCGGCGCCCATGTCCTGGGCGCGGCGACTGCGCTGCGCGCACACCTCGGTGCTGAAGTGGGTGGTGGTCACAATCACCGGCACCCGGCCACCGACATGTCCAAGGATGGTTTTCGTCAGCACTTCACGCTCGTCATCCGAAAGCAAGAACTGCTCGGAGAAGTTGGCCAGAATGCACAGGCCGTTGGAGCCCGCGTCGATCATGAAATCGACGCAGCGCTTCTGGCTTTGCAGATCGAGCGCCCCGGTTTCGGTGAACGTGGTGGGCACCACGGGAAACACGCCTTTGTAGCGGACGTTCTTGGATTGAGTCATGGGTATCTTTCAAAGTCACGCAGCGCTGATGCTCAGTGCGAATGCTTGGGTACCTCGGCGCCCCGGCATCCCACCAGAAAATCGAAGTCGCAGCCTTCATCGGCCTGCAACACCCGGTCGATATACAGCTGCTGGTAGCCGCTCTTGGGCGGCACTGTCTGCTGGGCCTGCCGCGCTTGCAGCTCGACGTGGCGCTGCGCCATCTCCGCGTCGCTGATTTCCAGCTCCAGCTTGCCTGCATGGCTGTCGAGTGCGATCCAGTCACCATCGCGCACGATGGCCAGCGGGCCACCGGCTGCCGCTTCGGGCGCCACATGCAGCACCACGGTACCGTAGGCAGTGCCGCTCATGCGGGCATCCGAGATGCGAACCATGTCGGTGATCCCCTGCGCAAGCAATTTCGGCGGCAGGCCCATGTTGCCGACTTCAGCCATGCCCGGGTAGCCCTTGGGGCCACAGTTCTTGAGCACCATCACCGAGTCGGCATCGACATCCAGGTCCGGGTCGCCGATGCGCGCCTTGTAGTGGTCGAAATCCTCGAACACCACCGCCTTGCCCCGGTGCTTCATCAGCGCAGGCGTGGCCGCAGAGGGTTTGAGCACCGCGCCACGCGGCGCCAGGTTGCCGCGCAGGATGCACATGCTGCCGTCTTCAACCAGCGGTTTTTCGAGCGGACGGATCACTTCATCGTTGTAGATGGGGGCGTCCAGCACGTTGTCCCAGATCGACTTGCCGTTGACTGTCAGCGCGTCCTTGTGCGGCAGCAGACCGCCCTCGCCCATGCGGCGCAGCACGCCCGGCAGACCGCCGGCGTAATAAAAATCTTCCATCAGGAAGCGGCCGGAGGGCTGCAGATCCACCAGCGTCGGGGTGCCCTTGCCCACGTGGGTCCAGTCTTCCAGTTCCAGCGGCACGCCGATGCGACCGGCAATGGCTTTCAGGTGAATCACGGCATTGGTCGAGCCGCCAATGGCCGCATTGACACGGATGGCGTTCTCAAACGCCTCGCGCGTCAGCACCTTGGACAGCTTCAGGTCCTCCCACACCATGTCAACAATCCGCATGCCCGACATGTGCGCCAGCACGTAGCGGCGCGCATCGACCGCCGGAATGGCCGCGTTGTGCGGCAGCGAGGTGCCCAGCGCCTCGGCCATGCAAGCCATCGTGGAGGCCGTGCCCATGGTGTTGCAGGTGCCCGCCGAGCGCGACATGCCGGCTTCGGCCGACATGAACTGATTCAAGGTGATTTGCCCCGCCTTGACGGCTTCGTGCAGCTGCCAGACCACGGTGCCGGAGCCGATGTCGCGGCCTTCGTGCTTGCCGTTGAGCATCGGGCCGCCGGTCACGACGATGGTCGGGATGTCGCAACTGGCCGCACCCATCAGCAACGCCGGCGTGGTCTTGTCGCAACCGACCAGCAGCACCACCGCATCCATCGGATTGCCGCGAATCGACTCTTCTACGTCCATGCTGGCCAGGTTGCGTGTCAGCATCGCGGTGGGCCGCAGGTTGGATTCACCATTGGAAAACACCGGAAATTCGACCGGAAAGCCGCCGGCCTCAGAAATACCGCGCTTCACATGCTCGGCAATCTTGCGAAAGTGAGCGTTGCAGGGTGTCAGTTCAGACCAGGTGTTGCAGATGCCAATGATCGGCTTGCCCTGAAATTCATGGTCAGGAATGCCCTGATTCTTCATCCAGCTGCGGTACATGAAACCGTTCTTGTCGCTGCTGCCGAACCAGGCGGCTGACCGCAGGGTACGGTTTTTCGGTTGGGTCATCTTGTCTCCTTGATCTGAGGGCTATGGCATTTTGCAGGCATCTTAGGCAGATGCAGGATGTAAAACAAATGAATAAATCAAAGCAATTGATACAATTTTTTATATCCATCACCCCCACCGCAACCGCGATTCACGTCATGAACCACACCCTCCTCAACGACACAGGCCTTGCGCGGCGGGTACGCACCCAGCTCAAAACCCGTCAGATGTTTCTGTTGATCGCTCTGGACGAGGCGCGAAACATCCACCAAGCCGCGAGGGAAACCAACATGAGCCAGCCCGCCGCATCAAAGATGCTGAAGGACATTGAAGAGCTCTTCGGCGTGCCTTTTTTCGAGCGCCTGCCGCGCGGCATCCGACCGACGCTTTATGGCGAAACGATGATCCGCCATGTGCGAATGGCACTCGCCAACCTGTCGCAAGGGCAAGATTCGATTGCAACGCTGCAGGCAGGACTGTCGGGACAGGTCAACATCGGTGTAATCATCACATCTTCCATGACGCTGGTGCCCCAAGTGATCGTGCGCACCAAGGAAGAAGCACCAAGGCTTTGCATCGGCGTCCAGGTTGACACCAGCGATGTGCTGCTGGAGCGACTCAAGCGCGGGCAACTGGATTTTCTGATCGCACGCATCCTGGAGCAGGAGGATGAGTCGAACTTGCTGTACGAAGACCTGTCGGAGGAAACCGAGTGCGCGGTGGCACGCATCGGACATCCCATGCTGGCGCGCAGCGACCTCACCTTGAACGACCTGGCCGCAGCCAGCTGGATACTGTCCCCTCGCGGGAGCATTCTGCGTCACCGGTTTGACATGATGTTTCGCCGCATTGATCTGGAAACGCCGTCCAACGTGGTTGAAACCACTGCGATGTCGGTGATCAAGAGCCTGCTGCAGCAAACCGATTTCCTGCATGTGATGCCGGTGGAGGTCGCACGTTATTACGTGCAGTCAAGCGAGTTGGCGATTCTGCCCATCGAACTTCCCTGCAAGATGGACAGCTTCGGCATCATCATGCGGCGCAATCATTTGCCGTCACCCGGCGCGAACCTGCTGCTCAAGCACGTACGCGCCATCGCGGCGCAAATCTATTGAAGCGCAATGGGTCGATAAATTACGGAGAACGCAAGGGATAGCAGGCCGCTCCGCTCGGCTACACTTCCCCTCCCAGGAGAGAGTTTTCACCATGAAAACCGCCGAAGGCGCATGTGACACCCCAAAGGGTGCATTGAACGCTCAGGCAAAAGGACTGGCAACCGCCCTCCAGCGCACCGCGCCAGGGGGCGGACCCTACTGGAGAGAGGCCGTTTGCAAAGCGGTCCACCGAAGGAGCAACCCTGCATCGCCAGGCGAATCTCTCAGGTAAAGAGGACAGCAGGGGCAGACCATGGCTTTTTAGCCATGAATTACAGGTATGCCCCACCGGAAAACGCCATGTCCGACACCCCGTCCCACGCCCCTGCTGCCACGGCAGCGCCCCTTCTGAAAACGCCGCTGCACGACCTTCACGTGGAACTTGGCGCACGCATGGTGCCTTTTGCCGGCTACAGCATGCCAGTGCAATACCCTGCGGGCCTGATGGCCGAGCACCTGCACACACGCCAGGCCGCCGGCCTGTTTGACGTGTCGCACATGGGCCAGTTGCGCCTGGTCGGTCCCGATGCTGCCGCCGCACTCGAAAGCCTGCTTCCCGTGGATGTGATCGACCTGGCGCCCGGCAAGCAGCGCTACGGCCTGCTGCTCAATGACGAAGGCGGCATCATCGACGACCTGATGTTCGTCAATCGCAACTATGTCGATGTGGCCAACGGCGGCGACATTTTCATCATCGTCAACGGCGCCTGCAAGGTGGGCGACATCGCGCACATCCAGCAAAAAATTGGCCCCCGGTGTGAGGTCATCCCGATGCCCGAGATGGCGCTGCTGGCGCTGCAGGGGCCGCTGGCCGTCACCGCCCTGCAACGCCTGGCACCTGGCGTGGCGCAGCTGGTGTTCATGAGCGGCGGCCGCTTCACAGTGGCCGGTTGCGACTGCTTTGTGACCCGTAGCGGCTACACCGGCGAAGACGGTTTTGAAATTTCAGTACCGGCCGCGCAAGCCGACACGCTGGCACGCGCCCTGCTGGCCCAGCCCGAAGTCAAGCCCGTCGGCCTGGGCGCGCGCAATTCGCTGCGCCTGGAAGCCGGCCTGTGCCTGTACGGCAACGACATCGACACCACCACCACGCCGGTCGAAGCGTCGCTGAACTGGGCGATCCAGAAGGTGCGGCGCAGCGGCGGCGCGCGCGCGGGCGGCTTTCCGGGCGCGGCCACCATCCTTGCCCAGCTAGACAACCCGGCCACCTTGACCAGAAAGCGCGTCGGCCTGATTGCGCTCGAACGCATTCCGGTGCGCGACCACAGCGCCCTGCACAGCCTGGAGGGCGCGCCGGTCGGCGAAGTCACCAGCGGCCTGCTGGGGCCCAGCATCAACCAGCCGATTGCCATCGGCTACGTCGCGCCAGAATTTGCTGCCATCGGCACCCGGCTCAACGCCCTGGTGCGCGGCAAGCCCGTGGCCATGCAGGTGGCGGCCATGCCGTTTGTGCCCACCCGCTACCATCGCGGCTGATTTATTCGTCCCCTTTTTTACACAACCCACTGGAGAACCGCATGACCGTCAAGTACACCGAAGACCACGAGTGGCTCAGCATTGAAGGCAACACCGCCACCGTCGGCATCACCGTTCATGCGCAGGACGCGCTGGGCGATGTGGTGTTTGTGGAACTGCCTGGCGTGGGCAGCGTTTTTGCGCAAAAAGACACGGCTGGCGTGGTGGAGTCGGTCAAGGCCGCTGCCGACGTCTACATGCCCGTCAGCGGCGAAGTGATCGAAGTCAATGAAGCCCTGCGCGACGACCCGTCGCTGGCCAACAGCGACCCGCTGGGCGCCGGCTGGTTTTTCAAGATCAAGCTGTCTGACGCCGCACAGCTCGACGCGCTGATGGACGAGACCAGTTACACAAAATTTTCGGCCGCCTGATTTTTCTGCAACCGCCTGACACGGGACCCTGATATGTTGATGCCATCCGCCACGCCTCTGGGCGCGCTTGAGAACCCTTCCGAATTCATTGCGCGCCACATCGGCATTGATGCGGCGGACGAAGCCCACATGCTCAGCGCAGTAGGCTCTGCCACGCGCCGGGCGCTGATCGACGGCATCGTGCCGCGTTCGATTGCGCGCAGCAGCGCGATGGCGATTCCGCCGCCCGTGACCGAGGCCGCGGCGCTCAAGCAGCTCAGGGCCATGGCCGACAAAAACCAGGTGTTCAAAAGTTACATTGGCCAGGGCTATTACGGCACCTACACGCCGGGTGTGATTCTGCGTAACGTGCTGGAAAACCCCGCCTGGTACACCGCCTACACGCCCTACCAGGCCGAAATTTCCCAGGGCCGGCTCGAAGCGCTGATCAACTTCCAGACCATGGTCTGCGACCTGACCGGCATGCCGATTGCCAACGCGTCCATGCTCGACGAAGCCACCGCCGCCGCCGAAGCCATGACGCTGGCCAAGCGCAGCGTCAAAAGCAAAAGCAATGTGTTCCTGGTGGCGGGCGACTGCCACCCGCAAACCATCGAAGTGATCCAGACCCGCGCCAGGCCGCTGGGCATCGAAGTCAAGGTCAGCACTGCCTCCAACACCCTGCTCCAGCTGATGGCCGAGGGCAACTATTTCGGCGTACTGGCGCAATACCCGGCCACCACCGGCAGCATCCATGACCTGCGGCCGCTGGCCGGCCAGGCCCATGCCGACGGCGCCGGGCTGTGCGTGGCCGCCGACCTGCTGGCGCTGACGCTGCTGGCGCCTCCCGGCGAATGGGACGCCGACATCGTGCTGGGCAGCACGCAGCGCTTTGGCATGCCTATGGGCAATGGCGGGCCGCATGCCGCCTACATGGCCTGCCGCGACGAATTCAAGCGCTCGCTGCCAGGCCGGCTGGTTGGCGTGAGCAAGGACGTGCATGGCAACCCGACCTACCGGCTGGCGCTGCAGACCCGCGAGCAGCACATCCGCCGCGAAAAAGCCACCTCCAACATCTGCACCGCGCAGGTGCTGCCCGCCGTCATGGCCAGCATGTACGCGGTCTACCACGGCCCCCAAGGCCTCAAGCGCATTGCCGAGCGCGTGGCCACCTACACCGCCATCTTTGTGCAGGGCCTGCAGCAACTGGGCTTTGAGATCACCAACACCGGCGCCTTTGACTCGGTCACGGTCAAGACCGGTGATGCTACCAATTCAATAGCTGAATGCGCCCGTCAGGCGGGCGCAAACCTGCGTTTTCGCTTAAAAAACCACCTCGGCGTGTCGCTCGACGAAACCACCAGCCGCAAGGACATCGAAACGCTCTGGTCCTTTTTTGCCCAGCCCGGCCAGGCCCAGCCGGTGGTGAGCAGCTTCGAGCAAGGCCTGGAGACGCTGATTCCGGCCGACCTGCGCCGCAGCAGCCAATTCCTGACGCACCCGGTGTTCAACACCCACCATTCCGAGACCGGCATGCTGCGCTACATCCGCATGCTCAGCGACAAGGACCTGGCGCTGGACCGCAGCATGATCCCGCTGGGCAGCTGCACCATGAAGCTCAACGCCACCAGCGAGATGATCCCCGTCACCTGGCCCGAGTTTGCCAACATCCATCCGTTTGCGCCGCAGGACCAGCTGCAGGGTTATGCCGAGCTCGACCGGCAGCTGCGCGACTGGCTGTGCCAGGCCACGGGTTACGCCGGCATCAGCCTGCAGCCCAACGCCGGCTCGCAGGGCGAATACGCCGGCCTGCTGGTGATCAAGGCCTACCTTGACGCCAACGGCCAGGGCCATCGCAACATCTGCCTGATTCCGTCGTCAGCCCACGGCACCAACCCGGCCAGTGCGCAAATGGCCGGCATGACGGTGGTGGTGACCGGCTGCGATGCGCAGGGCAATGTAGACATGGCCGACCTGAAGGCCAAGTGCGAGCAGCACAGTGCCAACTTGGCCTGCGTGATGATCACTTACCCCAGCACACACGGGGTGTTTGAAGTCCAGGTCAAGGAACTCTGCCAGCTGGTGCATGCGCACGGCGGCCGCGTCTACGTGGACGGCGCCAACATGAACGCGCTGGTCGGCGTGGCCGCGCCAGGCGAATTCGGCGGCGACGTGAGCCACCTCAATTTGCACAAGACCTTCTGCATTCCGCACGGCGGCGGCGGCCCCGGCGTGGGCCCTGTCTGCGTTGTGGCGGACCTGGTGCCCTACTTGCCCGGCCACGCCACGGCCGGCCTGCCCGTCAACGGCGTTGGCGCTATTTCTGCAGCCCCGCTGGGCAATGCGGCCGTGCTGCCGATCAGCTGGATGTACTGCCGCATGATGGGCCCTGACGGCCTGAAGCAGGCGACAGAGATCGCGATCCTGAGCGCCAACTACATCAGCGCCCGCCTGAAAGACCACTACCCGACGCTGTATTCAAGCGACAACGGCCACATTGCCCACGAGTGCATCCTGGACCTGCGCCCGCTCAAGGACAGCAGCGGCGTGAGCGCCGAAGACGTGGCCAAGCGCCTGATGGACTACGGCTTTCATGCACCCACGCTGAGTTTTCCGGTGCCCGGCACGCTGATGGTCGAGCCGACTGAAAGAGAAACCCTGGCCGAGCTGGACCGTTTCATCGACGCCATGATCGCCATCCGGGGCGAGATCCGCCAGGTGGAAGCCGGAAAATGGCCGCAAGACAACAACCCGCTCAAGCACGCCCCGCACACCGCCGCCAGCCTGCTGGGCGCCGACTGGGATCGCCCCTATTCACGCGAAACCGGTGCCTTCCCGCTGGCCAGCCTGAAGCAGGGCAAGTACTGGCCGCCGGTAGGCCGCGTCGACAACGTCTATGGCGACCGCAACCTGTTTTGCAGCTGCGTGCCGATCAGCGACTACGCCTGAGCAAGCCACCGCGCCGGACTGTTAGCAACCCAGTCGGACTGGACTTGACCCGTTTTCACGGACATGGCGTTGCACCGTGAGCACGCCCGGTGTGTAGTCCAGCTTCTCGCTGACGTCTTCGCCGATGCGCTTTAACGGGCAGCCACAGGTACAGGTGCGTGATGCAGCTCAACGCGGGGCAGCTCTGGCGGCAAGGCTGCGCGCTTGGGGCTCTGGCGGGGTTGGCCGGTGGCGCCAGGTCCTGAAGCTCTTGCTCAATAGCGGCGATGTCGGCATCGATGGTTTCATCAAGCAGACTGGCCTGTCCAGCATCAAGTTGTTCGCGGCTGCGGCCCAACTTCCAGCGCTTGAGTCTATCTCTGGATGTCAGCAAGCCTTCAATGTGTGTTCGCCGGACGCATACCCCTTGCAACCATTGTGAGCGTTCGATCAGCGCGTTACCTCCTCAAAAAAAGACGTCGCTCCTATCAATCGCACTCAAGTCCGACTGGCTAGATTGCATGGTGCGTCAGCGCGGCGGGACGCCGCGATTGGAGTCTTCGGCATCCTTTGGCGCGTCGTCAGCACTGGTCGTGCTTTCTGAATTTACCAACTCGCCAGCGGCGCCGCCGCCGATCGCGCCGGCAACAGCCCCAAGCGTACCGCCTACCAATACACCGACCGGACCGGCAACAGCGGCACCAACGGCTGCACCTGCAGCCGAACCGGCCACTAAGCCGCCCCCAACCAGGGCGGACTTTGACTCCCGCTCTGCATCCTCGGGATCGAGGACAACCTGAGCTGCAGGGTTCGGATCCTGGGACGGAACACCATGCCCAGGAACTGCCTGCTCGGCAAGGTCTGGGTCAACAGGTTTTGCGCCTGTCGGCTGAGTGGTGGATGAGTTCATGTGCGCTCCTTGGGAAAGTTAACGCGTAGACGAGCAAGACGCTCGCTGCAACACCGTTGTAAATCCCACACCACGCCGTTCGCGTGGTCCAAGAGACTGCGACACTGTCAGACAACATCCAGTTGCACCGCCACACTTGACACACGTCATGCCGCGCTCACAACGGAGTACGTCACCTGTTTACCCGCAGTTGAACCGCCCCGGGAATTGTGGAGGCCGGTTAATTTAAGTTGAGGCCGCCTGGACGGCCTCAATGGCGAGTTGCCGCCAGTAGTTTTCCTCAGTTTCTGCCGGAGAGGTGCCCCCCAATCGGATTGAGCAGTCGGCTGTGTCGCCCCCTGGGTCAGACTAGTTATCGCCTCTAAAAAATACTGTTTTGGAAACACAGACAACAATGAAAAAATATTCCGAAGCATTTATCGAACAAGCGGTGGTTTAGCTGCTGTCCCGTGGCAAGCGCACGGTTCGCGAAGTCGCGCTGAATCTCAACGTCAACTACCACACGGCCAAGAACTGGATGCAAAGAGGATCGCCGGACAAGGCGGGTATGTCGCCCGACAAAGAGAAACGCCCGCAGGACTGGAATGCCCAAGAGCAACTGCTAGCCCTGCAAGAAACCCATGGTTTGTCAGGCGAAGCCTTGCAGGCGTGGTGTCGTGAGCGCGGCCTGTTTGCCCATCACCTGGCAAGCTGGAAAGCGGCCTTCTGCTCCACAACGAGATGCGCGACATTTGCGCGCGCGGACAAGTCCAGCAATGTATCGCCGATTTCGATGATCGCTACACTCGCGCTCAACCAGAACAGGTCGGTCAGCCATCTCCTCAAATCTGAACAGCAGAGAGCGAGCGGGACACGCGCCCTCAACTTGGGGATAGGTTTGGGCCCAGCCGAGCCGCCTCTATCGTGGCAATGTCGATCTTTTTCATGGTCATCATCGCTTCGAACGCGCGCTTAGCCGCCGCAGGATCGGGGTCGACTATCGCCGCGGTGAGTGCGCGCGGGGTGATCTGCCATGACAATCCCCACCGGTCCTTGCACCAACCGCACGCGCTTTCCTGGCCTCCATTGCCGACGATCGCGTTCCACAAGCGGTCGGTTTCGAGCTGGTCCTCGGTCGCGATTTGAAAAGAGAAGGCCTCGTTGTGCTTGAAATGAGGGCCGCCGTTCAACCCGATGCAAGGGATGCCACAGACGGTGAACTCGACCGTCAGGACATCACCCTGCTTGCCGTCGGGATAGTCGCCCGGTGCGCGGTATACGGCCCTGACAGCGCTGTCGGGGAATGTTTCGGCATAGAAGTTTGCGGCGTCAACGGCGTCGCCGTCGTACCACAGACAGACCGTGTTTTTGCTGGTCATTTCGTGTCTCCTGAAGAGTTGAGCACCTGGCATCCGCGACGGTTAAATTAACTCCAATCGTCCTCATCGCGTGACTTCAGTGTGTCGGATGGGACTGATTCCGCTGTAGGGGGCAGCCGACGCCGCACGCGCTCGAGGCGGGCGCGGGCCGTTCAACGGGTGGACCGCTTGTTGCGAAGGGCTGTTTGTGGGCGCCGACGCGCTTTTGACCCAGGTACCGGCTTTGCACTGACCCAGGAAATCATCTCGCAATCCCAATCCAGGCAAATATTTGCCTGACCAATGCATGGGTCAACGACGGTCTGGCACCTGGGGGTGCGGCGGAATTCTTGGGTGGCAGCAACTTCACTTTTGCCGCGGACGCGATAGGCTCGGCTGCACCGCCTTGAGCCTGCCAGAACGCAACTCGACCACCGCATTGGCCACCGCGCGCGCCACATTGCGCGCTTCTTCTTGCACGGCCTCATCCCGATCCAGCGCATCGTGACTGGTCGCATACGGTTCGTAGTAGCCGACGTAGCGGTCCAATCTCGCCTGCGCGCCGGCATCGATGAAACCCATCCAGTCGAGCCAGTCCGATAGCGCGCGGCGCGAGTCATCGACACCGGCCACGTCGCCATGAACGATCAGCCCGTAGGTGCGCCCTGCCAGATGCTGGGGGTAATCCCAGCCGGCCATCTCAAGTTCCTTGGCCTTGTCCGCCTTCTTGCCTGAGGTCGAAGTGGGGTCGGCATTGCCACCATCGGCGCACACCAGGCGATCAATCATCAGTTTCAATGGGCTCGGGCTCTGGTACCAGTACACAGGCGAGACGATGATCACGCCATGGGCGGCAGCCCACCGCTCATAAATCTCGGCCATCCAGTCATTGGTCTGGTTGAGCGCGTGGTTCGGGTAGCAGCTGCATGGCCAGTGGCACAAGGGCATCGCGGTGGACACACAACCCTTGCAGGGGTGG
>Ga0209512_1004581_pt1 | contig 11989 bp, 14 predicted proteins | sample frozenSSSSmetaG_FD_184142 | JGI IMG/M metagenome (GOLD analysis project Ga0209512, IMG submission 184142) | Glacier valley bacterial and archeal communities from Borup Fiord, Nunavut, Canada, to study Microbial Dark Matter (Phase II) -... | ecosystem: Environmental > Aquatic > Freshwater > Ice >... | reverse complement strand
CCCGATTGAGAAGTCGGGCAACGTGGACGATCGCGATCGTGCTAGTCTCCTTTGTGTTCTGGATGCCCGTCTATCTTGGGCTGCCTCTGTTTGAATGGCAATATAACCTACGAATGTGGCAGATTCAGATCGGTAACTTTTGGCTGCTGCGATGGATTTAACTTCCGTCAATGTTGAATTTGCGTTAAATCAAAGAGCCTAGCCAGTTCTGCTGGCTAGGCTCAAAAAAGAAAAGTTAATCGCGATCCTTTTTTCGTAGTTTCTCAACTTGAGTGGAGTAAGCTTCACCGCAAACCATTTCTCTTGCCCAATGCTCACAGTTGTAACTAAGTTGGTTCCAAAACTTTGCCCGACCAGTGCAAATTTCAGCTTGAAATTTTGCAATTCTTGCTTCTATCTCAGCATCGATCGCATCCGCAGGACGCTCTTTAAACTGCCAGACTGTCAAATCTTGCGTAAAGTGAACGTACCCAACTCCCATTTCAACAATTCGATTTTGTGGACGAATCGTTTCGCCTGTGAAGAAGTGCGCGATTCGATAGCCATTAGGTGTGGGTCGAACAATCCCATAATGCTCATACTCTCGCCCCTTATCATCCTGGCAAGGCACCACAACTAAGTCATTAGGGCGAATGGTGTTGCCTTGTTGGTCGCAGAATGCAGGCTCATTATCCAACAACGACACCAATTGAGTCAGAGTCGCTAACTGAATGTCGGTCGCCTGAGACAGGTCTGCTGTCCATTTAGGGTCAGATTGCTCAACTAAGTTTGGGATAAGTTGATACTTCTCTAGCACCCAAGCCAAACGCTTTTGAAGTTTTTGAACAGCATCAAAATACCAACCCCGATCGAAGGAGACAAACTGTTCGGTCGCCTCAATCTTTAGAAGAACTGCGATCGCGCGACACGTCTCTAGAATTTTCTCGTCTTGGGTGTGTCTAGAAATTTGTGCTAATGCTTTTTGAATGGTTTCGCCGTGATAGAGGCGCTCTTGAACCTCAGCAAATAAATAAAGGAGTTTTGCAAGATTCGCAGACGTTTCTGGCTGTGGGCATTTCTCTCTATGCTTTGCCATCTGCCTTTTTCCCTTTTTTAAACAGTCGCGAAAATGCAGCAGAGATGGACTTTTGATTGCTGATGGGTTGGGTTATTTCTTCGCTGGGCTTTTCGCTAGAAGTGGGTTGAGTGGGTTCAGTCGGTTTAGGCTGCTTTGCGGTGGCTTCAGACTGTTGCTCGACATAAGCTTTGAAGGCAGGAAGAATGACCTTCTCGGAAGATGAAATCGCTAATTTTGAGGCAGCTTGTTGACTTTTCTGCTGAGAGTTGTTTGACATATTGGTTGAGTCGTACTTTAAAGGGTAGTGTGCCCGTCCAGACCGAGAAAAGCGACGATCGAGCCTCACATATCCTGTGGGATTGCTTAAGGGAGTGGGCTTCAGCCCCACGTGCTGCAACCTCGTGGCAGTGATCGCACAGTCACTTCTAGCCGCCCAAATTCCGCCCTGCTAAAATACCCATAGAGTGCCCACCCAAAACTCCGCCATGCCTCAAATCACCCTAGATCTTCCAGACGATCTCCTGCAACAAATCAACCAAAGCGGCAGCCGCGATCGCCTAATCGAACTTCTCACCTTGAGCATTCAACAACCTGCTGTGCCCGCCGCCATTTACCGCTACATCTTCGACTTCATCATTAGCAACCCCACTCCCAAACAAATTGCCAGCTTTCGCCCAACAGCCGCGATGAGAGAACGGTTGTCGATTTTGCTCGATCGCAGCCAAGCCAGCCAACTGACCTCCCTAGAGCAAGCCGAACTTGATGAATTTGAGCGCATTGAACATCTCATCATCATGCTAAAATCCGGCAATTTTCAAGCCTTTCCTTCCGCCGGATGAGCAAAACCCGTATTTCTGCCGCCACCAGGCGGTTCGTCGAAGAACGAGCAGGGTATCGCTGTGAACTTTGCCTCGTCCCGATCGACATTACCTTCTTTCCCCACGAAGTCGATCACCTCATTGCCGAAAAACATCAAGGTAAGACCGAACCAGAAAATCTAGCCCTTGTCTGCTGGCGATGTAATCGACACAAAGGTAGTGATCTGGGTTCATTCGACCCTTTAACCCGTCAGTTTTGCTTCCTGTTTAATCCGCGCACCCAGATTTGGTCAGAACACTTCACATTGCAAGATCACGAAATTCTGGGCACTACACCAGAAGGACGCACAACCGTCTCTCTACTCCAACTCAATACAAACCAACACAAAACAGAAAGACAACGGTTTATGGCATCGCCCGATATGTAAGGATGGAAATCAGGCTGCCCATTCCAAATCATTCTCTCCAGGTCGTTTCATGGCATGATTTCAGAGTCACACCGCTTTTAGAATGAGAGCGATCGCACCTAGCCCCGCCATGAGCGAAACCAACGATACTATTTTTGGCAAAATTATCCGCAAAGAGATTCCTGCGGACATTGTTTATGAAGACAATCTCGCCCTCGCCTTTCGCGACGTGAATCCGCAAGCGCCGACTCACATTTTGGTAATTCCTAAACAAGCGATCGCCAAACTCTCTGATGCAGAATCCGCCGATCATGCTCTCATGGGGCACCTGCTGCTGACCGCTAAACGCGTTGCTCAACAGGTTGGACTCACGAATGGCTATCGAGTTGTGATCAACACAGGCGACGACGGAGGACAGACGGTTGATCACCTGCATTTACACATCTTGGGCGGACGATCGCTGACTTGGCCTCCCGGTTAAGCAAAACCCCCGCTTCATGCGCTAGGATCTTGACAGAATCGGAGGAAAGACAACGGTTTACACACGCCCCCTCGCTCGGTTAATCGAGCATCTTCAACATCTCCCTGGTGTTGGTCCTAAAACAGCCCAACGACTTGCACTCTATATTCTCAAGCGCCCCGAAGAAGAAGTGAAGGCACTCGCTCAGGCATTGATGGAGGCAAAGCTGCAAGTGGGCTTCTGTTCGGTGTGCTTTCACTTATCAGCCGAACCCGTTTGCGATATTTGCCGCGCTCCCAACCGAGACAGCAGCACGATCTGCGTCGTCTCTGACTCTAGAGACGTGATCGCGCTAGAGAAAACCCGCGAATATCGGGGAAAATATCACGTTTTAGGTGGGTTGATCTCTCCGATCGACGGCATCGGTCCCGACCAGCTAAACATTCATGCGCTGCAGAGACGTGTCAGCCAACAGAAAATTGACGAGGTGATTCTCGCGATCAGTCCCACGGTCGAAGGTGAGACGACGACTCTGTTTGTGGGTCATCTCCTCAAGCCCTTTACGCGGGTGACTCGGATTGCGTTTGGTCTGCCGATGGGCGGCGACTTAGAATATGCTGACGAGCTGACGCTGGCGCGCGCGCTTGAGGGCAGACGAGATTTAGAGTTTGGCAGCCGCTAAACGGTATCGTTTGCCATACTAAAATCATTCCCCACTCTGAGTAACCTGATGTTTGGTACGTTTCAACAAAGCAGCCTGCGGATTGAAGTCAGCGCATCTGAAGCAGCGCTTCGCAAAAGCCTCGCCAATCCTGCCCAATATTCGAGGTGGATTTGGTTTGAGCGATTTTCAAGTGGGCTGCCTGACGCAGTGCACCCCGGTTTGACCTTTACAAGTTGGGCGGGCGCGATCGCTATTCAACATCAGGTCGAGACTGCAGAACCCAATCGAGTCCGGTTTTTGCTCAGTCAAGGAATCGATGGCTTTCACGAATGGGCGTGGGGCGATGGGTGGGTGCAGTCGCGCATCGAAGGCATTTCAGTCTTACCAATCCGGCTAGGGCAGACCATCACCTTGTTGAGTCTCAAACAATTCCTCACCACAACCCCGTAGAAGCGTTTCGCTGAAACGTCTCCCAAACGGAATATGCCTCCTCTAGTTCTAATAACCCATATCGAAAGGGCTATAGCATTTGGAGGGTGGCATTTGAGGATCGTCCTCCCATAGCTAGATGATGAAAGACCGCTCAACCTGTTTCGCTCATCAAAGTAGTTTTATCGAGTTTGTTGATGTTGAAGCACTCTATTAGGCTGATGGGCGTGTTGGGAACGATCGCCGCGCTCACAGTTCCTCAAGTAGGGCTGGCGATCGAGCCTACCCAAACTCAGTCTTTTAATCCTTCTCAAGCCCAGCCTATTGCTCAACCTCTGCGATTAGAGATTCGCCTCAGCAAGCGTCAGGTCACGCTTTATCAAGGAGATGTGAAAGTTAAAACTTATCCGATCGCCGTGGGTCGCCCTGGATGGGAAACGCCGACTGGCAATTTTCGAGTTAGGCAAAAAGTCAAAAATCCGATTTGGGTACACCCTTTTACGGGCGAGCAGGTTCCGGGCAAAGATCCTGAGAATCCTTTAGGAGGCTATTGGCTTGGGTTTTGGACAGATGGGAGAAACTCGATCGGGTTCCACGGCACACCCACGCCGCTATCGGTTGGAAAAGCGGCTTCTCACGGCTGCGTGCGGATGTATGTCAAAGATGCTGCAGAGCTATTTGAGAAAGTCAACATCGGCACAGTAGTCAAGGTTGTAAAGTAATCGCCAAAGCTGATTCTTTAGAAAAATCGATCTATATCTCCAGAGAGAGTATTCATAACCCAAGAATCTTTACACTTCGGGCAAGTGGCAATGGTCTCAACCCAGATTATTTGTGCAGTGATGAGTCGTCATTTCGGCTCTAAAACAGCAGCCTCTAAGATTGCAGATCATCAACAGTAAGGAGATAAACATGAACGGAATCAACAGACACGCTATCGCTAAACTTGCGGGAACTTTAGGACTTGCAGGGGTTAGCTCTCTACTCGCATTTCCCGCTTTCTCAGCTAACCCTGTCTCAAAAGTCAATCCTAACCCCAGTATCTTTAACGAAGCCCCATACAGTCGCCTTGCGCAATCGACGAGTGCTCCTCAAAATCTAGACAGAATTGGCACACCGGGCGGACCAGGTAGCCCAGTCAATCCTTCTGCGACTCCGACGGCGGAGCCTTCTAACATTGGACCGACTCAAAACCGATCGACCACTCCTGGTAGCTCGAATGGCTCGTCTTCACCGAGCGCAGCTCCTAGCGGAACCCCGACCAATCCTTCTGCGGCTCCAAGTGGCTCTGGTGGCTCTGGCGCTGATGTAGTGGTTCCATCGTCTGGTGGCTCTATGATGCCGAGTGGAACGAGTATGCCTACTCCGGTTCGGGGTGGCTCTATCTCTCCTGCTGGTGGCAATCCTACCGATTCTACAACGACTCCCAGCAGCATCCCTGGCACTCCTGGCAACATGACTACGCCAATGACTCCTGGCACTATGACGATGCCGTCTTCGACTCCTGGCACTATGACGATGCCAATGACTCCTGGCACTATGACGATGCCAATGACTCCTGGCACTATGACGATGCCAATGACTCCTGACAACACGACGATGCCGTCTTCGACTCCTGACAGCACAACCACCACACCGTCTTCGACTCCTAGTAGTGGAAGTGGTGGGGTTCGTGCCCTTTGGTAAGTCTAGACAGCGGGTTTGAATAGAGAGTAAATGAAGGGACGCGATCGCATCGTGTCCCTTTAGCGTTTCAAGAGTGTTTTCATGCGTCCTCAACCCATTCCTCCGCAACTTGGTCAAGAATCTGTTTGGGACTATCCCCGTCCGCCTCGATTAGAGCTGACTGAAAAGCCGATTCAAGTCGTGTTTAATGGCGAGGTGATTGCCGATACGCGACGGGCGATGCGGGTGTTAGAAACCAGTCATCCTCCGGTTTATTACATTCCGCCTGACGATATTCAGATGCAGTATTTGATCGCGTCTCCGCGATCGACCTACTGCGAATGGAAGGGTTCGGGCAGCTATTACACTGTATCTGTGGGCGACAAGCAAGCGGCAGATGTTGCCTGGTATTATGCCCATCCGACTCCTGAGTTTGCGGCGATCGAGCACTATGTCGCGTTTTATGCAGCGGCGATGGATGCCTGCTATGTCGATGGCGAAAAGGTGATACCGCAGCCTGGAAACTTCTATGGGGGTTGGGTGACGAGCGATATTGTTGGACCCTTTAAAGGTGAACCTGACTCGTGGGGCTGGTAATGAGTTGAGTAAGCGATCTATTGATTTTCCTGGGATTCGCGTTTACGCTCTTGCAACTTGAGCATGATTTCAGCGTGAACTTCTTTGGTAATGGGGTAGAAGTAGGCTAACACCAAGCCAATGAGCAACACCACGAGCGGAGCGGGACCGACTAAGACTCGAATTGCCCACAGTGCAGAGTCGGGTTGAATCGGTTCTGCCTGACCTGCGGTGGTTGATAAAAAGCCAGACTGTTGTAGCACCCAACCGACGAGAAATAGCCCGATCGCCAGGGCTACTTTTTGCAATAGCACCATAAACGCATAAAACACTCCTTCGCGGCGTTGCCCAGTTTGCAATTCGTCTAGCTCAATCACATCGGGAATCATTGACCAGGGAATCAGATAAGCGGTCGAGACTCCAAACCCTGCCATTACAGCCAAGACATACAGTAACCAAGTCTGACCAGGCTGTAGCATAAAGAGTCCAATCTCAGCAATGATCCAAATGGTCATGCCCATGAAGTAAACCGCTTTTTTGCCCACTCGTTTGCTAACTTCAGTCCAGACAAACAGCATGACGAATGATGTCACCTGAACCGCAATAATCACCTTGATAAAGTCATCGGTGGTGAGCCTCATCCAGTTTGTAATGAAGTAGGGAATCACCGATACCGTGTTTTGTACTGCAAGCCACGAACACAGATAAATCCCAATCACATACAAAAATGGTCGGTTGCTGAAGACGATTTTAAGCTGTTCAATGAATGGAATCGACACCTCGTTACTTGTTTCTTGACGCAGGCGCTCTGATTCTTTGACTCGCTTGTGAGTGCCCCAAACGCACCAAAACAAGGGCGGGACGCAAATTACAGCAAACACTGCTCCCATGACTAGGTACTTCTGGATAGGATCGTCCTTTAGGAGTGGAAGAGCGAAGATAGCTTGTGCTATGAGAAGCGACAGAATGCTGCCACCGATCGAAAACCCAAATCGAAAGCTGGTGAGGCTAGTGCGTTCGTCATAGTCTTTAGTGAGTTCGGGTGTGAGAGCGGTGTAGGGTAGGTTGACGATGGTGTAGAAGCTATTGAAGAAAATACCGATCACCACATAATATCCAAATAGCTCCCACTGGTTAGTAGCGGGGTCGTTGCTAAATGAGGGCACTAACCACTGTAGAAAAAAGAAAATCCCGAAAGGGATTGCGCCAAACAGCATCCAGGGATGACGGCGACCCCAACGGCTGCGAGTTTGATCGCTCATCTTCCCCACGATTGGGTCATTGATTGCATCCCAAATTTTGCCAATCATCAGAATGCTGCCCGCCATTCCAGGATTTAGCCCTGCGACGTTGGTAAAGAAGATGAGTAAGAATACAGATAGGATGTTTGCAGTAACGGCAGGTCCAAGATCGCCTGCGCCGTATGCCAACTTGGTGCTTAAATTGAGTTTTCCTAACATCTCGGCAGGTCGATCGGCAGAATTATTCATAAGAACAGCGTAGAGACCGAGTGATCAGTTGTATTATTTTCATCATCTTTAGTGTGCGATCGTTCAAATCGTGCCAAATCTTTAACCGACTTAACACGCCTTCCCATGTCAGATCTTCATGTATCTTGGTCAGATTATCACCGCACGATCGAGCACCTAGCCGCTCAAGTTTACAAGTCTAAGTGGGAATTTAATCAAATTGTCTGCCTTGCCAAAGGGGGCTTGCGAGTTGGAGACATCTTGGCTCGCATCTACGATGTGCCCCTTGCAATTTTGGCGACTTCTTCTTATCGCAGTGGCAAGAGTCGCAGCACGTTAGTCTTTTCGCGTGACTTGACGATGACGACCCTTAACCTCGGCAGTCATGTGCTTTTGGTCGATGACTTGGTAGATTCCGGTGTGACGCTGCAAAAATCGATTCCCTGGCTTGAGCATCACTATGGCTTCTATATCGAAGAAGTGCGGACGGCGGTGCTGTGGTATAAAGCCTGTTCGGTGATCAAACCCGACTATTATGTTGATTATTTGTCTGACAACCCCTGGATTCACCAGCCGTTTGAGCGCTATGAAGACATGACTCCAGAAGATTTGATGACCGAAGTAGGAGCCGGAACACGAGAATAGACGACCCAAAATGGGGCAAGATTTTCGCCCCGCCCCGCAAAATGATAGCGCCGTAGAGACGTTTCGGTGGAACGTCTCTACGGCGATCGCGCCTCAACGCACGACTCATATTATTCGCACGATTTAACGCAATTTGGCGATCGTCGGGTCGACCGCTGTGGAGTTGGGAGACGTTTCACGAAACGTCTCTACCGATAATCTGGGGTTTGGATATCTAAGATACGGGATTCTGGACGCAAGAATCGGTCGATCTGCGATTCAAAAAAGGCTCGATTTGCTTTCAAATGATTCGGGTTTGGGTCATCTAAGGGATAGAGCAACGCCGATCGAAGGGCTTGAATCACGGCAGATGTAACGCAATACATCGATCGCTGAAAGCTAACGATTAGCTGAATCAACATATCGTCTTCACCCCGGCAATGCTCTTGATAATAATCCACGAGATATTGGGGTAAGAAGTGCAGCATGTCTTGTGCTAGCAGAGTGGGCGGAATGCCAGCCGTCCCAACGGGAAATTTGTCGGCATACAGCACGCCGTAGTGAAAGTCTTTTTGCTCAGAAGGAACCTGTCCAGCTTGAGCGTTATAAGACTTTGTGCCTCGAAAAGGTGCCGTGCGATAAAATACGGCTTCAACATAGGGAAGCGCCGCTTCGTAGAGCCAGGTAAAGCCCTTAGACTTAGGAATGATTTCGTAGCATTCGCCCTGGATGTAGACATGGTGATAAATGGGACGACCCGCGATCGCAAAAATTCCATTCACCAAAAAGTCCATCGCTTGAGGCACGCTGGTCATTTTGCCCTCGTCGTACAGATCGGACATTTCAAAAAACACCGGAGCCATCACTTCCCAAAACAGCCCCAAGTTAGCGTAGTAAGACGATTGGCGACACTGCTCTAAAAACAAATCAGGAAACGCTTTATGTAGTGCCAGCATTGCCGGATTGCCCTTGAAATAGGCTTTGATGGCTCGATCGGCGTTTGCCTTATATTCATCGCTGTCCAAAAACGGATCGAACTGGTTGACGGGCACATACATGCCGCGATGCCAAAGCATTGCCCGCATACACTCTTCGGCAAATTCCATGTTGATCCGATCGTGCCAGAGATGATGCGCCAATCGGGGAAGCTTCATTTTCAGTTCCCCTTTGTCCATAAATTCTCGCAGTTCGGGGTGGGCATCGGCTTGCCCGCGCCAGACTCGCAGATCCGCGTCGTCTCCAGCGTAGTGGTTGTGCCGATCCATATACTCATCTGAGATGAAGTATTTGAAAAATGGAAACGGATTTAAGAAAACCTGCTCACCGATGTAGAGCAAATCTCGCCAATAGAAATCCATCGGGACAGCATAGGCTTTGTATAAGCCGATGATCTGCATCAGGTTTTCTGGCGTGTCAGGCAGCATTGCCCCCCCGGCTTCGAGGCGATGAATGATGTCGGCAAATTTATGCTGCGAGGGCGGAAGCTTAGTGCGATTTGCGGTTACGTTCATAAGACACTCTTAGTGGATGGAAGGGTTGCTAATAGTTGGATGAGAGGACACTTCACTCAAAGGCACGATCGGACTCATTGCCAGTTGACGAGCCTCATAAACTGGGGTCGCCGCCACCAGAGCTGTGGTGGTGGATTCGCTCCAGCGCACGAGCCAACTGGGCTGCACACCGAGCCAGATAATCAGACCCGTAAGCGCGATCGCGGGCAACTGCTCTAACCCAGTGACTTTGGGATAATAGGCAGTCTTGTTATCGAGTTTGCCGAAACACGTTCGGTTGAGCAAAATCACAAAATAAACGGCGGTTAATGCGGTTCCAACGACACAGAGCAAAGTTGGCACCGGAAACGCGGCAAAGCTGCCCTGAAACACCAGAAACTCTGAAATAAATCCTGCCATACCGGGAATTCCGGCACTGCCCATCCCAGCGAGAATCAGCAGTGCACTGATCGTGGGCAACCCCCGAATCGGATTGAGCAACCCATTGAGAACATCTAAATCGCGGGTGCCGACCTTGGTCTCGATTACGCCAACCAAATAGAACAGCAGCGCCAGAATTAAACCATGACTCACCATCTGAGAAACGGCACCGACTAGCGCTAAGGGCGTTAAAGCGATCGTGCCTAACAGAACATAGCCCATATGTCCGATCGAGCTATAAGCCACCATGCGCTTGATGTCTTTTTGAGCGAGCGCAGCCAGTGTGCCATATAGGACACTAACGGCAGCGACGATCGACAATCCTGGTGTGACCAGTGACCAGGTTTCAGGAAACAGCCCCAAACAGAATCGGACTAAGCCATAGGTGCCCAACTTGGCTAAAACGCCGCCCAGCAGAATCGCCGTCGGAGTCGAAGCTTCAACGTAGGCATCAGGGAGCCAAGTGTGCAGAGGCACTAGCGGAATTTTGATGCCAAACCCAACAATCATCAGCGTCAGCAAGATTAATTGGGTTCGTTGAGATAGCCCTTGAGTAGAGATCGCCGCATAGTCAAAGCTAGACGCATTCGTGAGCCAGTTGATCGCCAGAAACGCCGCTAAAATCAAAATTCCAGAGACGGCTGTGTAAAGCAAAAACTTGATGGCAGCATAGTCACGTTTCTCACTGCCCCAAATTGAGATCATCAAATAAAATGGAATTAACTCCACTTCATAGAATAGGAAGAACAACAGTAAGTTTTGCGCGAGTAATGCGCCTGCCATGCCTCCGCTAATCAGCAACACCAACGAATAAAATAATCGAGGACGCTTCAGCGGGGCTGACTTGGGAGCTTGTAAATCGCTGCTAAAAATGACCACTAAAGTCAGCAGGTTTGTCAACGCCACCAACGGCAGCGACAAGCCATCGACTCCCAAACTGTAGTTCAATCCTAATGTCGGAATCCAGGGCAGATATTCTTGCATCTGTAGCCCAGGCGTGACGAGATTGAACTGAGTCAGGAGATAGATCGTCCAAAGCAAGAGAACGCCAGAAATAGCGATCGCGCCAATTCTCGCCCGACTTGCAGAAATATTGCCGGGAAGAAAGCCCACTAATGCCGCTCCGATCACGGGCAGCCAAATCAATGCACTCAGCATGGTGATGTCTAATCCTTTAGCCTAGAGATTGCTGATGAAACACGCTAGCAGTCATCACTAACACCATGTGCGAGAGCGACGACCAACACAAAAAGACTCCTAGCACAGTCACCCCAACCAAAATCGTCAACGCATAAAACTGTGATTGTCCAGACGTGCTGTATTTGAGGCTTTGACCGCTAAACAGGGTTACCATACCAAACAGATTGACTACGCCATCAACGAGATAGCGATCGATCCAGGAAGTCAGTTGAGACACCGCAGCAACGCTAAATACAATGCTGTTGCGATAAAGGTTGGGCGTGTAGAAGTCATAGGCGACTAAATCTTGCAATGCCTTAATCGGGAACTGCACAGGCTTCTGAATGTAGTTGCCCAAGTAAATTGCAGCGCTCAGACTACCGCCAAAAATGCTTGACCAAATCAGCAAGAGTGCCATGTTTGTGTTGAGATCTGCCCAGCTAGGAAGCAGTGACAGCGCTTGCAAAATCAGCGGTAGATGCAGCGTAAAAGCAGACAGAATGATCATCGGCAGTGCCATTGGCCAATGCACTTCGGGCGATCGCTCTGACATCTGTTTAGGCTTTCCTCCAAACACGAGGCTAAAGGCGCGAGTCAACCCAAAGGCGGTGAGAGCATTCACAATCAGCAGCACAGCGACGAGCCAGGGATGCCCAGAGTTTTCTAGACCATCGGCGAGTTTGAGCATCGACCAAAAGCTGCCAAATGGA
>Ga0209512_1004580_pt1 | contig 11993 bp, 13 predicted proteins | sample frozenSSSSmetaG_FD_184142 | JGI IMG/M metagenome (GOLD analysis project Ga0209512, IMG submission 184142) | Glacier valley bacterial and archeal communities from Borup Fiord, Nunavut, Canada, to study Microbial Dark Matter (Phase II) -... | ecosystem: Environmental > Aquatic > Freshwater > Ice >... | reverse complement strand
ATATATCTCAAGCATCTAAATCAAGTAGAGAGCGTGCCCTTCGTACTCGGCACCTCCCCCTCCCTCCCCACCACCCTCGTCGTCGCAGCCCTAATCGCAACCGCCAACGCCTTAAACGCACTCTCCGCCCTATGGTGATCATTGAACCCGTGCAGACAGTGCACATGCATCGTGACTCTCGCCGCCCGCGCAAAGCTCTCCATGCAGTGCGGGATCATCTCGCAGCTTAGGTCGCCGATCTTCTCGCGCTTCAGCCCTAGGTCGATCACTGCGTACGGCCGGTTGGACAGGTCGACCACGGCCCGCGACAGCGCCTCGTCCAGTGGGCAGTAGGCGGATCCGAAGCGCGCGAGCCCGATAGGTGCGCCGAGCGCTTCCTTGAAGGCGGAGCCGAGCGCGATGCAGACGTCTTCGGCGGTGTGGTGGTCGTCAACTGCAGTCGCAGTTAGCAACCGCGTCAATACAGCGCCCCCCTCTCTGCCATATCTCTGTCTAGGTGCCCGCATCATAGAGGAGAAATCCAGAAAGGAAACTTCCTGTACAAGTCCCCCTCACACCTCAGCGCTAGACTCCACCCCGCATGCTTCGCTAGCGCATGCAGCATGTGGTCCAAAAACCTAACGCCTGAGTTGATGCTAATAGTCTGGCTCTTTGTCGCCTAGCTAGCATGGCCCTCGAGCGAGGCCGTGAGGCGAGCGGCGGGGAACGCGCCGCCGTCTAGGTTGATCGCGAGCTGGATCTTAGTCTCGTTGGTGTCTCCTGCGATCGCCGCGGAGCGGACACGCGGCGATTCGGAGACCATTGTGCTGTCTACCTTGCAATTGAATGTGGGACTGCGTCGATCGTGGGAGTATGGACCTCGTCCCTGGAATTTGTGACGCAGACGGCGACCGGCAGAATGATAATCCGGAAAAGAGCAGACAGCGCAGATTCGAGGGGATTTATGACGGCAATACTTCGTAGCACTTGCATGCAACAGTGTGGCGGACATGATCTCACGCGTTCTGCAGGCATGCATGCATGGTTTTGGGGAAGCAGGAGTTTGGTGCTGTCATGGATAGGCATGTGCAGTAAGTGTTGGAGACTCGAGAGGCAAAGGGTTGCGCGGGTCGTTCATTGGCTTCTGCTGCCCGTCGTCGACTCTCCCGGGTCCCCGCTCGTTGGGACGACACTCGAATTCGCGCCCCGAGGCTCCGTCCCCTTCACATTGAGGAACTCCGAAGTTTGGATTCTGCTCGTACGGTATGATGGGAGGGATTTGCGAAGTACAGCAGCATATGCTGGATAATATGGAAACGAGACTCCAACAAAAATAACTCCCCAAAACTCCAACCGGAGTCGCAACTCCGCGGAAACTACAAACTCTAGATAAGGGTTCTTTCATGCTAAGGAAACCGGCTCTCTGGATTTACATAAAGACACGGTATGAGAGGATAAGTCGACAACACCGAAACCAGACTCCAACCAACAATCTCCCAAAAAATCCAAGCCAAACAAACCGCAAGTCCCATAAAAACTCCAGATAGACAATCAGATATCCAACACTCCGCTTCTTCTCTAGATTTCCTTTCGGAATTCGAACGCCCCTCTCCACAACCGTATTACCCAACTCCTCTCGTCCCCCACAAAGCTTCACTCACGCAGATTTATCCATGCCGGCGGTAACGTCCAGCTCCGACCCATAAACGCCCCCCGGTGTACGTGTACTACCCGTCTCTGTACTCCTCATTCGCTCGAGCCGCTTGCTCCCTTCCTTTCATGCTCGCCGCGCCCCTCCAGTCCCCCCGCGGCGGCGCTCCCTCCTCCTCCCCAATCTCAACCTCAAGCACCACCCGCATCCGCGCCATCACCGCTCTTCCCCCTCTTCTTCCGCAGCTTCAGCGCCTCCGGAGGCAACAATGACTTCTTCTTCTCCGTCTCCTTCTTCTTCTTCCGTGTCTGCCCCCCGTCCTCCTCGTCCTCATCCTCGTCTCTCGCCCTCTTCCCCTTCTCTGCCACGGCCTTCTCTGCCGCAGCCTTCGCAATCGGACTCCCCGTCGGCGTGACCGTCGCCCCCTGCCCCTTCAGTCGCTGCGGCAGCAGCGGCGGCGGCATCGCCCGACTGGCGTCGCTCTGTGGCGTCCTCTCCGTCCGCGTTCCCATTCCCGTTCTCGTTCTCGTCTTCGTCTTCGCTTCCGCGGGCGGCATTGGCGTCGACGGCGTTGCTTCCCGTAACGGCATCGGCTTGCCCACCTCGTACCAGTCGTGCGACTCGTCCGGATTATCTGGCTCCTCCCCAGTTTTCGTCCCCGTTGTCGTCCCCGCAGGCGGCTGGTGCGTTTTGTGCGGCGTCTTGAACACTTTCCATCTGCTTGTTCCCGCTCCCGATCGTGATCCCGTCTTCACGCCTGGCGTAGTCGTCGCCAGATCGCTCAGCAACGCGGCAACCTCATCGGCCCTGGGGCTACGGGGCGGCGCTTGCCGCGTCTTCTGCGGTATCAGCGGGATGTTCGCCGTGCCCCTATTCGGCGGCGTTGCGCCTTGGCGGGCCACCAGCCGGATGCCCCAGGCGTGGCCCTCCTGTAAGAGATCGGCCGCCAGCGCATGGCCGAAACTCCTTCTCCCCTGGAGTCCCCAGGCCAGGACCTGGTTGACGCCCTCCGGCATCCTGTTGTTCTGCAGCCTCACGAGGCTCCCGTTAGCAAAACTCCCCGCACTCCTCCTCATCCTGAACACCGCCAGCGCCACGCCCCTCCGCTGCTGCTCGTCGATCAGCCTCCTCGCCAGCTCCTGCCTCGTCCCGGTAGTGCTCAGGCTGCGCAGCCGGCACTGTCCCTGGAGTTTCGCGAGGGGGAAGTCCGCCTCGGGGAACGCAACGTCGGGCTCATTCGATTTCGGCTGGTGGACGGCGCTGTCGTCCAGGTGGAACGGATCGTCGATCTCGTCGAGGTTCTTCAGCTCGGCGAGGCCCTCCTTCTCGTCCTGCGAGCGCACGCGAAGAACCGCGGGCGGGCTTTCGTCGTCGATGTGGTCGAGAGCGAGGAGGACCTGGTCGTGGTTGTAGACGAGGTGGCCTTCCTTGAAGCGCTGTTTGGTCTGGGGGTTTCTGTCTGGGAGGCGGGCCCGGAACATGCGGAAGATTCGGTCATTGGGGATGGAAGCTGGAGGTCTCGCGGCCACGGTAGTGGTGGCGCCTGTACTCTGGCGATTTATGCCTGGCGGAGGTCGCGCTATCTTTGGGGCACCCGGTAAGTTCCCTGAGATGTTTATCTGACGGCCAGCTGGCGGCTGCTTGGTAGTAGGCTGCTTGGTAGTAGATTGCTTGGTAGTAGACGGCTTGGTAGTAGGCTGCTGCGTAATACCTGTGGTTGTGGGAGTTGATCCTCCCGCAGTACTCGTTAGTTTCTTGCTCTGGCCCAATTTCGTTGTGTTTGTCGTTATCTTCTTCCCAGGAGCCCCCTTTTTCTTATCCCTGAATGTGCCCCTCTCCAAAACCGTATAGAAGACCACCTCCTCCAGCGCTTCTACTAATATGAATCCTTCCTCCCCACGGACCGAACTTGCATCGCAATCCCCAGGAACTTTCCACGCATCCTGATTGGGTCCTTGCGTGGTGTGGACATAAATATATCCTGGCCTGTCCGAGAGTTGGCTTGGCCTCTCCACCTGGTATACCCATTGCCCAGCATGGGAACCCAGCAGATACTCACGGTCGACGCCGTCGACATCGCGCTTGACGCGGTAGAGACCGTTGTCCACGACAGTCTTGATATTGCTTTCAAGGTCCCACCTCTTGCGATATACCAGCCCGCGCTTCTCTGGCGAAGGTCCAATGCTATGCCAATGTCCATGGCCGGTGTTGTACAGCCAGATGACGGGAAGACGTGCCTCGTTACTGGATAGATAGACTGCATGCTTCCCCTTCTCGTTCTTGTCGGGACTTACGACGCCGAGACGGTAGCTTCTCTTGTTGTTGTTGTGCTGCTTCTCCAGATAGCGAAGGAAACTAGTCATCTGCTCGATACTAAAGAAGCTTTCAGAGAAGAACTCAGAATTCTCCATTTCCATATCGAGACGTTCGTTTAGGTGCTCCTCTCGTTGTTCTTGAAAGAATTGTTGGGAGGAAGGGCTTAAGGTTGTTGCAGGACGTTGAACATTAGGGCTCCATAACTCTCTAAGATTCGCCCGGACCCATTCCTTGAAGGAGGCACTCGTCATTTCCTTACTCAGGTGCTCAAATTGCGCCCAGTGGGATAATGCAGCATGTGGACTGGCCAGTCTTATTGTATTCAGAAAGCCTTGCGACAGGGCGTGCGCGCCGCAAAGGTCGTCCTTCCCGCTAGTCTCCTCAGGGCCCCATCCCTTCGCGAGAAGTGGAAGAAGCTCCTTCAAAGCTTCTGAGGGGCCGTTCATTGCTTCTCTGGATTCCCTCTCTGTTCCAGGAGTGTCATGGCGGGTGCGACGTTGGAGAAGACGTTTCGCTGTCGCTGGAGGAGTGCCCCAATTCAAGACACCCAAGGGGTTCGAATTCGAAAATCTCGGCTCCCTAGGGCTCGTTTCAGACACCGGCGCCGCCATGGCTGTTGAGATGGCTGATTCCCAAAAATTAATCCGTGATGATAGATGATAGATGATGGATGAACGAAGACGGCAGCAATGAAGAGAAAAATCGCAAAACTGTGAACGCAGGGGATTTCGATTCGGGTTTTCAAAGCTCTAAGATGATGAACAAATGGGTGAAAGAAGGGGATGATCGCTGAAAGAGAATATATAGTGGGACTTGAACTTGACCTCGTGGATGAATCCGGAATTTGGACAAAGAAGCCCTTCGGCTGCTCCTGAAGAGGCATCTTCATATTGTCGGCAGTGCCATCAATAGACACAAAGCCTATGTCTTCACGCTCAAAAAACCTTGACAAAATTGGCAGCTGTCCAGAGCTTTGGCTTTGGAACAGTGAGTCCACTCGACAATCCACCGCGTCCATCGAGACGGGCAGCAAAATCGAGGAAGGAAGGACGACGACGAACGACAGTTCAATTGCTACAGCAATATCGCAGCATTTCTCCCCTTCCCAGTCCTTCGCCATCCTCACACGCAGCAACCACTGCACGAAGCCCTCACTGCTCCCAGCTGTCCTTCGCCGAGCGGGAACAAAGAATCATTGTCGCCAGCGATGCCAGCATTCCTCGCAGACAAAGGCACTGGCCGGTCTCCTTGGAAAAGACACTGTTTGCGGCGACTTCGCCAACTCGCAGCCACATCTAGGTAGCGGCGCCCGAGTCCTGTGCGCCCTCGAATGCGACTTGCGTCGGTAGATCCAATGATCGCACAGATGTATTCTATTCCGCGGTCTACCCCCAGCTGTGAACGAGCAAAGGGAACAAAGAGGAGGAAACCGAACGAATGGCGAAATCGAAACGACTAAGAAAGTTTTCTTGAGCGGAGATCGAAATGCAGGAGTGGAGGGGTGAAAAAAAGATGATACCGTGTTTGGCCGTGTGGGCTTTCCCGATCTCGTGGACTTGTTGTGGTGTTGATCTTGCGAAGATGCGCCCAATTCCAGTTCCCGCGACTGTAGCGCATAGGGACAGACATGTGACTGGCATCGGAGAATCACGAGTCCCCACAACTATAACCAGTACAACCAGCACATACCACATACTAGAACTTCAAAAATTATCCAAATATCCTTCAATTGAGCCATAGTCTAGCTAGCTATTAAAAGCCTTCGTAAGCCAAGGATAAACTCCAATTGCCAACTGAGTAGAATCGTGCTTGTTGCTTCTTCCAAGCGTACATCTGTATCCAGAAAATACAAGTTCCATAATAGAAAGCAGCCTCCATATCCTCTATATAGACAACGCACTCTAAGATATGCAGCAAGAACAATATCTGCGGACGACGAGAGTCCCCTCGTCTTTTACATGATCCGCAATGTGCGCTGGGCAGAATCAGATGCCATAACCCGGCCCATTCCATTCATGCAGCCTAACTCACCATCTCATAAAATCGTATGCATCCCTCTCAAGAACTTCAGAGCGGACCCCGCAGGATGCCTCTCTTGACATCCTTCGCCTTCTGGCCCTTCAAGTCGACCTCCGGCCTCGGGATCTCAGGGCGGCCGCTCAGGGTGTCATTCACCGGCTCGAGGTCCGACCAGAAGACCTGCAATGGTCTGCGGTTAGTCCAATCGGTCTCCGTCGCCTCGACCTCGGCCATCGCGCTGTGCACAACGCTCGCGCCTCTGATGCCGATGACACTGGTGCTCAAGGGATCCTCAACCAGCTCTCTTGGGGACTTTCCGGCAAAACTCTCAAGATGCTCGATGCACTTGATGGACAGACGAACGGCACGAATGCGATCCATTGGCGACGGAATGCCACCTTGTTGGACGTGGCCCGGAATAGAATCGCGAGACTCGAAACGGCCATGGGCTTCGGCTCTGATGATGTCGGAGATGAGCCTGGCGGAGTATACACTGCTGGCCTTTTCTCCGACGAGAATAAGGCGACCGGCGCGGGACTGGCCAGTGTCCTCGGCGAAGGTCTTGCGCAGGTGTCTAATATCCGCAGCGAGCATGTCGATGCTGACACCTTCCTCGGGAGTGTATACTGCAATCGCCCCGACATTGAGTCCAGCCATGACTGGGACATAACCACATCGACCACCTTGGGTTTCGATGACGAAAACACGACGACGAGAGGCAGATGCGGATTGTCGAATGGTGTCGCAGTATCGGACCAACTCATTGAGGCAGGTATCTGAACCAAGACTGTACTCTGTACCTGGCACATTGTTTGAGATGGTTGCTGGCAAGAGAGTCATTGGGATGCACAGTGACGGGAATTGATCCTGAGCCTCGCGGAGTTCGGACAAAGCATGGAATGCCTCAAAGCCTCCAATAAGGAACAGAGCCTCAATCTTGAACTTCATGATGAGTTCGGCGACATTGAACATGCCGGATTCACTAGGAAGCTCTCGGTTCGTACCAATCTCCGATCCGCCCTTGGATGCCCAGCTGTCAACCTCCAGCCAATTGAACTCTCTGACGGCACCAAGAGGCTGGTCGTCAGGGTGCCTGGTGAAGCCGGCAAAACCATTGTAAAGGCCAATTGGAGTATGTCCTCTGGTCTGACAGTAGGCAACAGCAGCGCGAGTTGCTGAATTCATGCCACCCGCTGGTGCTCCAACGTGGATGATACCAATACGCATCCGCTATGATCATATTAGAACCGTCAATGAGATAAAATGTAAGAGTGGGCTAACCTTTTCTTCTGGCAGACGCATAGACGTATCAACTGTTGATGCTGTCGTAATCAAGTATGAGGCGTAGATATCTGCAAACTCCGTGTCACGCAGGTTCATGGCCCTATCAAAATCACGATCCTTGATTGCCTTGGAAACTTCCTTGGTGGCGAGGACAGCCTCCATCAAGTTCTTCCTGACAATCTTATTCTCGTTGATGGCGATGAAGTAGGTAGGACTGTCCGGCTTGGCATCGATGACAGCTCTGACGGCTTCAACACCTTGAAGCGTGGACAGCATTCTATCAAACGCGCACGCTGTTCCACCTCGTTGGACGTGCCCGAGAGTTGTAATTCTCGTGTCGAGTGCAAGACCCTGTGGATCTGCGAGAAGGTCTTTAACCTCTTGAGGTGTGATCTTGTTGCCTTGCTGGTCGTTGGCACCTTCGGCGACGATGACTATCGTCTTGCGCTTCCCGATAGCACGATGCTACAGCGGGTTAGCAAGTCGGACGGAGAGATTGGGCAATTATCTTACTCTTGAAATGATCGTGCACATCTCCTCACGCCAATTGTCTGCTCTTGGCTTCTCTGGGATGAAGACGAAATCGGAGCCTGTCGCAACACCAGCCATCAATGCCAACCAGCCGCAGTGTCTTCCCATGACTTCGATAACGAAAGCTCGAGAATGGGATGATGCAGTCGCTTCGATATAGTCGACCATTTCGCAGATGCGCGTCAGCGCCGAGAAGCATCCAATTGTCGCATCTGTGCCAGACATATCATTGTCGATGGAGCCAACAATTCCCACGATCGTCAAGCACATGAATGGCTCGATTTGTGCTTTGGTGAGCTCTCCCGTCTGCACCAGCTCTTCGAGAAGACCAGGCCATTCGGATCGGAACTTGTCGGCACCTGTAAGGGAGCCGTCACCACCACAGATGATGAGCGCATCGATTTCGTTGAGTATCATGTTCTTGGCAGCCTTGAGTCTCCCTGGGCGTTCGTAGAAGGCCATGCAACGTGCTGTTCCAATCAACGTGCCGCCCTCGGAGAGCCATCCTCTGACATCCTGCCAATCCATTCTTCTAATGAGGTTGCCGCCTTGTACCAGTCCTTCGTAGCCCTCGAAAATACAGTAGGCGTCGAAGCCCTCATCGATTGCGGATCGGACAACGGCGCGCACCGCACCATTCATTCCTGGCGCGTCACCACCGCTCGTCATCATGGCAATCTTGCGCTTCTTGCCATTTGGAAGCAGAGGGGCCTTCGCATGCTTGATCTTGGGATCAAGAATGCCCATTGTGCCGGTTTTGTCGTCTCCGTCTTCGCTCTTGGTGTGCTTTCGAGAATCGATGGGCTGCGTGTGGAAGCCCCTCGGCGACTATGTACAGTGTAAGAAGCTGCGATGAAGAGAAAGAAGGCGCGATTCGAGGTATATAGATAGATAGGTGCCAATTGAGAAGAGGCAATAGCTCAGGCTGAGGTGAATAATGAGAGGAAGAAAAGGAAGACAGGAAGAAGAAGAAGAGGAAGAAGAAAGGTGAGGAGGGATTGAGAAGGGAGGGTGTGCGAGGTGTGAGTTGAGGTATGTATGTATGTATGTATGTATGTATGTATGTATGTTTGCAGTATGATTAATAGGTACAGCTACACAGATAGGTACCTAGACATACATACATACATACATAGGTACTCTGTACTCTCAGTCTCAACGACGATGATGCTGTATGTGTGGGACTCGGCGGGATTGGAATGGAGATGGGAGAGTGGAGGAGCAGTGGATTGAGCGTGGGTTGCGTGGGCTGCGTGGCTTTCGATTGCGACGATTATGTAATAGGCATTTGCTGATAGCATGCTCACCTTGCCTGTTCAGAGCTGCTGATTGGTCGGCGTCTATACTTTGCACGGATCGGGCTAGCGTAGACAGGCGATAGTAGACGCGCGGATAAAGGCCGGGCCGAATAGCCTTCCCTCACTGCTCTCTGTGGAGTGGATTGAGTGGATTGTGGATTGTGGATTGTGGATTGTGGATTGTGGATTGTGGATTGTGGATTGTGGATGACAGTTAGGGTAATAGCGTAATAGAGTAACGGACTGGATGTGTTGCCCTGTATATAAGGCTGAACGAGCTATGCAGAGGGTAAGCAAGGAGAAGAGAAAAAAGAAAACAACTCGAGGCAATTGAAGAGGAAGATTATTATAGACATTATTGCAATCTTAACCAAAGCTCTATGACTGTCGGCACTATTCCCTTTCTAGAACAGCCCTCTCGCGCTTGACCCACGGTCTGTGCTTGCAGCTTCGCGTCTAATTCTCATACAGACTAGGCTACCGACTAGGGGCCCGTGCTTGCAGCTTCGCCCCTAGTCCTCATGCAGACTAGGTGTTCGTCTCTCAAAAGAAATCCGAAAAATAAATATAATATTCTTACAAAAGTGATAATATATAATAATATCTCATAACATATAACTCATAGCACAAGGATCCTTAAAGGACGTTTATACTAAATAGCTTATAGCGATGGTTATCTTTTTGCCTGATCTTTCATGCTTTTGCGAAACAACTCGATTCTCGCCTTCATATGGCATCCCATTTCCAGATTATTGTAATTTATATGATGATAAATTCCATCAGGCCATTCTCTCTCCCTATACGCAGGACGGATCATTTGCCTGTTGCTACAACTAGGAAATGCATGTGCACATACATGGCAGAATAATTGTCAATGCCTCACAAACGAGGCATCAATATCGCACCTCGCAAGCAACAGCTCTCCAGTCCCTTGACAAGAATGTAGTGAATTAGAAGTCACAATTAACTCCAATGACCGAAACCAAGCTGTCCTACAGCTCACTCTCTTAAAAGTCCTCAAAATCTGAACCTCCACCCACCATGGCCAGCTTCAATTGAACACATCCTCCAAACCACCAGCCAAACCACCAGCCAAACCACCAGCCAGACCACCACCATGAGCAGCATCCCGCCCCAGTTCCCCCTCTCCGTGCGCGCCTGGCCCACGAAAGACGACAAGGGATCCGCGCTCCCCACGCTTATTTCGCGCATCAACGCCGAGCGCGGCGAGTTTCGCCACCTCACAGAAGCCGACCTCGAGGACGAGATCGCCAAAGCCGAGATCGAGCCCGCCGCAGCCCATGAGCATGGCGAGACCGAAGACGAGGAGGAGGAGGAGGAGGAGGAGGCCGAGCCTGACCGCATCAAGGAGGTCATGGATGCGCGCAACGAAATGCTGGCCCAGATAGAGTGAGTTCTACATGCTGTCGTGGTGGCTCTAAATCCCTGCCCTGCTGACCTGACCCAGCCAGGCCCACCACGCCTCCATGGTCGCCCTCGACTTCGTCGCCCTGCTCCTCTCCAAAGACCAGCCCGTGCAGGCCAGCCTCTCGATCTCCGAAGGCCTGCGGCAGATTGTCTCCCTCGGCACCCTCGGCGCAGACAGAGTGAAGGACAGCCGCCTCACCACGCCGCGCAAAGCCGATAATGCGACGATCGGCCGCGGCTGGAAGATCCAGGCCTTCGACCACAGCGTCGACTCCATCCTGGCCGCGGCGACGCGTCTGGAAACGGAAATCGACGTCGAGACGAAGTACTGGGAGGAGATCCTCGCGGTGGACCAGAAGGGCTGGAAGACGTGCAAGCTGCCGCAGGAGAGGCATACACTGGGTGTGCGCTTCGGCTTCTTCGAGGCGGCGCCGGCATTTAGGAATCGGAGCCTCGCGGCGCTGCGGAGGAATAGCAACGGTACGGTGTACCTAGACCAGGGGGTCGCGGACGCAACGCCGAAACGCGTGATGATCCGCGTCGAAACAGACGGAGCCATCACGGGCCAGCTCGCCCCCGAACACCCCGTCTCGGACGACGCGCCCCTCGAGAGCCTGATCCTCCTCGCCCGCAACACCATCTTCGAAGAGGAGCTCTGGCAGGAGCTCAACCGCGAAGCTCGCACCCTGGCGAACCACCACGTGCGCTGGGCCTCGGGCGCGATAACCGTGCAGCTCAGCCCCTCAACACGCATCCTCCTCTCCCTCATCCCGCTCTCCCCCTCCCCTCCAAACCCCGATCCCGCGCCCCTAGCCCACACTCACGACGACACCGCCGAGCTGATCTCGCTATCCCTGCACCTCCTCCTCCTCCACGCCCACCGCCAGACCCTGCGCCGCCGCTCCCAGCCCCCGCCACCACTCAGCCACCAGCCCCGCCCCACCCCGCCCTACCCTCTCCTCCGCCCCCTCCTCACACGCCTCCACCACGAATCCGTCATCTCAACCCTCCTCCGCACCGCCACCTCCCTGCACACCACCCTCCGCACCGCCGCCCTCCCCCTCCCGCCCCCCACCCTCACCACCTCCAACCACCCGCCTCCGCCCTCCCCTCGGCCCGGCCCCCCTCAGTCCGCCGCAGAAGCCACCATCGACTCGCTGATCTCGCACCTCGAGGCCGAGCTGCTGATCCCGCTGACAGCCGCCCCGCTGCCGCGCCAGCGCGCCACGGTCCGCCTGCGCACCGAGATGAGCCTGCAGACGCGGTTCCAGGTGGCCGTCGAGGGCGCGCTGGCGCGGGTCGCGCGGCCGCCGCCGAATCCCGGGGCCGTGGGCGAGGTGGCGCAGTTCGTGCTGTGGGCCGCGGGGTGCGCGCTCGCCGCCGGGTTTGCCGATGCGGCGGGCCGCGATGGGGATGGGGCGGGGACGGGGACGGCGGCCGTGGAGGGTGATGGTGAGAGCGAGGCCGGCGAGGGGCTGAGGGGCTGG
>Ga0209512_1004578_pt1 | contig 11997 bp, 10 predicted proteins | sample frozenSSSSmetaG_FD_184142 | JGI IMG/M metagenome (GOLD analysis project Ga0209512, IMG submission 184142) | Glacier valley bacterial and archeal communities from Borup Fiord, Nunavut, Canada, to study Microbial Dark Matter (Phase II) -... | ecosystem: Environmental > Aquatic > Freshwater > Ice >... | reverse complement strand
TTCGCTTTTCTGACACACGGCACATTCACAATTGTGAAGCTCACGCCCCATGGTGTGCGCTCTCGCTTATTTTTCAATACGTCCAGTTTACCAGATTTGTGTGGGATTCTATACTTTTACGAGCCCTTACCGTAGTGATCTGATTACATTCTGGCTCAAGGACAGGCACTATGAAACAAGCGTGCCCTCTCTTTTTCTAGACCCACAGATGTTGAATAATGGGCGATGGTTGTGGGCCTCACCGACTTCGCTGCCGACTACAGAAGGTACGACGAATGGGACTTTGTATTCACTGGACACGCATCAGAAAATAACTTTCCCTACCTATAATTGGCCTGCACGAATGAGCGAATCGCCGGATGGCGAAATCGCGGTGGTGTCAAATAATCCCTCGCCTGATGTGAAGGCTGGTATGCAGCCAAGCGGTGAAGGGTTTGTCTGGACACGGTTAGCCGATGGTATTTTGCACACAGTGGAACCAAACGCCCAAAAGGTTCTGTTTCTCAATTGGTCAGCAGATAGTCAATGGTTTACCTATCTGGTTGCGCCGGACGGCGATCAAGGGGTGACTTATCTGGGACTTGCCAACGTGAAAACAGACACGAATCAACGCATCGCAGTCAAGTTTTTGAGAGCATTGTATTGGGGCGATTCGTACCAGGGAGCAATTCCCTCACTGGACGGAAAATTCATTGTACTCACCGTTAGCGGTGGCAAAAATATACAAATTATTACTACCGCGAGTGGCCGTTCCGCGCAAGTTAACGATGCACCCGAAAATCAGATGAACATTTCTTGGTCACCGGACAGCAGCAAGTTTGCTTTTATCAATTTCAAAGCTGATAACGACTATTGGCTGATGGTCTACAAAACCGACGGCACTTTGCTCAATACTCGGCACTTGCTCACTGATAATGACAGTATGCGCTGGACAGGGTGCGGTGTGAACGGCTGACCGCCTCTTAAACGCGCCTAGAGCGTGTTATGCACTTTCAAAATCGGACGTGGCAGGCCGCGTCCCTACCGCATTCGCCGGGTTTCGGGCGTAGGGACGATGCCCGCGTCGTCCGTCTTGTTATCGCGTGCCTGCGAAGTGCATAACACGCGCTAGAATACGCTGCTATCAGGGATCACTGATGTTGGCGGTGCTGACTGCTGCACGATCGTCAGCGTGTAGACCAGCGAATAACCGCCATAGGTACAGCCGTTCATGACCACTCGCTTAATCAGCACGCTCACCGTTAAAACGTTGATCATGTTCGGCGTGAGCGGCACAATGTACGGCGGCTGATTGAATTGAAACGTCCCCGCCGTGCTGCTGATCGTCACCGAGTCCAAGTTGCCGACGGTCAAATGAACTTGCTGCGTAAGCGCCGAAGTAGGCGATTGAATCGGCTCGATCTGCAAGTTCTGCTGCGTCGGCAGCGGACACGAAGTAGCAACGATCAACGTTGGCAGAATCAGCGGCGGCGTGTTCACCGTTGGCGGTGCGATAGTCACTGTGCCGGTAGCCACTGTGCGAGCAGCATTTGGTATGACGAGCGTAACCACCTGCGGAATTTGTGTCGATGCTGCGCTGCTATCGCAAGCGGTCAGGCTGGTTAGCAGAACGAGTGCTAGCACACGCATACCATTGAACTTTTGAAAGCGCCTGTACATGGCCTTGTGATTAATCATGCCCGCCGATGTACAAGCTCAGCATCCGCTGCCAGAACGGCCAATCGTGCGCCCAACCGTCCCACTCGCGTAAGGCATTCCCCACGCCTTTCGACCACAATAAACCTGACAGATCACGCGATGATTGCATCAGCCGATCTTCAACGCCGCTCGCCATGACAATATCGAGTTGGCGCATTCGGTCAAGTTGTGAGCCGCTTTCGTTTGCGACAAATTGCATGGGATTGTTGAAATACACGTTATCGTTGCTATAGCCACCCGTGAAACGCCTGATCTCAAACAAGCCGCTCATGGCAATGATGCGATTGACCCGTTCGGGATGCTTCAACCCGAACGTCATAGCGTGATAGCCGCCAAAACTAGCGCCCGCTGTGATCAAAAAAGGCGTGCTGCTCTTGTGATCCATGAATGGCAGCACTTCATTGTACAAATAACCGTCGTACTGCGCATGACGATGAGCACGCACGGCAGGATGCGATCCGAAGGCATACCAGCTTTCGCTATCTACGCTGTCCACGCACACCATTTGCAGCCAACCTTTTTCCAGACTTTCGGCCAGCACGCCAGGCATTCCGCGATCTTCCCATTCGTAAAATTTGCCATTCGAGGTCGGAAAGACCAGCACTTTTGCGCCTGCGTGTCCGAACACAAGCAGCTCCATATCGCGGTTGAGCGATGGACTATACCAACGATGATATTCTCGATTCATAATCGTGTAATGATCTCCAAAGACAGGCGTGTTCAATGACCGGGCAGGCTTGTTTTGAGCGATCCTGCAACGCGCCATTATAGCACTTGGCGGCGCACAATAGATTGCTGAAGATCGTTAAAATTCCAACCTTCGACCCATGATTTTTTAGCCGAGATCGTTTATAATCGGTGAAAACATTTGTTCGACAGTACCTCTTTGGTAGTGCTTGTCGGACTTAGCTGGCAACAAAATCATCCGCTTTGGCAAACAAGTGGCTTGCCATTTTATATGAGCATTCTTTTGGCGCGCAACCCTCAATAAGGTATTCTCTTTGAGGGTGGTAGACGTTGCCGACTGAAGCATTGAAATCATCAGGAACCAACCGTGACTGACAAGAAAAACGAAAAACCGATAGCACCACGTCCCGCAACCCCTTCAAAAGTGAGCGCTCCGGCCAGCAAAGTGCCCATAAGCCCTGCGAAAGCCACTGATAAGCCGATCGCGAAAACATCGGCAAGAAGCACGCCTGCCCAGAGTTCTTCGACTAAGACAAACGCTCCGGCGAGTAAGACCAGTGCGCCAATAAAGAGCAGTGCGCCCGCCCCTAAACTGATCGATCGTAAAGCGACCAGTGCTCCCGCGAAAACATCGGCAGCCGGAAGCAAAACGACAATTGCCCCAAAGCCGCCCGTCTCCAGATCGAAGAAAGATTTTGCAACGACGCGCCCCACAGCTTCCGCGCCGCGTACCGTGGTGCTGCCGTTGTTCGTGCGTGAGCCGGAGCGCATCGGCCACATGGTACATGACCGTCCGGCTTGGATCGATGAAGTGATCGGGATCGGCTTTCTCATTGCCGGGTTGGTGTCCTTTGTGTCACTGTTCAACACGACGCCGACCGCGACGCTGGCGAGTACCTGGTCAGAGACTACGCGTACCTTTGTCGGCTTAGGCGGCGCTTTCATCTTGTCGATCATGATCATGGGGATCGGCGTGTTGATCATTCTGCCCAAGATCGGCGTCCGTGTGCGCGTGCGTTGGCAGCGCATTGTTTATCTGGAAATTGCGTTCGCGGCATTTCTGGCGCTGCTGCATCTGCTGGCGCACGACCCCGAACCACGCGCACTGGCACGCGCCGGACAGGGTGGCGGTTATATTGGTTGGGCACTCAGTGAACTGCTGATCGGTCTGTTTGGCTCGAATCTGGCGATCTTCGCATATGGGTTCGTGTTGATCGTCATGCTGGCTTTGGCGATCGGCATTCAGCGCGTACATGTTCGGCAAAGTTTATTGTGGCTGCGAACGCGCATTGACGCGCTCGTGACTGTGTTGACCACGCCACGCCCACCACGTCCGCGCAAGGTGGCCGCGACGATGCAAATGGCTGCGCCCATTTCGGCTGACGCACTGCCGTCTGTGGATACGTCTGTCGAACCACGGCGTACCAGCGGCGCAATGGCGCGTCCGATGTCTGGCGTCACGCCCGCCCCTGCGCCTATCACAACCACACCATTACCAATTGCGCCGCTGCCAACTGCGCCCGCCATGCAGCCGCCCGCGTCAGCACTACCAAAAATCAATACGGCGGCAACCTACAAAGAAGTGACGCCTGTATCTGCGCCGATCGATGCAGAACCAACGGTGCCCGCCATACAACCGCCTGCACCCATTTCAGCCCGCGAGTCGCTCGTACAGCGTCGTCCGCAAACGCTCGCGCCGCGTCTTGAACCACAGGAAGTGCGCCATACGCGCCATTTCACGGTTGGCGATTTTCAGGAAGTGCGCGCCACCTTCAACCGCAGCCCTGAGCTTCCGCCGCTGACCACGCTCAACGAAATCGAGCTGAACCGTCCGAGCGATCAGGAAATCAACACCAATGTGCGTATCATCGAAAACACGCTGTTGGAGTTCGATATTGATGTGGAAGTGGTCGATGTGAAAGTGGGGCCGACGGTCACGCAGTATGCGGTACAGCCGTTTCGCGAAGTGACCAATGAGCAGGGGCAAGTCGTGATGCAGCGCGTGCGCGTCAACAAAATCGCGTCACTGAGCGGTGATCTGGCATTGGCACTGTCGGCTAAAACTTTGCGCATTCAAGCTTACGTGCCAGGGCATACGTATATGGGGATCGAAGTGCCGAACCGCACGCCGAGCGTGGTGGCGATGCGCCCGGTGATGGAGTCGGAAACATTTAACAAGGCGTTCAATCGTAAAGACCCGGAAAATCCTGGCACAACGATCGATACCCCACTGGCCATTCCGCTCGGACGCGATGTGTCGGGTGCTGCATTCGTAGCTGATCTGGCAACCATGCCACACTTGCTGATCGCAGGCACCACCGGATCGGGTAAATCGGTGTGCATCACGGCGATGGTCGTTTCGTTGGTGATGAACAATCCGCCCGATCGCGTCGGGTTGGTCATGCTCGATCCTAAAATGGTCGAATTGACGCGCTTCAACGGCTTACCGCATTTGCTCGGACCCGTTGAAACCGACATGGAACGGATCGTCGGCGTTTTGCGTTGGGCGACTCGCGAGATGGATCGTCGTTACAAGCTGCTGGAAGTCGAAGCCGCGCGCAACATCGAAGCGTACAATCGCGCGCTCGGCAAACGGCGCAAAGCCGAACATCTACCGTACATCGTGATCGTGATCGATGAAATCGGTGACCTGATGCTGTCGCGCCCTGAAGAAGTCGAGCGTACCATCACACGGTTGGCGCAAATGGCGCGCGCCGTCGGGATGCACCTGGTGATCGCCACACAGCGGCCAAGCGTCGATATTATCACAGGCTTGATCAAGGCGAACTTCCCGGCGCGCATTTCGTTCGCGGTCGCTTCAGGCATCGACTCGCGCGTTATTCTAGATACGGTCGGCGCGGAAACGCTGATGGGACGCGGTGACATGCTCTATCTGGCATCCGACGCGGCGGGGCCACAACGTTTGCAGGGCTGCTTTGTCAGCGATGAAGAACTCGATCGCGTGGTGAACTATTGGAAACAGTGGCAGGTTGATCAGGTTACCAGCGGTGAAAGCGATCCGGCTGGCGTTGCCCCGTGGGAACGTGGCATGACGCGCCGTGAGTCGTTAGTCGAGACGGATCCGCTGTTAGAAGATGCAATCGATCTGGTGATCCGCGCGGGTGAAGCGTCATCCTCGCAGATTCAGCGCCAATTGGGGATCGACTTTCCACGCGCTTCGCAAATCATGGATATGCTGCGCGAATTGGGCGTGACGGGCGCTGTCAAAGAAGATGGGCGCAGCCGCGAAGTGCTGCTCAAGCCGGGCACTGATCGCTATAAAAAGCTGGTCGCCAAACGCAAAACGACGCGCTGATATGAATTATTGTTGAAGGGGTACACCATAAAAACATCTATAGGCGTCGGCAGCACCGATCCCGCTACCGTTTTAATGATCGAAGAGACGCCGATCGCCAGCACCGATCGCGTCATGATCTTGCACGCGAACGATCCGGCGTTGGCGGTTGCAATTGGTCGGCAGGCGGCGGAAACCGTCGTGTATGACGCCAGCGTGAGCACGCTCGATCGAGTGCGTCAGCAAGTTCGCGTGCGCGGCGTTCCGAATGTGGAAGTGCGCAGCGACGTATTCCCATCCGAGTCGGCGGCCTTCGATGTAGCGCTGCTGCCTGTGCCCAAAGGTCGCGAATTGGCGCGCGGGCTGTTGTGGTCAGCGCATCAAGCCTTGCGTCCTGGCGGCAAATTGTACATTGGCGGCGCGACGGACGGCGGCACCAAGACGCTCATTGCGGACGCGGCGGTATTGTTTGGCAAATCGGGTACGGTGGCTTACCGCCATCACCAGCGGCTCGGCTTAGCAGTGCAGCCGAACAAGATCAGCGCGTATCCGGCGGAGTGGGGCGAAAATCCGACGCACTTACAAACGCGCCAGCTCGCCGAATTAGACGGTTTGACAGTTCACACGATGCCGGGCGTGTTCAGTTGGGATCATCTGGACGACGGGACGGCGCTCCTGATTGAGCACATGGCGATCAATGCGGGCGAACGCGTGCTGGATATGGGCTGCGGCTATGGCGTGATCGGCGTGATTGCGGCGCAGCGCGGAGCGGGTGACGTGATGCTGATCGATGATAGCTTGCTGGCGATCCGCTGTGCGCAGGCAACCGTTGAAGCGCACGGTCTGACTAATGCCACCGTATTGGCAGGCGATCTGTTCGAGCCGCTGAACGGCAGCGACACGCCGCAATTGTTCGATTTGATCGTCAGCAATCCGCCTTTTCATCAGAAGTTCGACGTGAACACGAACGTAGCGCACCGCCTGATGCGCGAATCGAAAGCGGCGCTCAATCCGGGTGGTCGTCTGCTGATCGTGGCGAATGCCTTTTTGAAGTACGAAACGGTGATGCAGGAAACGTTTACCAGCGTGCGCAAGCTGATCGACACGAATCGCTATGTTGTGCTTGAGGCGCGGCGCGGCTGATCGCGTATCGCCTATGTTGAGACGGGTATATTGGCAAGAGCGCTTAGCACGGGATAGATCGGTTAAGAACAATCTGAGCCGCAGGTAACGCAATGCGGTCGTCATCGCTTTGCAGCGCCCGTGCCAGCACTTCGAGCGCCACGCGGTACAGGTCGGAGAGCGATTCACGATCGCTGCGGTCGCCATGTTCGGTTGAAAGCATAGGCTGTGTCCTCCTGAGACCTGTCGAGAATTTCGGCACTGGCGTTCTTTCCATCCGACTCGGAGCAGACGGCTCGCACACGGCTGGATAACGCGATCCCACAAGATTTGAAAGGATTGCGTGCGTCAGACCCTTTGCCGAACAAAAAAACGCCCGACGACTCTTTCCGCTTAAAGAAAGGATCGCCGGGCGCCAAAATTCCCGATCGCTGTGCTCGAAAGTTCGAGCGGCTCAAATTGTTGAGATCATTCTAGTACAGGTGTTCTAAAATGTCAAGGGGCAAGATTCAAGGAAATATATAACTCTTGTAGCCTTGCCAAGGGACAACTCCCTCAGGAAGATAATCGGGTGAATCGGCAATTATCAAATAATCAATTGGCATAAACATAAAATCACGCCCAGGGCGTGAGCTTATCTGTATGCCGCGATAATACGCTTTAATGTCTTTACTCCCAAAAAGGCCATTAATTCCTATCATCTGAGGCACACCAATAATCGGATATAAATTACTTGTGCTGGTCTTTGATTCAGATAGTGCTAGCCAAATAGTTAGAACTTTTTCGTTTATATCGTGCTCTGCGCTAGCCGTTGCAAATGAAATAGTATATAAGCCATTTTGTACATCAATGGTTGAGGTGGGCCAATCAACGTCGCCACCTTGCATTCTGAATGCTTCATCCGTTTTATACACGCTTTGCACCAGCTTTTCCGCCTCACCCAGCGTCGTGACGTCGGGCGTGATACCGATCCAGCAGGGCAGCTTGCATATATCGTTCAGATGCAGCACGGCAACGCGATCCGGCAGTGGCTGTGCCCGCCCGATGAGCAGTGCGCCTGTGATTGCCGCCGTGAGCAGGAGTGTCAGCGCAAAGGGGTAGCGTAGGTAGCGCATGGGTAAAATCTCATTGAGTGAGCGATCCGAACTGACGACGCGCAAAACTCATAGTAAAATTTGCACGACCGCTAAGTTTTAAGATATAGTTAAATTGATCAGAAAAGATACCCCTGCGCCGTTCAAACCAGCCAGGGGCGCGATGTACCTTCAAAGGAGGCTACACAATGGACGATTCTACCTCAAACTCGGTTTCTTTTCCAGTCAATTCTCAAGACAAGCGCCCGCTGCCAGAAATCATTGCTGATCTATACGGTTTCAAACTAGCTTTTGTCGATCACACAAACGGCAATCGCTACTATGCCGTTCAAGATTGGATCAATGGCGTTACACAAACAGCTCAAGCCCGCAGCTACTGGGGAAAATTGCAAATTCGCTTAAAGAAAGCAGGAAATGAACTAACCGCACGATGTGTGAAATTACCGTATTACGCAAGCAATGACAGAGTATATCATATGGACTTTGCGACTGCTGAAGTGCTAATCGCGATAACGCGTGGCATGGGACGCCAAACAGGTATTCGTGACTTGATTTTAGGTGAAAGCACGCGCGCGGCAATCATAAGTGGCTATGTGTACGTTTTGCATTTTGAGCCGCATTCAGGCGAATACAAAATAGGCATTGCAGCAAATCTTGAGCAGCGTATGAAGATATATCGTACAGAAAATCCGCCATCAATGCGATTGATTGCAGATTGCGCATTTCATTATACGGATTGCCGCGCGATCGAAAAAGAATTACACACTGCGCTAAAGCAATATCGCATACGTGGTGAATGGTTCGCGTTAACCCATGATCAGATTCCATCGATCGAACATTGGCTATCTGTTCGCAGCACATCCGATCTCGGCGCGTGAACTTGAACTCAAGCGCAATATCGAGTACGAGCAATCACGGCGAATTGTGCGCGACAATTCCGCGTCAGTGGGCAAACACGCCGAAGAAACTGGTCGCCGCCTGGGGATCGACATCGCCACTGATAAGCCCTTGCTGAACGCAACAAACTCCACAAAATAGCTTGACCCCTAACCCCCCACCCCTTTCCCCGATTACAGGGCAAGGGGAGTGTCAAGACGCTGCATCTGACTCCCTTCCCCTGTACACGGGGGAAGGGCCGGGGTTAGGGGTCAATGGCGGGTTAGGGCTAGGGGTCAATGGCATGGCCGGGGTTAGCGTTCAAACTAGCCAATGGCACAGGTTGCTGCTAGACTCCAGACAGAGGAATCACAGCCACCATGCAAAAGCAGCCAGTTCAGGATTTGCGCGGACAGGAACGTTCAGCGGCGGTACAGGATGTTTTCCAGCGTATCGCGCCGCGCTACGACTTGATGAACAAGCTCATGACCGCCGGACAGGATCGGACATGGCGGCGCTTTGTCGTGGAGAAAGCAGCCGTTCCGCGCGGCGGCTCAGCGCTGGATATTGCGACGGGCACTGGCGATATTGCGTTTGAACTGCTCACGCAAGGCGATACCAAATTAGCCGTCGGTGCGGACTTTGCGCCCGCCATGATGCACGTCGGCCAAAAGCGACCACAGGGTAATCGGGTACGCTGGACAACCGCCGATGCACTCGCCTTGCCCTTTCCGAGCGCTTCATTCGACGCGATCACGCACGGCTTTTTATTGCGCAACGTGATCGATATTCCGCGCGCATTACGAGAGCAATGGCGAGTGCTCAAGCCGGGCGGTCATGTGGTGTCACTGGATACGTCACCGCCGCCGCGTAATTTGCTGCGACCGTTCATCTTGTTTCACCTCAGCGTGATCATTCCGACGCTCGGCACGCTGCTCACTGGACAGCGCGACGCCTATACGTATCTGCCCAAATCGACGGTCGGCTTCAAAACGCCCGATCAAATCGCGGCGCTGATGCGTGAGGCGGGCTTTGCGGAAGTCGGGTATCGGCGCTTCATGTTCGGCACAGTGGCAGTGCATTGGGGAAGTAAGCCGCGCTGAGGTCTTTGCCTTTACGCATCCGTCCATGGTAGACTGTACGTTATCTGTCAACTGCCTGGAGCGCTTTCTAACATGGCCGAAGATCAAAACGTGACCGACGATCTGCTCACTGATCCGCTCGATCCGCCAGCCGCCGATGCGGATGCCATCGAAGCCTACTGCGTCAAGTGCAAAGACAAAGTGGAAATGCAATCACCCGAACCCGTCTGGACGAGTCGCGGGCAAGCAGCCACGCGCGGCGTATGCCCCACCTGCGGTACAACCGTCTTTCGGATCGGCAATACTACTGCTCACGCGAAAATGAGTCCGCCGCCACCTGTGCGCGTGGAAGATGTGCCCAAAGTGGTCGCCAATCGCGGGCGCAAAAAGTCGCTGCCCGCCACGTACATCAATGCCGCTGGCGCTGATGCTGAATTTGCGGCGCGGCTGTCGAAAGATATGGATAACGCGGGCGTGCATACCTGGTTCGATCCGCAAAGTGCCAGTCAGGAAGTCAGTTGGGCGGGCGGCGTGCATCCGGCCTTGCGCGATTGCGTGAAGATGGTGGTCGTACTGTCGAAGGAGTCAGTGCAAGCGGAAAGCGTGGTCAAAGCCTGGACGTTCTTCAAGGCGCAGCGTAAGCCGATCATTGTAGCGCTGCTCGATCCGGTGGAAGTGCCGGACGCTTTACGTCGCAGCCCGCGCTTCGATTTGAGCAAAGACTACAAGCCTGCTTTTCGCGAGATGATTCAGGTGTTGAGCGACGCCTAGCGAATCATCAGGCACTGACGAGCTGTTCGGCCTCACGCCGATAGCTCATAAACTGCGTGATCTCCTGCTGTGTCACGGCACGTCCCGGCGCGGCAACGTAATAGGCATCCGCCCACAGATCGGATACATCAGCGCGTTCGGCGGTGGCGTTCATGAGCGTTTCGACGGCGGTTCCGGGCGTCTCATTGGCGGCCAAACTAATTTGTAAGCTGATGTAAGCGGGCTGTACGTCGATCCCCTCAATTTGCCAACTATGGGCGTTGGCGCTCTCTTCCAACCACGCGCGCATCGGCGTCAGTTGCTCGGTGCTCAGTTCGGCACGGCGTGGCAGCCACATAAAAGCGTAGGTGCTTAACGGGCCTTGGGCACGCGGCGCAGCAGGTGCGATCGGCGCAGCAGCACCATCAGCGGCATTGTCAGCAGCAGGTGCAGGCGTAATTATCGTGGGGCTGATCGGTTCATGCGGGCGTAATGCTTCCGGCGGACGTAAATCGGTCGGGCGTGAAAGCAGAGTCTTGTCAGCTTCCGATTCGGCGGGCGGCGCGTCGGTTTTATCCAGCGCTTCGATCAACTGCTGCGCCTGTTTGCGGATCACGCGCAAGGGCGTTTCAGCCGGAAAGATCATCGATAAGCGCAGTGCATCTACGCTTTGCGTCGAATACAGCAGAAAATCACCAACGCCCGGCACTTGCACGTAGCGGATCAGCGCACTGCTTTCGTCGGTTGTGTTTTGCCACGCTTGCAAAATCGTTTCGACGATGCCCGCCATCGCCCGATCACTCAAATCGCCCGCCGTCGCGACCACCGTTTCATCGCGGGTCAGGACGGTAGCGCGCGCCGCCAACTGCACCGAAAGTTGCGTCAAGCGCAAGGCAGTCGCGGCGATTGGTTCGGGCGGCGTGATCGGTTCGATCAGCGGCGGCTCAATGAGCGGCACTTCGACAGCTTCCGCTAAAGCGATCGGCGGTTCGGCGGGGGGTTCGGTTGTGATAGGCGGCGCGGATACGGGATCAGCCATGGGGCCAGCCGCCGACTCAACGAATGACGGTTCGGCGGGCATGGTGAGCGAGTGGCCGGACTGCCGCTCGACTTCCTCGACATACGCCTTAAGCGTGAAGGTGTCGATCGGCATGGTATACAGCGTATCCAGCGCGGCGGTCGCAATGGCCGACGCTTCCGGCAGATCAGCCGGTACTGCTGTCGATCGACCCGTCGGCGGATCGACTAACGGCTTGCCGCTGATCAGGTCGCCCACGGTCGCGCTCTCGGAAGTGGGCGAGCTGTTTGCCACCACCGATGCTAAGGTTTTGCGCAGGCCGGAGGGCGTGGCGGGTTTATCCGGCAAACTGGCCGCCACTTGCCGCTGAAAGGT
>Ga0209512_1004576_pt1 | contig 12006 bp, 10 predicted proteins | sample frozenSSSSmetaG_FD_184142 | JGI IMG/M metagenome (GOLD analysis project Ga0209512, IMG submission 184142) | Glacier valley bacterial and archeal communities from Borup Fiord, Nunavut, Canada, to study Microbial Dark Matter (Phase II) -... | ecosystem: Environmental > Aquatic > Freshwater > Ice >... | reverse complement strand
CGAATCCTTCGAGAACCGGACCGAAGAGACTTTCAAATTTACCGATGAAATCGGTTCGATTGCAGGGAGTTTCGCAAAACATCTCTCCCAGGTACGCATATTTTTTAAAAGTACAAGTTTAATTTTTAAGAAGTTTTTCCCTAAAGGCATTGTCCTTAGGGGGAACCGGGATTCTCATCCGGGTTCGCTTGTTTGCGGTATTCGTGGCGGATGTCGCGGGCTTCTCCCAGAAATACGGCGTCCTCGCCCATGTTCACTGCGAGATCGCCGATGCGCTCGATGGAGCGTGCGACGAAAATGAGGTGCAGCAGGTTTTCCGAGCGGCCGTTGGAATCCTCAAGGCGTCCGCTGAGCGAGGCGATCATCTGTTTGTGAAGGCGGTCCAGATCCTTGTCGCGCGCTTTCAAGCCTTCACCGAGTTCGGAGTTCGAATCGGTGTAGGCCATGAGCGCGTCACGGAGCAGGCCGTCAGCCAGGGAATAGAGTGGTTCTGCCAGCCCGACTTCCTCCAGCGGGGAACTCTTGCAAATCTTCTTCGAGCGCTTGGCGATGCTGACCGCATGGTCCGAGATCCGCTCCAGGTTGTGGGCCATCTTCATCGAGGTGATGACGAGGCGGAGGTCGGACGCGACGGGATGGAACCTTACGAGAATCTCCATGCCAGACTGGTCGATCTTGCGCTCGAGATCATCGACGTCCGAATCGTCCGCGATGACGGTGCGGGCAAGGTCGATGTCACGCTCCAGGAGGGATTTCATCGCGCGTTCGAGGTTCTGTCGGGTGAGGCTGGCCATCAGGAGGACCTCGCCCTTCAGGCCTTCCATCGCCTTGTCAAATTCGCGGAAAATATGTTGATTGCTCATGGAGGATAATAAGTCTGGCTTTCAGGGAATCAACCGAAACGGCCGCTGATGTAGTCTTCGGTTTTTTTGAATTGCGGTTTGCTGAACAACTTGCCGGTATTCGAAAATTCTATCAGCTCTCCCATGTAAAAGAAAGCGGTTTTATCGGAAACCCGCGAAGCCTGGGCCATGCTGTGGGTGACGATGATGAAGGTGTAGTCTTCCTTGAGGTTCCAGATCAGTTCCTCGACCTTCGCGGTGGCGATGGGATCAAGCGCGCTGCACGGCTCGTCCATGAGCACGACCATCGGCTTCACGGCGATGGTGCGGGCGATGCAGAGCCGCTGCTGCTGGCCGCCGGAAAGCCCGAGCGCGGATTCCTGGAGACGGTCCTTCACCTCGTCCCACAGCGCGGACGCCTGGAGCGCTTCTTCGACGGCTTGGTCGAGCACCGTCCTATTGCGCTCGCCGCGGAGGCGCAGGCCGTAAGCGACGTTCTCATAGATGCTGCGGGGGAATGGATTGGACTTCTGGAAAACCATGCCCACGTCGCGGCGGAGTTTCACCACATCCACCGAGCGGTCGTAAATGTCCACACCGTTGATTTCAATCTTACCCTTGGTGATTCTGGTGCCCGGGATTTCGTCGTTCATCCGGTTGATGCAGCGGAGAAGTGTGGATTTTCCACAACCTGACGGACCGATGAAAGCAGTGACGCCGTTGGCCGGGATTTCCAACTGGATGTCTTTCAATGCGCGCGACTGCCCATAACAGAAATCGAGGTTCTCGATGGTGATCGAGGATCCTGTCTGCGGTTCGTTTGCCGGGCGGTTGAGGATGGTGTGCATGGTCCGGTGGTTCAGCCGAAGGTTCCGGTGACGTAGGCTTCTGTCTGCTTCTCGCGTGGTTTTTCGAAGACCTGCATGGTGTCGCCGAATTCGACGAGATTGCCGAGATACATAAAGGCCGTCTTGTCCGAGCAGCGCGTGGCTTGCGCCATGTTGTGGGTGACGATGACGATGGTGTATTTCTTTTTCAGCTCAATCAGCAGCTCCTCGATCTTAAGGGTGGCGAGCGGATCGAGCGCGGCACAGGGCTCGTCCATCAGCAGGATCTCCGGCTGGTTCGCGATGGCGCGGGCGATGCAGAGCCGCTGCTGCTGGCCACCGGATAGGCCGAAGGCGCTGGAGTGCAGGCGGTCCTTCACCTCATCCCACAGCGCGGCGCTTTTCAGGGCGTTCTCGACGATTTCGTCAAGCACGGCGCGCTTCGTCTGGCCGGAGACACGCAGGCTGTAGGCGACGTTTTCGTAGATCGACTTCGCGAACGGATTGTATTTCTGGAACACCATGCCGATCTGGCGGCGGAGCTCCTGGAGATCGATGTCGGAGCGGTTGATGTCGATGTCGTGGATTTTGATAGTGCCGGCGGTGATCCTCGCACTCGGGATCCGGTCGTTGATGCGGTTCATGCAGCGCAGCAGGGTCGATTTCCCGCAACCGGAAGGGCCGATGAAGGCGGTGATCTGGCGGGCGGGGATGTCCAGGCTGACGTCGTGGAGCACCTGCTTCGCCCCGTAGGCGAAGCAGACGTTCTGGATCTGGATGGCGGTGTTCGTGCTTACCATTTGAGTTTCGCCCGGAGTTTTGCGCGCAGGACCATGGAGCCGACCGACAGGATGGCGACGAGCAGGAGGAAAACGAAAACCGAACCATACTGCGCGCGCCGGGTGTATTCCGAACTCGGGATGCGGGCTGCCAGGGTGTAGATGTGATAGGGTAGTGCCTGGACCTGCGAGGAGAGGATGTCGAAGGGGCTCTTAAGTCCCTGCCAAGGCAGGTCGTCCTTCGCGGCGACGGCGGCGGTGAACATGATCGGCGCGGTTTCTCCGGCCACGCGGGTAATGGCGAGCAGTGAGGAAGTTAGGATGCCCGGCATCGAAAACGGCAGCACGCATTTGCGGATGGTCTGCCAGCGGGTGGCTCCCATGGCAAGTGAGGCGTCGCGGAAACCCTGCGGCACGGCGCGCAGCGATTCTTCCGAAGCGGTGATGATGACCGGCAGGATCATACAGGCCAGCGTGGCGCAACCGGCCATGAGCGAGGAGTTCCAGCCTTGGAAACTCAGCACCTGGTTGCCGAGGAAAAGCGGGATGGTGAGCAGCGAGCGGTCGGACGGAGTGGAGGTGATCACCGGCACGGCGAGCACGAAGACCGAGAAGCCGAACAAGCCGAAGACGATGGAGGGAATGCCCGCGAGGTTGAGGATGGCAAGACGGACGGCGTGGATGAACGGGCTTTGCTTGGCGTATTCCGATAGATAGATCGCGGCGCAGACGCCGAAGAACAGCGCGAGGATCATCGAGCCGACGGTCAGCAGCGCGGTGCCGACGATGGGCCCGGCGATGCCGCCGCCGGAGTAGGAGTAGGTTTGCTCGTTGTAGATTTGCTTGCCTTCGTTTTTCGTGAGGTAGTCGGCGTAAGCGGCTGCGGGGAGCTGGAGGCGGTTGCCTTGCGCGTCATCGAAGACATGCAACGTCTCGTTTTTCGCGGTGAGGAACTCGAAATCGACGAACGGAGCCTCGGCCTTGAAAAGCACGGGCGCGCCGTCGATGACGATTTTTCCAAACAGCAGCGCAGCGATGATCACGACCAGATAGGTGACTCCGCCGAGCAGCGAGCGCACGACGACATCCTGGAAGTGTCCTTTGGGAAGGCCTTTGCGGATCAGTTTTTCGGGATCGAACATAGGGCGGAAAAATCAGTGCTTCATCTTGTTCACGAAACGGTGGGCGGTCGCGTTGATGGCGAGGACCACGGCGAACAACAGGATGCCGACGACGAACAGCGCGCGGTAGTGGACGCTGCCAAGCGGGACTTCTCCCAGCTCCTGGGCGATGATGCCGGTGAGCGTGTGGGCCGGTTGGAAAAACGTGCCGAGGCCGGCGCTGAAGTCAGGTATCTTGATCCGGTTGCCGGCGACTAACAAAACGACCATCGTTTCACCGATCACGCGGCCGAGGCCCAGCAGGACGGCGGCGAGGATGCCGGAAAACGCGGCGGGGATGACGACGCGGAAGGTGGTCTGCAACTTGGACGCGCCGAGAGCTTCCGAAGCTTCGGCATAGGCGCCGGGCACGTTGTTGATGGCATCCTCGGCGAGTGAGAAAATCGTCGGAATGCTCATCAACGCGAGCAGGCAGCCGGCGGTGAAGATGTTCAGCCGCTCCTCGATTGGGAAACCGGGAACCCATTGCAGCGAATCCCACAGCGAGAGATCGCGCAGTACCGTGCCGAAGACGAGGATGCCGATAAAGCCTAACACAACGGACGGAATCGCCTGGATGAACTCGATGACCGGTTTGATGATCGATTGCTCCCACGGTGATGCGAACTGGTTCACATAAACCGCCGCGCCGATGCCGGAGGGGATGGCGATGAGGAGGGCGACGATGGAGATCATCAGCGATCCGGCTGCCAGCGGGAGGATGCCATAGAAGTCCTGCCATTCGCCGCCGGTGACCCAGTCCTTGCCGGTGAGGAACGATGAAATGGCCGCGCTGAGGGGGACGGGAGTGTCATGTTTCCAACTGTTGATGGCGGCGGGTGTTTTTTCAAGATCCGCGATGAAAATGGGCCATGATTGGCGCGCCACCTTGAGCAGGCGGGAGGCTTCGGGCTGGCTGAGGTGGTCGGGGAGTTTTGCGAGGATTCCCGCAGTGGTGTCCTTGAGCGCGTTGTGCAGGCTGACGCACTGAGGACGGCGCTCCATCAGGGACTGGATGGGGCCTTCGACGTCCGGTTTGTCGGCGAGCGCGGCCTGGGCTTCGCTCATGAGTTTCTCGCGTTCGACGGGATCCTTCGCATTCGCCGCTGCGGCTAACAAGGTCTTGCGATCCTTTTCGAGGATGTCCGCTCCCTGAATCTTTTCCTTCGTGGCCGTGACGGTTTCCGTCATTTCGGAAACGAGCGAGCTGAGATCGGAGCCGGCGGAGGAGAAGGAATCGATGGTTTCGCGGAGTCCTTGCAGCGGCTCCGCGTGTTTCTGTTGGGCGGCGGCGAATTCTTCGGACAGGGTGGTGACGAGCGCCGGATCCTCGGTCGAGTCGATCGGGCGCGTGCGGATGGATTCGATGAGATTGCCGCGCTCCTTGGCGGTGAGGTGCGGGGTGGGCGGAAGTTTGGAAAGCGCCTTGTTTTTTTGTTTTTCGAAATTGCCCTTGAGAATGGCGAGCATTTCCGAGTTCGGATCGCTGCCGGTCTGGGAGTTGTTCAGGACGAGATCGCGGGTGGCTCCGGTCTGGTCGGTGTAGGCGTTGAAGAGCGCGCTGGCTTCCTGCGAGCGGCGGAGCTGGCGGGCGCACTGGCCGTTGATTTCCGCATAGTAGGCGCGGTTCAGGACGCTGCCGAGCTGCTCATGGGCGGTGAGGTTCTTGCGGGAAATATCGACGAACTCGAGTCCGGCAACGCGGTAGATTTCAAGCTCGCGCTGGTAGCCGGGAAAAAAACCCAGACCTTCCTTGAGCAGGAAAATGATGATGAGCGCCAGGATGACGATGGTCAGTCCGGCGTTTGACGCGAAGAAGTAATTGATCGCCCGCTCATACGAGAAGCCCCGCTTCTGGAAGCGATGGGGCGGCTGGTTCGATGCGTTTTCTTCCTGCGGCATTTGGGATGAACGAGGTGGTAGGGGGAAGGGGCGGGATAGACAAGGAAATGAGCACCGCAAGCGAGCCTGCGATGCTCATTGAATAGCAACCGAAAACTAAAACAGAGATTACAGATCCTTCACAGGGATGAATCCGACCTTGCGGACGATGTCCTGTCCGGCGCCGGATTCCACGTATTTCATGAAAGCCTCGGCCTCGGCGCTTGGCTTCTCAGGAGCGTAGAAGTAGCAAAGGCGGGCGTAGGCATAACCTTTGGCGTTTTTCGCCACCGGCTCGACGCCATCGATGGTGATCGTTTTGGTGCCGGAGGTCTTGGAATAGGCGAGGCCGACGTAACCGATGCCGTTCTTGTTCTTCGCCACTTCTTGGGCGATCTGCTCGTTACCGGCCATTTTCAGCGAGCTGGACGGGTAGTCGCGGCCACCCATGGCGAGCTTCTGCCAGTCCTTGTAGGTGCCTGAGGAGGTGTTGCGGGTGTAGATCGAGATCGGGCCGGGTGCGCCGCCGATTTCCGACCAATCCTTGATCTGGCCGGTGAAGATCTTGGCGACCTGGTCCTTGGTGAGCTTCGAGAGCGGGGAGTTCTTGTTGACGATGACCACGATCATGTCGTGGCAGACTTCGTGTTCCTTGAGGTAAACGCCCTTGGTGCGGCAGAAGGTGCGCTCGTCGTCCTTCACCTTGCGGGAGGACATGCCGATCTGTGCGGTGCCATTGGCGAGGGCAGGGAACGCGGTGGTGGAACCTTCTGCGGCGATTTCGAACTTCACGCTCTTGTTACCGGCGGCCTTGAAGCCTTCGGCGAGCTGCGGGACGAGCTTGGCGCCGAGCGTGTCGGAGCCCTTGATGCTGAGGGTCTGCGCGCCGGCAATGGCGAGCATGGCTGCGGTGGCGAATAGTGTGGTGATGGCTTTCATATTGGTATGTTGGGTATCGTGTGATTTTCCGAAATGATCAGAAGGAGAAGCGGAGGCCGCTCAGGAAGGTGTAGCCGTCGTAATCGCCACCACCCAAGGTGGAATATTCGATGCCATTCATGAGCTTGAGCTTATGGCCGTAGATGTAGTAGTTGAATCCGGCGTAGGCGGAGAGGTAGGTGTTACCCTTGGGATCGGCGGTGGGGGACCATTTTTCATAACGGTTCGGCAGGCTGATGCCGTCTGGGTCCGAGCTGGTGGCCACTTGCAGGCGGCCGACGAGTTGGAGTCCGTCTGCGATGTAGTAGGACGGGATCAGGCTGAGTCCTAAGACATTGGACTGGTCGATGGGGGTTGCCACGCCTTTTTGTTCGGCATCGCCGTCGAAACCGAATCCGTAGAGTAAGTCGGCGGTGAGTCCGAAGCGGCCCTTGGTGATGTCGGTGCTGATGCCGATGGTGTCGGTGAAGGATGGGGAGGCGCTGGAGTAGAAGTTGAAATCCAGTTCCTTGTCCTGATAGCCGGGATCCGTGTTGTGCATGTAGTGGAATGCGACGACGGCGGTATCCAGACCGGCCTGGCTGGAGTAGTCGTAGCCGATTTTTCCGAGAATGATGGCTCCTTGGTCGAAGGCGGAGAACTCTCGAACGCGGTCGTTGCCATAGACGCCGAGTTCGTAGGACCAGTAGTCTTGGATGCCCTTGCCGTTGGCCATGATCCCGGTGAGCTCGCCGGGGAAGAAGAGGTTGGAAACCAGACTACGCTCGAAGGTCAGGATTTCCTTGGAGGAAATTTCCTGCTCGCGGCCCAATTTTACCTTCGTCTTGCCGACGGTGACGTTGAGGGCGTCGCTCGGCGCGTAGGTGACGTAGAGGTCGTAAATGTCGGTGTAGATGTCACTGAATCCGCTGTTGGTGTCGGCGTCGATCTGACCTTCGAACTTCCAGTTCTGGAACCACTTGGACTTGAATCCGATGCGGGCGCGGCGGGCTTCGAATTTGTCGCCCCAGACGGTCTCCGAATTCTTGTCGCTGCCAGCCTTGAAATCTTCAATGTCGAAATGGCCGTTTGCGTCGCCATCGGCGTATTGCAGTTGGAGGCGACCTTGCAGCGAGAATTCCTGAAGGATCGGGTTGTTGTCGTCCTTGTAGAGGGTGAATGCGGACCAGGCCTTATCCATGGCGGTCTCACCGGTGAGCTTTCCGAGAAGGAGGCCGGTGGCGGTGCTGGTGGATTCGGTGGCGGGGGCAGGTGCGGCTGCGGTCTCACTTCCTGCGAGGACCGAGGTGCAGCCGAGCAGGCTGGTGGCGACAAAGGCGCGTTTAATGGATTTCATGGAGTGCATTTTTGATGATGGCTGGTTCGGGCGGATTGTGACAATCCCGCCACACGGCCGCTTGGTATGGCTTCACCAAAGCATTCCCAAGGTGACATTTGTGACATTTTTGTCACAAATGGCGTCACTCTGGGAATAAAACAGGCTCTATTACAGCGCACGGCCTGTGGTTACGGCGTCCGGCCGCGTTTCACAAACGGGCTTTTGTGAAATATCCGTCACAAAACTCCTACTCCTCTTCGGCCACATCCCACCGGGTGAAGCCTCCTTCATTTCCGTTTCCGGGAAAATCCGGTGCCTCAAGGATCCACGTTGGTCACGACCGGCGGGGAAATGTTCAGTGGTGGGTAACTCGGAACCAGCGGTGTTCCTCCCGGGCCGCCCAGCGTCGGACCGACAGGCCCCTCTCCGGGGAAATTCAGCGGATTGGGCATGGCCGCGACGTCGTTTTTTGAAGCGGGGGACTTCGCATCCTTTGAGTCTTTCGCGCTCTTCGCGCTGCCGCCGTCTCCGCTGTTGATGTCGTATTTCGCGAGGATGGCCTGCACTCCGGCAAGGGAATGCGGATCCGCAGCGATGGCGCACTGGGAAATGATCCGCATCATCCCGGGTGCGGCGGTGATCGAGGTTTCCACGATGGTGAGGACCAGCGCCGTGTCGGCATCGCCGGTTTGAATCGCCGTCTTGACGATTTCGCACGCGCAGGTCGGATTCGCCTTCACTTCGGTCTCGACGATTTCGAGCAGTTTCGAGTCATCCAGGCGGATGCGCTGCTGCACGGAAAGCGAGAGGCTCTGGCAGTCCGTCTCCCGTTTGCCGGTCTCGCGATAGACGGCGGAAATGAGGTTTAGCTCGTTTTTCACGCCCTCAGCCGGGATTTCAGACGGCTGCGTGCTGATGTTGCGATAGGCCGAAGGCTTCTGCAGGACCCCGAGATCGACGACCGCTCCGACTCGAAGTTTCCTCGGCAAACGTGACTCCAGTGTCACCGTATCCTGTGCGGGAAACTCCGCAGCGTCCTCTTCCGGCACCCCCCGGACTTTCCCCGCCATCGGCAGATCGCTTGCCACGACGGCACTGGGCAACGAAGGCGGTGGTGCCCCTTGTCCGTCCGTTGCGAGAGCGAAGGTGGTTTCGTAGTTCTGCGCGACCATGGGTCCGAGCAGTCCGAAAAAAAGGAACACAGTGGTGCTGGCGGTGGTTCTCATCGGGGTGGGCTACGAGAAAACATAATTTCAAAAATTTTACAAGTCCGTAATTTCAGGCCATCCTTATTTTTATTCTCCGGAGTCATGTGCTGAAACCCGTTTCACAATCCGAAGCTTTTTCGGTTGCCGTGCGGGCGGGCTTTGCTAGCTTCACCACGATTGGTTGGGAAAGGTAATGAATGCCATACTCGAACATCCTGTGCTCGTATTGAATCGGTTCTGGCAACCGATCCATACCTGCTCCGTCCGCAGGTCGCTCCATTTGCTCTGCCTCGGACACTGCCATGTCGTCCAGGTGGAGGGTGAGGAACGCTTCACCACCCATGATCTTCCCTCATGGATCGGCTACTCGAACGACACCGTGCAGCCCGATGCCGAGATGATCCACGGCGCTCGGATCGCCATCCGGGTGCCGAAAATCGTCGTGCTGTCCGTTTACGACCGCCTGCCGCGCCTCGAGGTGAAATTCACCCGCCGCAACGTTTTCCTGCGTGACAAGTTCACCTGCCAGTATTGCGAAAAAGTCCTGCCGGAAACCCAGCTCAACCTCGACCACGTCACCCCCCGCGACAAGGGTGGCCGCACCACTTGGGAAAACATCGTCACCTCCTGTTTCCGCTGCAACACCCGCAAAGCCAACAAGATGCCGCACGAGGCGAACATGCACCCGCAGATCAAGCCCTTCGCCCCGCGCTGGCGGCCGCTCTTCGGCATGCACGAAAACGGCCTCGCCGACGAAAGCTGGAGCCACTTCCTCCACCTCGACCGCGACGAAGTCCGCCGCTCGGCGTAAACTTCAAGGCGCGGCGGAATCCGTCCGCTGGGCCGATGTGCCGCCCATGAAAAAGCAGCCCGCCATTCCTCATGGCCCGCTCTTTAACATCGCCTCATTAGCCGCGATGCCTCAAACCACCTGCGGATGATTTCACTCCACTCGCTCTCGAAAAACTTCGGCCAGCAAACCGCCGTCGACCGCCTGTCACTGGAAATCCCCGCTGGCCAGATCGTCGGCCTGCTCGGACCAAACGGCGCGGGGAAATCCACCACCCTGAAAATGCTCACCGGCATGCTCGCCCCCAGTTCCGGCACCGCCACCATCTGCGGCTACGACCTGCTGCGCGACGGTATCGAAGTGAAAAAGCACGTCGGTTTCGTCCCCGACTCCGGCGCGGTGTTCGAGTCGCTCACCGGCCTCGAATACCTCGAAATGATCGCCGCCCTCTACGGCATTCCGGCCGACGCTGCGCGCGAACGCATCCGCCAGTTCCTCGCCTTCTTCGATCTCGGCTTCGACGTCCTCACCGACAAACTGCTCGGCGCGTATTCCAAAGGCATGCGCCGCAAGGTCGTCATCACCGCCGCGCTGCTGCACAACCCGCAGGTCGTGTTTTTCGACGAACCGCTCGACGGCCTCGACGCGAACGCCGCCGTCGGCTTCAAGGCCCTCATCCAGACGCTCGCCCGCGAAGGCAAGGCCATCGTTTACAGCTCCCACGTCCTTGATGTCGTTGAGCGCGTTTGCGATCGCGTCATCATCATCGACAAAGGGAAAATCCTCGTCGATGGCCAGCCAGACGCCCTCGTCCGCGAATACGGCGCGCCCTCCCTCGAACGCCTCTTCACCCATCTCACCGGCGGCGACGATCTCCAACAGCGCGCCGAGGACTTCGCAAAAACCTTCCGTCCATGAACGCCTCCCCCTCCGAGGTCCAATCACAGGCGAAGGTCCTCCGCCGGCTCTATCTTACCCTCTTCCTCCGCGGTCGCAGCTCGCGTGGGCTGAATGTGAAACACAGCGCGCAATCGATCGGCAGGCGCCTGTTGATGACCCTGCTGTTCTACGCCCTGATCGGAATGATGGCGCTCATGTTTCTCTCGCAGCCGGTGTTCAATCTTTCCCTCTATCTGCACGGCGCGTCGTTGTTTTTCGTCGGCATGTTCGTTGCCACCTCGTCCGGCGAAGTGCTCTTCAACGAGCAGGAGGCGGAAATCATGCTGCACCGCCCGGTCTCGCCGCGCGCCATGTTGTGGGCGAAAATCTCCGTTCTGTTGGAAGTATCGCTCTGGCTTAGCCTCGCCTTCAACCTCGTCGGCCTGGTGGTGGGGACTTTCACCAAAAATGGCAGCCTGCTCTACGCCCCGGCCCATGCGTTTTCCTCGCTCTGCTCCGCGCTGTTCTGCACCGGCGGCGTGGTCCTCGTCTATCAACTTTGCCTGCGCTGGTTCGGCCGCGACCGCCTCGACGGCCTGATGACCTTCATGCAGGTCCTGATGACCCTCGTGCTCGTCCTCGGCAGCCAGATCGCCCCGCGCATGATCGAGTGGCTGCCCGGGGAAATCCACCTCACTGCGGAAACCTGGTGGCTCGCCCTCGTCCCGCCCGCCTGGTTCGCAGCGCTCGATCAAACGCTGATAGGCCGTGGCAATCCGACGATGTGGACCCTCGCCGCTGTCGGCGTTTTCGCCACCGCCGCCGTCCTCACCCTCGCCTTCGGCAAACTCGCCGGCAGCTACGAAAGCGGCCTGCAAACCCTCGGCGAGTCGAAATCCCGCGCGCCCGAAAAAACCGGCCGCCCCCGCCTGCTCCAGCGCCTCGTCGCGCTGCCGCCGCTCTCATGGATACTCCGTCATCCGGTCGAACGCGCCGGTTTCCTGCTCGTCGGCGGCTACATGTTCCGCGACCGCGATGTAAAACTCCGCCTCTATCCGGGCCTCGTGCCGATGATGATGATGCCCGTCGTCCTCCTCGCCAACGGCATGCGCCACCGTGGCACCGACGGCTTCATGCTCGTCCTCGCCGGCACCTATCTGCCGCTGGTTCCCCTCGTCGCCCTCAACCTCCTGCGCTTCTCCCAGCATTGGCAGGCCGCCGATGTGTTTCTCGTCACTCCCACCCCCGGCCCCGGCCGCATCATGATCGGCGCCCGCAAGGCGGTGGAGGTGCTGCTCGTGCTGCCATCATTGTTAGTGGTGTCCGCCGCCTGCGTCTGGATCGGCGGCGGCGCTTCCAGCCTCTTCCAGCTCCTGCCCGGCA
>Ga0209512_1004575_pt1 | contig 12009 bp, 8 predicted proteins | sample frozenSSSSmetaG_FD_184142 | JGI IMG/M metagenome (GOLD analysis project Ga0209512, IMG submission 184142) | Glacier valley bacterial and archeal communities from Borup Fiord, Nunavut, Canada, to study Microbial Dark Matter (Phase II) -... | ecosystem: Environmental > Aquatic > Freshwater > Ice >... | reverse complement strand
CCACTGGCGCGGCGCTCGATATGGCGGTAGGGCCACACAGCGGCAAAGGCAGTGGCGAGCTCGCACTGGTGCGTCGGCTGCTCGAAGGCTTTCGCCCAGGAGAGGTGATGCTCGCCGATGCCCTGTACTGCAACTACTTCCTGATCGCAAGCCTGATGGACGCGGGTGTGGATGTGTTGTTCGAGCAAAACGGAGCGCGCATTACCGACTTTCGCCGGGGCCAGTCGCTGGGCAAGCGTGACCACCTTGTGTGCTGGCCCAAGCCTGCAGCGCGCCCAGAGTGGATGACGCCCGAGCAGTACGCGCGATTCCCCGCGGAACTGAGGGTGCGCGAAACCAGAGTCTCCCACCGGGTGCTGGTCACCACGCTGCTGGATCACCGCAAAGTGAGCAAAGACGATCTCTCGGCGCTGTACGCGCGGCGCTGGAATGTTGAACTCGATCTGCGCAACCTCAAGACCACCACGGGTATGGATGTGCTGCGCTGCCAGACGCCGCAGATGAACGAAAAGCAACTGTGGGTCCATCTGCTGGCCTACAACGTGATCCGACTGCTTATGGCGCAGGCCGCCAGCAACGCCGGTGTGGACCCGCGCGAACTGAGCTTCAAGCATACGGTGCAACTGTGGACCGAGTGGGTCTCAAGAGGGATGTCCGCCATGACCGATTGCGGGCGGCTGTTCACGCTGATCGCCCAATGCAGGGTGGGCAATCGATCCGGACGTATCGAGCCACGAATGCGAAAGCGACGACCAAAACCCTACCCATGGTTAAAGGTGCCTCGCGCTCATGCCCGCCAACAGGTCAAGAGGCACGGTCATGACTGGAACCCAAAGTAAGTGCCATTCATCCTAAGCCGACTTTAGAAGAGATATTAGTGAATACCAAAGGACTTCCCACTTCCCACTTCCCGGTAACGGCTTCAAGTGCCAGGATTGGCATATTGGAAAGTCCAGGATGGAGTCCGTCGCGCTTGCTTGTCGCCGTCCGGTTCGGCACATGACGCCGTTAAAAGCGCCACCCAGGCTGGGTTCCGGTTCATGATCCGCATGGGTTTATTTCGGCTGAAGCGTTGAATCGTTGGTCAAGAAGGCCTGGCAAATACCCCCTCGATGGCCGCGACCACTTGCTGGCCGACTGGCGCCTGCGCCAGGGGCGGGAATTCCTTCAGGAGCTTGCCCGACAACTGGCCACCGTTTTCGCGCACCGATCGAATGATGCGGTCGATGTCAGTGTCAGGTCCCTCGATCACCTGCTTGACGCGTTCGCGCGCTGCACGCAGGCTGCGCAGATAGCCAGCTTCCTTGTGCATCTCCTGCTCGATAGTGAGCCGCACGATCTGAGCCAGGTACTCGACATGATCGGTCAGATCAGGATAACGCCAGGCAGGTAGCGCATCCTGGTAGGCATCGAACTGCAAGTTGTAGCGTACCCCGTCCTCTGCGGTCTGCTCCGCACCGAAGCGCCAGGCTTGCGCATAATGGCGCATCAACGGCCTGGAGAACAGTTCTAGAACCTGGTCATAACCGCGCCGATTGACGACCGAACTGGTGATGGTGCTAGATACCGGCAGGATGAACGGATCGGGCACGGCTTTGTCGCGCCGCAGCACATCATTGACCAAAAACCGCGAGATGCGGCCGTTGCCATCGGACATCGGGTGGATATAGACAAAGCCGAACGACAGCACCGCTGCGCGCAGCAAGGCAGATGCGCCGGCCGTGCGCGCAGCAAAGCTGCGCAGTCCCGCAAGCAGCGCCGGCGCATCATTCCAATGTGGCGCAATGTAGTGGACCACCTCGGTAAGGCCGTCCACCTCACCGACGAAGACGGGCGAGCGGCGAACGCCATAGCGCGTTGCCCGGGGGCCCAGTATCTGCGACTGCAACTCAGTGAGCGCTCGCTCCGAGAGCGGCTCGTCGTAGTGCCCGCAGCGCTGCTCCATCACGGCCGCAAAACGCCGTACGCGGTCGACATGCTGCGCCTCGTGTTCGATCGCAAAACTCGCCCGGCTTTCCTTGATCGTTAGCCAGACAGCACTACGCTGCAGAACGTCGGCACCAAACTCAGCTTCGAGGTCTGCGAGGTGCCGGGCGCAGTCGTATTGTTCGGCTTGCTGCACGCGCGCCGTGCGCAGCACGATGGGGCAATAGTCACGTGTTCCGGGCAGGTTGTCGCGTACCCGCCAGCGCGGGTTGTTGACGGACTGGCTCGCCACCATGTAGGCATCTTGGCTGAGTGCATCGACGTAGTTGCCAGCCGCAACGCCTGAAAACGCCAACTGGCGACCCGTCAGGTATTCATAGAAAAAACCGGCGCGGCGCGCATACTGGCCCGTCGGTTCTGCCGCAATCCAGGCTTCGAGGTCGACCGCCGGTAGCACGGCAAACAGCCGGGCCAGGAACTCCAGATGCATGCCCTCGTGCTTTAAGGCAAACGTCAGGTGGGCGGCCAAGGAGTCAGCCGGCCGGGCGCTGGGCAGGTAGTATTCGTGGGTGTAGCCGTTTTTGCTTACGGTGGAACGCGTCTTGGCAATCGCGCTGTCGGTGCGAAAAGCCTGGACCGTCGCAACGCCATAACGCTCAGCCAGCCAGCGGTAGCCAATCCAGTCTGCCACTTCCATCTCCGATAAATTGGTGCAATTCGATTAAACGAGGGATATTTTGATTAAAAGTCATCATAACTCCAAAAAAACGATTAATCACCTGTCAAGAACCGACGCCGGCCAGAGCTTTTCGAAATCGGTATTTCGACGAAGAACCCCGCCAACCATGGAGGATCTGCTCAAGGCTCTTTGTGCCCAGGTTTTCCGTTTCCTCAAATGACCCCCAGCAAGAACGAACCAAACCGGCCACTCCTGCGATTCTTTTTGCGAATTAAGGGGGGGTTGGGTGAACGCGCCTGCATGCCTTCTGGTGACTTTTCATCGTGTAGCGCCCGACTTGACGGCAAATCAAAACAACTTTGTTAGTTAGTTAGTTAGTTAGTTAGTTTCTTTGTTTGTTGTAATATAATTAAAACCCAGCAAGGAGAAACCACATGCGTCCAGTCGAGTTCACTCCCGAATCCATAATCCAGGCCGGTCAAGACTTGCAAAAAGCTGGCCGCAACATCACGGGTTTTGCCCTGCGCCAGAAAGTCGGCGGTGGCAATCCGAGTCGTTTAAAACAGGTGTGGGACGAACACCAAAGCAGCCAAGCTGCGACCGTTGCCGAGCCCGTGGCTGAATTGCCGGTTGAAGTGGCTGAGGCCGTTGTAACTGTCAGCAAGGCGCTGACCGAGCGGATAGCATCGCTTGCCGTGGAGTTGAATGACAAAGCCGTAAAGTCCGCAGAGCGCCGGGTTCATGAGGTGGTGCGCAGCGCAGGCGAACAAAGGGCGCAGGCCGAGCGTGAGCTTGCCGACGCCACCCAAACCGTGGACGACCTTGAAGGCCAGCTAGATGAAGTGCAAGCCAGCGCCGAAGGGCTGCAAACCAAACTGGCCGATGTTCAGGCAGTCAGTCAGGCGCTGGCTGTAGAGTTGGCCCAAGTACGCGAACGCCTGGTCGCCACAGAAGCCGAACGCACCCGCTACCAGAAGGACGCCGAGGGATTACGCACCGAGATTGCCCATCACAAGAAAGCCATCCAAGCCGCAGCCACTGAGCTTGACCAGGTGCGCGCCGAACTGGTGAAGGCGCAGGCCAAGGCCGAAGCCGCCGATCAATCGCACCAGGAGCAGCGCAAGGCAGCAGCAGCAGAAGCCCTGCGCACCGCCGAGCGCGTGACCAAGGTCGAGGCAGACCGGGAGAATGCACGCAATGAAGCCAGCAGCGCACGCGAAGACGGGGCAAAACTGGCCGGGAAGCTGGAGGCCATGCAAGCCCAAATTGCCGACCTGATGCGCGTGATTGCCGAACATTAGCCAGCATAGCCAGAAGCCGCTGAAACGGCCCCTAAGACCATCGAGCCAGAGAGCAAGACCGCTAAAAAGCATGATCGAGTTCACGACCCTTCACGCCATCCAGTGGGCAGACTGCACGACCGGCATAGGGTTGTGCCGCGTTAACCGCTGATGAACGCACTTTGGACGATGACATATGTCAGTCCTTCAGGCTGTACGGATTTGCCCTGCCAGCGCATAAAACTGGTCGGCAAAAGACATCTTGTTGCAGCCCTCGAGCATAAGTTGACCTTTGCGAATCATGTGCATCAATTCGATGCCGGCCAGTACGCATCTTGCAGTTCGATGTGACTTGAAGTTGAGCATCGGTTTGAGGACTCTTTTCACTGCTCGATGGTCTTGTTCGATATGTTGTTTATATATTTGGCTTGCCGGACGATGATTGGTGTTTCTCCTCTGGCATTGATCCCATCCATGGTCACTTTGTGGGCGCTGCTCTTGTCCATGGTGACTTTCTCAGGAACACCGTTGACCTGCATGACTTTGTCAAAGAAGCGATGGCTACGGTCTTGTCGCGCTTAACGGTCAGCAATAAGTCGACCGTTTTGCCCTGCTTGTCCACCGCACGGTATCCGCTTCCTGTATGTCAGGGCCGCGAGGTCAGCGGTTTGTCATCCGGCTACATTCAGACTCGCGGTCGCCCGCGAAGCCCTTTGGCTAACATCTCCCTCTTGCCGGACGAGTAGAGGACCTTCACCTCCAAGTAAGTGCGCCCTGCCGGACGCACCAAAAAAAGGGCCCGCATCAAGCGGGCCCTTTCAATCAATAAACAGTTCCTTTGTCATGGCGGGCCGAAGCTTGCGGCTCCTGCCTTTGCGAATGGATTTTTAAAACCCTGAAAAATGCCTCCAGGAAAAGCGGGATTCCGTCAAGCTGGCCGCTGAATTCAAGCCCGATGTAATCGGGTAATGCGCCCCATTCCAGCCAGTTCACCAGCGCAGAACAGCGCATACCTCGGCTCAAATGAGGTCGCCACATCGTGCCAGCGATTCACACGAGCCCTTGCATCAGGCGCTTGTCGCATTGCCCGAGCGTTTCCTCGGGCATCAAAATCGTCAGACTGACGTGATGCACCACCTCGCCCTGGGTGGCCGACGGTATCTGCTCCAGTTTGCTCATTGCCTTGACGACCCGGAAATACTCAACGACCACCTGCTCACGCACCGCTTGCGACAACGGCATCGCAAATACCTGTAGCGGCAGCAGCTCAGGTGCCCCGAAACGGCTGCGCCAAACAACCGCGTGGGCCGCATCGTTGTTTGCGAGCGAATAGGCCAACGCTCCCTGGGTCATGTCGGCCAAAAATGCCCCAATCTTGGGTTCAAACAAAGGCAGCAGGAAACGATGCTGAAACCCCTGGCGCTGCTGGGTCAGGACCGCGTAGCTGCCACCGGCCGGCGTTGAGAACGCCGTGATGCGTTCTTGCATGTCGTGCTCGCAATGCCCGGCCTGCAGCCGCAAAAACATCTCAGTCTGAACGTCCCCGCACAGTGTCCAGTGACCAAAAAGTTCTTTTCGGACCGCGTCAGGGTGTGAAGCCATAGCGACATTGACTTGCGCCGGTGTCATGAGCCGCCCGAAATACAACGCGGGCTGTGGCCTTTTGCTACCGGTCGAAGCGGATGACTGTTGAATTGGAATAGTGATTTTCATGGTGTCCTCGTGGGTTCATGCCTGATTGGCACCCAGCGTATAGACACTGCAAAAAAAACAGCGGGTGATCTGGACAAGCGCATCGCCTGGCGCGCTTCGATGCGAGCGATCACAGCCACCAGCCGCTGGCCAAGATCAGAGCCCAGGCTCAGGCTGTGCAGCACCGGCTTCTCACAGGGCACTGCCTCAATGCACCGTTTTTTTCGCAGTCGCTATAGGTCGTTGCCAAGGCATTATTTTTAACAGAGGAACTTAATGACAAATGAATTGATTGAGCTCATCGAGCTCATGGTGGAACTGGCTGCGGCGTCGACAAAAACCAACTTAGTAAATGAAAGCGATAAATGCCAACTGCAGCAATCTATGCACGATATTCGACCGACGAGCAACGACCGACCTCCATCGAGGACCAGGTCCGCCAGTGCCGGCAAAACGCGGCCAGCCAGGGCTTCACGGTCGACGAACAATGGGTCTTCAGCGACAGCGCCATCACCGGTACCGCCAAGGGCAGGGTGAAAAGAATCGCGTACCAGCGCCTGCTTGACGCGATAGCGGACCGCCTCATTGATGTGGTTTTCGTTGACGAGGTCTCCAGGGTCGCCCGCGACATGCTAGAAGGCGCCAAGATGATGGATATCGTCGAGCGCACGGGACTGCGGATAGTGACCGGAGACGGCATCGATTCCCGTCAAAAAAACTGGAAACTGATGTGGTCGTTCAAGTTGATGAGTGCGGTGCAGGAAGTCGAAAGTACGGCCGACCGTGTTGGACGGGGCATGGTTGGGCAGCTCGAGCGGGGCTACCAAATCGCACAGCCGCCTTTCGGTTATGCAGGCGTCAGAATCAAGTCGGAGGACGGGCGCGAGCTCGGAACGCTCTGGGAGCTCGACCCGGTCAAAGCCGGCCTGGTCCGGGACATGTACCGCTGGCGTTTTGAAGGCCAGTCGGTGGGCGGCATCGCCAAACGGCTCAACCTGGCCAGCGTGCTGCCGCCCAGCCATAAGCGCTGTAAGGGCGTTCCGTACTGGCGGCCGGCCACGGTCCATCGCCTGCTCGGCAACACCGTGTACAAAGGCATGTTTATCTGGAATGGCTCGGCATTTACCCGTGCCAGGGCCCGGAAAAAAAGAAAAGTGGTCGAGACGATTAGCTATGAGCGCCCCGCATTGCGGCTCGTATCCGATGATGTCTGGGCGGCCTGCAACCCGTCTGCGGGCAAGGAAACTGTGCGGGGCGGAGGACGGCATGCCTTGTCGGGCATTGTGACGTGCGGGATATGCGCGGCTAGGCTGTCGATTACCGGAGGACCGAAAACCTTTGGTGTCGGCTGCCCGCAGTGTGAGCAGGCGCTGCGCGTCCACGGTCATGCCAATTTCATCGGCTACTCGTCGCTGTCCGCGACGAAGCAGGCGTTGAACTGGGGGCTTCGGCAGCTGTTCACGGGAGAGGTTCAGGCGGAGTTTCATGCGCGCCTCAGGGCCCGCCTGACATCAGGTCCTGAAAAGGAGGAGGCGGCGTTGCGTGTGCGGTTGTTGGAACTGCAGGCGAGTTTGCAGCGTCTGCAGCGGCTGGCGATGGACCCGAGTATCGGAGAGGAACTGCTGCGGACTCAGATGTCCGAGCTGGGCAGCGAGCTTCGCAGCAAGCAGGGCCGACTCGACGCCCTCAGGAAACGCTCGACGCATGTAACCGAAGCCACGGTGGCCTTGCAGGCGAGTATCGACCCGCTGCCATTGATAGAGCGGCTGCTCGACGGGGAGCCAGAGGCCTACAAGGTGCGGGCAACCCTGCGCCGGCTCATCAAGCGGTTTGCGTTGGTGGCCAGAAAGGGCAAAAATACCAGTGTTTTTGAGCTCGAATTCATGCCGGGTATCTGTATCGCAGAGCTGAGCGACTCCGATGTGATTGATGAGTCTGCGGTGGCATTTGTCGTGGCCGTGTCCTGCACCGCGAAACGACCGGTGGAGTGGCAGGTCGACGGCCGGCGGATTGAGGATTGAACGCAATGAGATGATTCAGGGCCACACCGTGTGTGGCCCTTTTTTTGTGTGGTGGTCCAGGCGGCGAGATCGCGCCGCGTGTGGCAGACGCGTGTGATCGGCGGGAGAACCCACCAGAAAATCATCTCATTCTGGTCCCAGAACGAGATGATTACCCCATGGCGAAAAAGCCTGTGAGAACGCCTGTGGGTCGGGTCAAGCCGGCTTGGTTTGTTCCCAGGATCGGCTGCCATCGCGTCGCGCCGTGGCCTGCGCTGTGCGCGTCCCCTGCCAATGAAATGCTGGTGACTATACGAAGTACATGCAGAGTGTGCATGGTTGAATTTCGAGGATAAATAAATGAATCAAGTAAATGCAGGTGAGCAGGGCCGCAACCAGTGTCTTTCCGGGAAAGCAGTACAAAAAGTGGCCGAAAGCGAACGGCCTGAAACGGCAGCCGAGCGGGTGGTGAGGCTCTGCGGTAGCGAAGGCGGTGCGCTGACCGGCTGGCTGTGCGACGAAGCGCGCCGTCGCAATCAGGAACTGCAGGAGATGGCCAGGCAGGTCGGGGTGACTTACGGATACATCTCACAGCTGCGTCATGGAATTCGTCTGAGCGAAAATATAAGCCATGATTTCGCAGTCAGTTGCGCCAGGTACTTGGGCGTTCCGGCGATTGTCGTCAAATTGGTGTCGGGCAGCATTCGAATCTCCGATTTCGCATTTCCTGGCGAGTCGGAAGAGCAAATGATAGACCGTGCAGTACGCGCGATGCAGGACAACCCTCAGCTCCGTGCGTCCTTGCCCAAGGAGACTACGCGGCTCCCGCTGGAGGTCAAGAAAGTGCTTGTGGCGATGTATGCCGAGACGTCGGGTCAGGACGTCTATGGCCTGCAGGAACTGCCAGAAACTGTCCGCTGGCTGCAGCGTGCCGCGGTGCTTCATGTCGAAAACGAGTTCGAGGCATTGGCGGGTCACAGGGACACGTCTGCATGCAGCGAGTCTCATCAATGATGTATTGAGTAAATTGAGATTTTGATTGTTGATGGAAACGGGCCTTAATGGCCCGTTTTTTTTTGCCTGCCGCAGCACGGCACTGCCCAGGAAAAGCCCAAGGCACCGGACCGGGGTTGGATGTAAACGGTGAACTCTGTCAGTTCCGACTTAGCAGTGTATCGAAGTGCGCCCGGTTCCCCCATTTCTTTTCATGTCCGGGCGATATTTAAACCAACTCCCTAAATGGATCAGCTCGAGCCGATACGCGGTTTGAGCTGGCACGAGGCGGCGCCACCGCTCAGGCCCACCACTTAATTGACGTGACTACCGGCATGAAAAAGAAATATGGACAAACTTCTCAAGCTCGACGAGCTGGCTGCGGCCCCTGGACGCAGCGGACAAACTACCCCACGAGGACTGCGGCGCGCCCTTGACGCCGTCCCGCCGCGATGGCCTTTGAAGGGCGTCATGCTTGCGGCTAGGACGGTAAGGGGAGGCGCCAGCCGGACGGCAACGATTTTCCGGGTTGAGGCATGAGCAGGGCCAAAACCCCACCCTTTCGGCCGCATCTGTATGCAAGCCATGCGGTCGGCACAGGCTCCATCGCATCAGACCGGGCGCTCCTGTTCGGCTGGACGGGCACCCACTGGTCGCCTCAGGATGAGAAGGAGGCCGAGCGCGCGGCCTATCTGTGGCTGGTGACCAAAAATGCCGACTGGGCCAGCGCCGACAACGCCCGAAAGGCTTTTCGAGCAGCCTGCCTTTTTGCACCGGCCCTGCCCGCGCTGACCGGCCGGGTCGTCATCCCGGCGCGCAATGGCTATGTGCACCTGGAAGCGGGCGAGCTGGTGCTGCGCCCTGCGGACCCGGAACTGGGTCTGACGCATGCGTTAGAGTGCGATTTTTCGCCCGATGGCCCGTGTCCGGACAAATTCCTTGCATTTCTGGCCATGGTTCTGCCGGATGCGGCCGTGCGCTCCCGCGTTCAGGAGTACGTCGGGTACACCTTGATGCCCGATGCGCGTTACCAGCGAGCTCAGTTTTGGCTGGGGGAGGGGGCCAACGGCAAGGGCGTCCTGGTCAACATCGTGCAAGCGCTGCACGGCTGCATCGCGGCCATGGCCCTGGACAGGCTGGCGGGGTTTCACCTGTCGGCGCTGGTCGGTGCTAGCCTCATCGTTGTTGACGAGGTTGCACGAAGGCCCATTGACGAGCAGCTCCTCAAATCGATGATTGCCGGCGAGCGCATTTTAGTGGACCGCAAATTTCGCGACCCGGTAAGCGTGCATGTTCGTGGCAAATGGCTGGTCCTGGGCAACCAGCTGCCTGTCATCACCGACCACAGCGTGGGGTTCTGGCGCCGCTGGGATGTGGTGCCGTTCAGCGTCGTGATTCCCGAGCATGCACGCGACCCGTTGCTGGCCCAGGCCATTATTGTCAGCGAGCTGTCCGGAGTGTTGGCCTGGGCGCTGCAGGGCCTGGTTCGGCTGGCGCGGCGCGGCTGTTTTGACCCTGCGCTGCCCGCTGCCATGGCCGCCACGCTGCACGAAGTCAAGGCCGAGACGAATTCCATCCTGGCGTGGATGGAGGACTGCGAGGTGCGCACCCTCACGGCCTGCGCAACGCCCAAGGAGCGTGTATTCGAGCACTACAGGGCATGGTGCTCGGCCAGCGCCATGCACGAGGTCAGCGTTGTCCAATTCTGGAAAATGATGAAAAGCCATTTGAACGACTTGGCAGAGACCCGGACCCGGGTCGATGGCCATCAGCGGCGCATGTGCAATATATATGCCTGCCCGGAACCGGCCCTGTGTAGCACCGGGTGCTGGCGCTCGCCTGCCTGCCTGCCAACCATGGTCCGAATGGACATAGGGAACAGTAAAAACAAAGTAAGGGCCGAAAAATTCTTTACCTTGTAAGTCCACATTCTAAAACCCATGAGGGCGTGTGCCATGCGTCGTGAGTCAAGTGTGCCGGGTAAGGGCCACTATCTTCTGGATGGATGGCCTACTTCTCTTTCAATATTTTCCTGCGTTGGAGATAAGAAATACCCGGCACACCCGGCAAGCAAGGACTCAGCTGGCAGGCTATAGGCGCTGTCGCCATGACAGACACGGCACTGCCGAATAGGCGGCCGTCCCTGGGCGGTGCGCTTACCTGCCGCCTGTGCCGATGCGACACAACTTCCGCTATGAAAGGCAAGCTCCGAACTGCTGCTTAAGGCAGGGGTCGGCAACTGGCAATCCGGTCTGGATCGAGATGAGTCGCTCCTCTGTAAAGATATTTGCCGGTTTTCGGAACTTGCAGATCAATAAATGCAAAAGGGATAAACACGTCCTCTATAGGCTATTCCACCAACCTTTGAAAGCCTACCCATGTCCGACGCCACCCATCCATCAACGGCCCTTGCCGCAGCCAGTTCAGACCATTTCGCCATCGATTCGGCCCGTGAGGCCGAGTTGGAGTCGCCCATCAATGAGTACGGCTTTCGTGAAGCCGTTAGCCAGGAACAGGTCAACCGACTTTTGGAGCGGGCCGGCGTCATGCCTCGCATTGACCTGGCTGACCTGCAGCCTTATGGCGGCGTCCTGGCTGAAATTCAAAGCCACGTCGAACAGGCGCCTGACACACCGTCCCTGTATTGTTTCAAGGGCGCCGACGTTCCCGCGCTGCTTCCCGCTTCACTGGGAAAATACCCGGTCTGGTACATCCGCCTGCAGGACAACATGGAGCGTGCCATTCCTGCACTTTTGCAGTCGGCGTTGGGCGGCTACGCCGGTTATACGGACAATCCCTGGGAGCGCGCGAGCTACATGCAAATCGCGAGCCAGGCGTTTACGGTCAACGATGGAAAAACTCAGTCCCCGGACGCCTTTCTTCGCAGGGGCCTGGAGTTCCGTGCGGATTGGGTCAATGATGATATCCATCTCGCCGCTAAAAAGGGCTGTGTCCTCGTTATCTACGAGTGTGCGGGCCGATTGACGCTGACCGGCTATGCGCTTGACGAAGATACCCTGCTCCACTTGCAGGCTTCGGAAGCGAGCACGTTTTTCAACCCCGCTCGCATGGAGCCGTGGTCTGAACTGCAGGCCCGCACGCGGGCGGTCGAAGAGACAGGGGAAGACCCGCAAGCCTGGGGCGGCGTTTCAGTGCGGATTCTGGATATTTTCAGTTTTGACCAGAACGCTCCTGAGGATGCGCCACCGGCGGCGTCACTGGCAAAAACCGGCCGGCCGTACGCCCAGGCGCCCGGCGTCTCGGCATGCTGGATGGAATCGGCCGGAGTAGGGCGGCTCGGCAAGGTCATGGCATATGTGCCGCCCGAGCTGCTTCAGGACCGGCGGATTTGGCTGCGCAATACCGTCACCCCCGAGCTTTTTCAGTCATTGCAAGACAACAAATGCCAGCACTGGGTGGAGCGCGTGAGGCTTGCAGA
>Ga0209512_1004568_pt1 | contig 12021 bp, 12 predicted proteins | sample frozenSSSSmetaG_FD_184142 | JGI IMG/M metagenome (GOLD analysis project Ga0209512, IMG submission 184142) | Glacier valley bacterial and archeal communities from Borup Fiord, Nunavut, Canada, to study Microbial Dark Matter (Phase II) -... | ecosystem: Environmental > Aquatic > Freshwater > Ice >... | reverse complement strand
AGCAGGCCAGTCGTTTCATCACACCATAGTTCATACCGAAGACTCCTGATCGCCAAGTAACTGGGTATCCACGCCATCACAAATGCAGTGGATAACGAGGGAATGCACTTCCTGAATGCGGGCCGTACGCTCGTGCGGCACGCAGATATGGACATCGGTTTCGCGCAGGGCCTGCTTTATTTTTCCGCCGCCCCGGCCGGTCAGCGCCACCACGGTCATCTCGCGTTCATGCGCCGCTTCGATGGCGGCCAGCACGTTGGCGGAGTTGCCGCTGGTGCTCAGGGCAAGCAGCACGTCGCCGGCCACACCCAAGGCGCGAACCTGCTTGGAAAAAATCACGCTGAAATCGTAATCGTTGGCAATCGCCGTGATGATGGAGCTGTCGGTGGTCAGGGCAATCGCACCGAGCTCGGGCCGCTCGCGTTCATAGCGGCCCACAAATTCGGCCGCAAAGTGCTGGGCGTCGGCGGCCGATCCGCCATTGCCGCAGGCCAGCACCTTGTTGCCGCTGGTCACGCTGGCCAAAATGGCATGCACGGCCGCCGCGATGGGTTTGGACAGGATCTGCGCCGACTGGTATTTGAGGTCGGCGCTGTCGATGAATTGCTGTTCGATTCGTTGTTCAAGCATGGACTGATGATAGCGGGTCGTCATGCGCCACTGCGTCGGCGAAAGTCCCGCCTTGGGCGTCAGGCAGGGCTGGTTACAAATTCCTCACACGCTGGCGCACCAGATTTTCAAAACCTGCCATGGCTCAAGAGGCGTCAAATGCCGCAGGCAGCCATTCTATTTTTGCTTCAGGCTTTTCACCGTCAGACAGCGCGCCATTGACCAGCACCACATCGAAGCGGCAAGGCGGCAGGCTGGCAAAGCGCATCAAATAATGGCGCGCTGCAAAAATGATGCGCCGCTGCTTGAGTGTGCTGATGCTGGCTCCGGCACCGCCATGCGAAGCGTTCGTGCGCTGGCGGACTTCGACAAACACCAGCGTGCCGTCGTGCGCGCGCATCACGAGGTCAATCTCGCCGCCGCCGCGCCCCGGCGTTCGATAATTGGACTCTACCCATCGCAGCCCGGCGCCGACCAGATAGGCCCGCGCAGCAGACTCGGCCGCGTCACCACGCGACTTGGTGGTAACCTGCTTCGACAACGCCGCAGCACCGCTTGCAGCACCCTTGATCGGCACCTGGTCCGTCTGTTTTCTGGAAAACCACATTGAACGCTTCTTTCGAACTGGCACTGGACACCGCGCGCGCCGCAGCCGGCATGCAGCATTACCCGGAAGCCACGCTGTATGTCGTGGCCACCCCCATCGGCAACCTGGCCGACATCACCCTGCGCGCCCTGCATGTGCTGCAACTGGTGCAGGCCATCGCCTGTGAGGACAAGCGCCACACGCAGCCGCTACTGCGCCAGTATGGCATCGAAAAACCTTTGCTGGCCGTGCACCAGCACAACGAAGCCGAAGCCGCCACAGGGGTGGTGGCGCGATTGCAGCGCGGCGAACGCGTGGCCTATGTCAGCGATGCCGGAACGCCTGCCGTCAGCGACCCCGGCGCGCGCCTGGTGGCAGCGGTTCGGGCTGCCGGTTTCAAGGTCATGCCCTTGCCGGGCGCCAGCAGCGTGACCACCGTGCTCAGTGCCGCCGGCGTCACCCGCGCCGAAGGCAGTGCCGACAACGGCAGCAGTTTTGTCTTTGCCGGCTTCTTGCCAACCAAGGCCGGCGAGCGCGACCAGGCCATCCAGCTGCTGCAGGCAGATCCCCGGGCCACGGTGATTCTGGAAGCCCCGCATCGCATCGAGGCGCTGGCCCGCGCTCTGGCCGTGCTGCAGGGCCGGCTCATCACGGTCGGGCGCGAGTTGACCAAGCAGTTCGAGGAAATTACCACCCTTCCCGCGCAGGATTTCGCCGCCTGGCTGGACGCCGGTCCGCAGCGCACCCGGGGCGAGTTTGCACTGGTGCTGCATGCCTCAGCCCCACACGAAGGCCCGGACGACAGCACCCGGGTGCTCAAACTGCTGCTGGCCGAATTGCCGCTGAAAACCGCCGTCAAGCTGGCCGCCGACATCACCGGCGCGCCGCGCAACGAGTTGTACGAAACAGCCTTGAAACTCAAAGAAGAATGAACCCGAACGCCGACCAGCTCTGGCGCGGCCCGCGCTGGGCCCTCGCTGCCTTGCTGGCCGTGCTCGGCATGCTGGGGCCGTTTTCCATTGACACCTACATTCCGGCCTTTTCCGGCATGGCCCAATCGCTGGGCGCCACCCCGGTGGAAATGCAGCAAACCCTGTCAGCCTACCTGTTTGGCTTTGCCTTCATGAACCTGTTTCATGGCGCGCTGGCCGACAGTTTCGGCCGCCGCCCGGTGGTGCTGTGGGGCATTGCCATGTTCACGCTCGCGTCGGCGGGCTGCGCCCTGTCGCAGAACGTCGAACAACTGGTGTTTTTCAGGGCCATGCAGGGCCTGTCCACAGGCGCCGGCATCGTGGTGTCGCGCGCCGTGATACGCGACATGTTCCCGCCGGCACAGGCGCAGCAGGTCATGAGCCAGGTCACCATCTACTTTGGTGTGGCGCCCGCGCTGGCGCCCATTGCCGGCGGCTGGCTTTTTGTGCATCTGGGCTGGCACAGCATTTTTTGGTTTCTCACCGGGGTCGGCGTCGTGCTCTGGGCGACCAACTATAAATTTCTACCTGAAACTCTGGAACCCGAAGCCCGCCAGCCCTTTGAAGTGCGCCACCTGATGCAAGGCTACTGGCAACTGGGCTCCAGCCCGCGCTTTTTGCTGCTGGCGCTGGCCAGTGGCGTGCCGTTCAACGGCATGTTTTTGTATGTGCTGTCAGCACCGGCTTTTCTGGGGGATCACCTGGCCTTGCAGCCAACGCAGTTTTTCTGGTTCTTCATGCTGACCATCTCCGGCATCATGTCGGGCGCCTGGCTGAGCGGCCGCCTGGCCGGAAAAATTCCGCCCAAAAAGCAGATCCGCCACGGCTTTTTCATCATGCTGGTGACGTCAGTTCTGAACCTCGTAGCCAATCTATTTTTCACGGCCCACGTATCTTGGGCCATGTTTCCGATTGCGGTGTTTGCCTTTGGCTGGGCACTGATGGTGCCGGTCGTCACGCTGCTGGTGCTGGACCTTTACCCCGAGCGGCGCGGCATGGCGTCTTCGCTGCAGGCATTCATCGGCTCAACAGCCAATGGACTGGTGGCCGGCGTAATCGCGCCGCTGGTGATGCATTCGACCCCTGCGCTGGCCGCCGTGTCGTTGGGCATGCTGTGCATCGGCCTCGTTTCCTGGGTGTATCTGCACCACCGCTGGCCTGAAATTGGCCGCGCGGTGCAATAAGCAAGCGTCAAAGCTCAGTCGTCAGTCCTGACGGGGAGTTCTATGCCCTGTCCCGTGCGCTGAACCCGGTTGCTGGCATCCAGATAGACCCAGAAGTACATGTCCTGAAGACTATCCCGCCAGCGGTAATTCATGATGTCGCCGCGCCAGGACGCCACGCCATCAACCCGTGCCGGCGGGCCAAACTCGCGTTCCACGTCCTCGCGGGTCCATTGGCCCGGCTCGATTTTTAAAAACTCCTGGAGCTTCATGACCTCCCGCACCGCCACCACCTTGCCATCAGCGTCCAGATCAACCATCACCACGCTCTGGCCGGCAGGCTGCCTGGAGTATTGCAGCCGCGTCCCCGAACTCAGCGGGACGACCCGCGTCGGCGTCCCGTAACTTGCCACCACCTGTTCGCGCGACATGCCCGGCAACACGGGCGCCAAAGCGCAACCGGCCATGAGCAGCACGACAGCAACCAGGCCGAGAGCAGTTTTAACAGACTTCATTGGACACGCTCCTGATGTGATCAAGTACAAAATTTTGGACTTGGCGTTTCAAGAAATGTTCCCCTCTTTGCATGACTCTCCACACGGGGTAGAGGGTATTGACATAGCGATCAATTGCCGCCCCAATAGACGAAGGATTACGGCATGGCATTTGCCGGCTGTCCGGCGATTCCCCGGAACGGGTGCGGGGGGTCGGCCTCCCTGCCATCCGCCATAAAAAACGACAGGAGACCCGCATCATGACCCTTGTTTCGCCCGACATGCTGGCGCTGCAGCGCCTCTACCACTGGGAAAGAACCGCCCCCGACCGGATTGCCCTGACCCAGCCCATGGGCGGTGGCGTGACCCGGGATTACACATGGGGCCAGGTGGCCGACCAGGTTCGCCGCATGGCAGCCTACCTGAAGGCCCAGGACTGGGAGCCAGGCTCGAATGTGGCCATCCTGTCGAAGAACTGCGCCTGGTGGCTCATGAGCGACCTGGCCATCTGGATGGCCGGCCATGTCTCGGTGCCGCTGTATCCGACGCTGGCGCCCGACACCATCACGCATATCCTGACGCACAGCGAAGCCAAGGCCTGCTTCGTCGGCAAGCTCGATGCGTGGGAAAACATGAAACCGGGCATGCCCGCCGGTCTGCCCTGCATCAGCTACCCGCTGTCGCCGCCGGACGTCATTAAAAACTGCGAAGGCTGGGATGCCATTTGCGCGCGCCAGGCGCCCCTGCAGGATGAGGTGCTTCGCGGTGCCGACGAGCTGGCCACGCTGATTTACACCTCGGGCACCACCGGCCGACCCAAAGGCGTGATGCAAAATTTCGGCAGTTTTGCCTGGGCCCTGGATGCCGGCATCAAACGCATCGACATGACGGCCGAAGACCGCATGCTGTCGTACCTGCCGCTGGCCCACGTCGTCGAGCGCGTGCTGGTCGAGCACGGCTGGCTGCGCACCGGCATGCGCGTGTATTTTGCCGAGTCGCTGGACACCTTTGCCGCCGATTTGCAGCGCGCGCGCCCCACCATCTTTTTCTCGGTGCCGCGGCTGTGGGTTAAGTTCCAGCAGGGCGTACACCACAAGATGCCGCCGGCCAGGCTCCAGTTGCTGCTGTCCATCCCGATTATTGGCGGCCTGGTGCGGCGCAAGGTGCTCAAGGCCATGGGCTTGGACCATTGCCGCATCGCGGCAGGCGGCGCAGCGCCCATGCCCGTGGCGCTGCTGGGCTGGTACCGCAAGCTGGGACTGCCCATCAACGAAGGTTACGGCCTGACTGAAAACCTGGCCGTTTCGCACCTGACCCTGCCGGGGTCCAATCAGGAAGGCACGGTGGGACCGGCCTATGAAGGGGTGGAGGACCGCATTGACCCCGACACCGGCGAAATCCAGATGCGCAGCCCGGCCATGATGATGGGCTACTACAAGGATCCGGTGCAGACCCGCGCCGCCTTCACCAGCGACGGCTGGCTGCGCACGGGCGACAAAGGGCATATTGACGCGCAGGGAAACCTGCACATCACCGGCCGCGTCAAGGACCTGTTCAAGACCAGCAAGGGCAAATACGTTGCCCCCGCGCCGATTGAGGACAAGCTGGTGATGCACGAGACGGTTGAAGCCTGCGTGGTGACCGGCGCCAACCTGGGCCAGCCGCTGGGCATTGTGATGCTCAACGAGCAAGCGGCGGCCCGCACTCGGGATGCGGCCGCACGAGCCGAACTGGAAGCATCGCTGAGCCAGCACCTGCAAGGCGTCAACGCCACGCTGGACCCGCATGAGCAGCTCAAGTGCATCGTCATTGTGACCTCGGCCTGGACCGTGGACAACGACATCATCACGCCCACCTTCAAGGTCAAGCGCAACCGCATCGAGGACATCTACTCCGCCAACTATGAGCGCTGGGAGGCGTCAGGCAAAAAGGTGATCTGGCAAACCGAGTGAGGGCCGCCTAAACAATCAGTTCAGGCAAGACCTCGCGAACCCGGTGATCGACATAGTAGCCGCCGTATTCGGTATACCTCAGCAGGACACGGCCGCACTGCGTGCAAGCGTAGACGTCGCACCGGTTACAGGGGAAAAAAGCCACGGCTAGCGGCGCATCAGGCGATGCGTAACGCGTGCCGTGCGAATGAAACTCCTCAACGGTCGGCTCGTCAATAGCGGAGTCACGCAGGGTGCCAAGGCGCCCAAGCCGTTCGCCTGGCCAGCGGTCCTCGGTAAAGCTCTCCCAACTGCGGCAGGCGCCCAGCGCACAGGAACATGCGCCGGCCGGACTGCCGGCGCATGCCTGCTTTAACGCTTGCGCGTCAAGCAAGTCTGTTGTCATGCAAGACTCATGGTGGTTGCGACTTTGTTAATCCACCGTGGCGCCAGAAGCCTTGACCACGGCAGACCATTTTTTAGTGTCCGCCGCAATGAAATTCTTGAATGCGAGCGGCGTCATGTTCATGGGTTCGGCGCCCAGGGAAAAAAGACGCGCCTTGACCTCTGTGGATGCCAGGATGGTGCGAATCTCTTTGTTCATGCGCTCGACAATCTCCGTTGGCACGCCGGCCGGGCCCAGCACGCCGTACCAGGGCTGCGCATCAAAGCCTTTGAGCCCCAGTTCCGAGACGGTCGGAATCTCAGGAAACGCTGCCGAACGCTTGGCACTGGTGACCGCCAACACCTTGAGCTTGCCCGCCTTGACCTGCGGCATGATGGGCACCGGATTCTCAAACGTCATGGGCACCTGATTGCTGATCAGGCCATTCATCGCAGGGCCCGAGCCTTTGTAGGGAATGTGCTGAATCTTGACGCCCGCCTGCACGTTGAACATTTCACCAATGATGTGCTGGGGTGTGCCCGAACCTGCAGACGCAAAAGCCAGGTCGCCGGCCTTTGCCTTGGCAATGATGTCCTTGACGCTGGTCAGTCCCGACTTGGGATTGACGGCAATCACAAAGGCAGCGCTGGCAACCGGCGCCACTGCCGTGAAATCGGTGTTGGGCTGATAAGGCAGTGTCGGATAGAGCGAAGGCGCAATCACCAGCGGACCACTCGCAGCCAGCAAAAACGTGTATCCATCCGGCTTGGACTTGGCCACATAGTCAGTGCCGATGTTGCCGCCGGCGCCGCCCTTGTTTTCGACGATGACGGTCTGGCCGAGCACGCCCTGCAGCTTCGCAGCCAGCAGGCGGGCCAGCAGATCGGTGGTTCCGCCCGGCGCATAGGGTGACACCAGCGTGATGGTTTTGTCGGGCCAGGCGGATTGTGCAGCCGCGAGCATGGGCAGAACCGACAGGGCGACCAGCGCGGGAATGGTGCGTAGGAAATGTCTCTTCATGATGGAACCTTTATTAGCTTGAAAAAATGACTCCGGACAGAATTGCCGCACGGGAAAAGGATGGGCTCCCAAGGCAAAACCGGACTCGGTCAAGGTGGTCTATAAGCTTAGCGCCGGACGGGAAACCACACCCCCACTCGCTCCAATTCCTTTGGAATAACGGGTCTCCTGAAGACCGAACCGCTTGGATTCATGGCTGCGGCGGCATCAACGCCGTGGCTTTGTCGGCATGAATTTCAAGCCAAATCGGCCTCTAGCACATGCTGCATCGACGCAGTTAGCTCCTTATTAAATAGCAAAACTGATGCCTGGATTTTGGCTGCCGACTACAGCTCACGGCTGTGACGCCCGCTTTTGCGAATACAGTTTGCGCTGCATCACGGGAATGCGGCACGCTGGCTGGCAGCCGTCAACGCTTGGCAGTAAACTCGATTTCGCCTATGTTGGCTTGTAAATCGGGACATGGCCTGGTTTTGGTTTGCGGGTTCTTCATCAGGACTGCGCAGCCGGATCGATGCTTTGTCGATGCGGTGGCTTGTTTTTCTACTGCTGCGTCTGGCCAGGTCCAATTTTAATAATTGAGAACCCACATGAAATCGAACCGCAGAATCTTTGTCATTCAATCCGTCCTTAGCGCGGGTGTCCTGGCCACGGCCGGCCTGGCCCGGGCGCAAGCCGCAGCACCTCTGGTGGTGGAAAGCGACCCGCAAGCCGTGGCGCTGGGCTACAAGGCCGATGCCACCAAAGCAGACAAGGCCAAGTACCCCAAATACGCGGCTGGCCAGAACTGTGCCAATTGCGCGCTTTACCAGGGCAAACCAGCGGATGCTGCTGGCGGATGCCCGTTGTTTGCAGGCAAGCAGGTCACCGCCAAAGGATGGTGCAGTGCCTGGGCGAAGAAGGCCTGATGAAAGACCAGCGGCCGCTCATTTGACCCGGCCGCTGCCTGTTTGCCGCAGTCCGGACGCGTCCAGGGCTGCGGCTCAGCAGAACATCAAGGCAACGAGCGCGGCATCTTCACCCAGATTGAGCAACGCATAACCGGCGATCCGGAAAGACCAGTAAGCGGCTGAATCAATGAATAGCGAGAAATTCATATCGGACTGACATTCGCGCCACGCTTTTGCGCACTGTGCAAGTTATGGCGACGTCTGTGCCGAAAATGAAACGCATGGCAAGGCATGAAATGGTGCGGCTGGCGGGGATCGAACCCACGACCCTTGGCTTCGGAGGCCAATACTCTATCCACTGAGCTACAGCCGCAACGCTGAAAAAACCGATTTGCGCTGAAGTTTGACAATACGAACTTCAGGCATGTTGAACGATGCCCAGTGATTAACACTGCACACCGTCCGCGATTCTACCAGCCAGCGCGCCTTCATCTGGATTTACAGGGCTCACGGCTATAATGCAACGCTGCCTTGGCAGACCGCGATAGCCCCCGATTTTCAGTTTTTTGAGGACGCAATGAGCGCAAACGACCACACCACGGCCCACGAAGAAGCCCACTCTGGCCCGATCAAGACTCCCCAGCAATTGCTGGCGGCGGTTTTCTTCTCATTTGTTGTTCCAATTTTTGCCATCATTGGCCTGGTTTATTACGTGACCACGGCCAACAAACCGATGGCGGGCGCTAATGACACCGAGCGGGCAGTGGCCGAGCGCATCCAAAAAATCGGCATGGTTGAAATTCGCGATGCCAACCGCCCATTGAGGGCTGGTGAAGAAGTCTACAAGGCCCAGTGCATTGCCTGCCACGGCACCGGCGCTGCAGGCGCTCCCAAGTTCGGCGATGCCGCTGCCTGGGCTCCTCGCATTGCCACCGGTTATGACGCTCTGCTGAACTCCGCGCTCAAGGGCAAGAATGCCATGGCTGCGCAGGGCGGCGGCGACTTTCAGGACGTTGAAATCGGCCGCGCTGTCGTCTACATGACGGCCGCCGCAGGCGGCAAATTTGCCGAACCTGCAGTGCCCGCAGCCGCTGCGGGTGACGCGCCAGCAGCCGCCGCAGCACCGGCAACGCCAGCCGCTGCAGCTGCGGCCACCCCGGCAGCAACGCCTGCCGCAGCGACGGCCACGCCAGCCCCTGCTGCAGCTGCAGCAACCACCAAGGTTGCTGCAGTAGACCTGGCCGCTGGCGAAGCCCTGTACAAACAGGCTTGCGTGGCCTGCCACGCCGCAGGTGTGGCCGGTGCGCCCAAGTTTGGCGACAAGGCTGCCTGGGCACCGCGCATCCTGACCGGCCTTGACGCATTGACCACCAGCGTCATCAAGGGCAAGAATGCCATGCCGCCCAAGGGTGGTTCGGCCGCCTCTGATGCAGACATCCACTCGGCCGTTGTCTATATGGTGAATGCAGCCAAGTAAGGCGCATCTCCCGCCATGCAAAAAGCCGGTCAATGACCGGCTTTTTGCATGGGAAATTCGATAAAAACAGGAATATGCGCAAGCAGGATGGGCGCAGTTAGCTATGTTTTATGTAGCGCCTTAGCCTGAGCCACAGGGCTGCGGACATAGCCGAAGCGGGCCGGCAAGGCAGCAGTCTCTATTTCTTGCGGAACCCACAAGCCCTGATCGACCGCATCGGCTGCATGCGTCATGTCCTGCGTGTGCACCAGGCCAAAGCCAAGATCGGTTTCCAGGTAGAGCCGACCCTGCTCGTCCATTATGCAGCGCTGGGCGCGCGCGGGCTGGCCGGTGTGCGCCGTGACCGCAAAACCGGGCGCCGCATCGATCCGCCAGATGAAGGGCGTAGCCTGTAGTTCGACATACACGCGCTGCGGACCGTTCTGAAAAAACCAGCGACCGCTGGCATCGCTCTCGTAATTGCGCTGGATGAAGTCAATCAGCTTTTCATGCATCAGTAGCGAGCCTTTGCTGGCCGCCGTACTGTCGTCCTGCTCTGCTGGCGCAAAAGGGCCGGCGGCTTGCGCCTTGTCGTCGCGCATGTACCAGTTGCCGCGCGCATCCAGCCCGAGCCAGCCGTAGCAGTCGGGAACGTTGGGCCACTTGGCAATCGCTTGTTTAACAATATCATCCATGGCGCTATTTTGCGCTGCTTTGGCCTGCCTGAGCAATTCAGCTGGCGGCAATGGGGCGAAGTTGTGCCGCCAGAAAGGCCACCACCGCTTCGGGCATGGCGCGCACATGTGCAGGAAAACCTGACGCGGGAAAGCCGACATGGCCGCCCTGCGCCGGCTGCCACAAAGTGACCAGGGAACTGACATCGGCAGCTTGCGGCAGGCTTGCGGCCGGAATGAAGGGATCGTTCAATGCATTCAGCACCAACGCGGGCACGCCGATCTGGCCCAGGTGGGGCTTGGCCGAAGCGCGCGACCAGTAGTCGTCAACGCCTTTGAAGCCGTGGACCGGCCCGGTAAAAATATGGTCAAACGCATAAAGGTCGCGCGCCGCCAGCAAAGCGTCGCGCTCGAACAGGCCGGGGTGCTGCGCCAGCTTTTGCAGCGCCTTGGGCACCATGGACTTGAGAAACATGCGGGTGTACACCTGCCGGTTGAAGCCCTGGCCAATGGCCCGGCCGCTGGCGGCCAGGTCCAGCGGCGCGCAAACCGAAGCAACGGCAGCCACCACCTGACCAGCCTGTGTGCCCAGTTCGCCAGCCCAGCGCATCAGGGCATTGCCGCCCAAAGAAATGCCCACGGCCACCACCGGCCCGGCATGCCGGCTTGCAAAACGCCTGAGCATCCAGTCGATTTCAGCAAAGTCGCCCGAATGGTAGGCGCGCGGCGCCAGGTTGAGCTCGCCCGAGCAGCCGCGAAAGTGCGGCACGGCGAAGGCCCAGCCCCGGTGGCCGGCGACATCGGCAAAAGCCTGGGCGTAGTGGCTGGCGGACGAGCCTTCAAGGCCGTGAAAAAGCACCAGCAGCGGCCTTGGCACTGCGGGCTGTCCGGTCATCGAACTGGCTGCAAGGGAAAGGCTGCCGGGTTGCAGCCCTTCGGTACCAACGTCCACCAGCCAGTCCACATCGACAAAGTCGCTATCGGGCGTGCTCCAGCGTTCGCGGCTAAACACCGACGGCGGCCCCATGAAGCGGCGGGCGCGCAGGGCCGCCCAGATGGTCTGCGTATTGCCGCCGGGCAACCACCAGGGCGCGCGGTAATTCATGACGGCGCCCCGTCAGTGAAGAAGAAGTAAGCAGCCAACACTTACTGCCGCTCGTGCAGGGGGCCTGGGCGGGCAAAAGGCGCGTCAAGTTGTCGCATGTGGCAATCGATTACGTCGGTATGGGGGCGCAAAGAGGTGAAGGGGTATTGTGCTTGCACCAGGGCAAGCCCGCAGGGCTGCGACTATGGTAGTGTTGCGCCATGAATTCTGGAGGCTTTTACATGACATCCCGCTTATTGAACTTATCTTTCGTGGCCCTGCTGAGCCTGCTGCTCTCGGGCTGCGGCTACAACCAGTTCCAGAGCCTGGACGAGCAGACCAAGTCGGCCTGGTCCGAGGTGCTGAACCAGTACCAGCGCCGCGCCGACCTGGTGCCCAATATTGTCGCCACGGTCAAGGGCGAAGCGGCTTTCGAGCAGGACACGCTGACCAAGGTGATTGAAGCGCGCGCCAAGGCCACGTCGATTCAGGTCACGCCCGAAACGCTCAATGACCCAGCGGCGTTCAGCAAGTTCCAGGCTGCGCAAGGCGAGCTGGGCAGCGCCCTGAGCCGCCTGATGGTGGTCAGCGAACGCTATCCCGACCTGAAGGCCAATCAGGGTTTCCGCGATCTGCGGGTCCAGCTGGAAGGCACCGAAAACCGCATTACCGTGGCGCGCAACCGCTACATCCAGACGGTGCAGGAATACAACGTGCTGACGCGCAGCTTCCCGAACAACCTGACCGCGATGATCTTT
>Ga0209512_1004567_pt1 | contig 12021 bp, 12 predicted proteins | sample frozenSSSSmetaG_FD_184142 | JGI IMG/M metagenome (GOLD analysis project Ga0209512, IMG submission 184142) | Glacier valley bacterial and archeal communities from Borup Fiord, Nunavut, Canada, to study Microbial Dark Matter (Phase II) -... | ecosystem: Environmental > Aquatic > Freshwater > Ice >... | reverse complement strand
CCTGCACACATTATGCAGGGCTCTAAAGTAACATATAAAATGCAATCATTTAAATATTTACTCCCTAAAAAAGAGGCTGCTGATGTAATGGCGATCATTTCTGCATGGGCAGTTACATCATTTAATCTTTGTGTTTGGTTGTATCCTTTTCCAATTATTTTACCATTGCAAGCAACTACCGCACCTACGGGAATTTCATCAGCATCAAATGCAAATTGAGCTTGCCTTAAAGCTTCCCCCATAAAATAATCGCTATTAATGCTTAACATTTATCAAATTCTAAAAATTATTTTAAATAAAAGTAAACTAAATTATTTCACAATAATATAATCCTTAACAAACGTGACATTTACCTATTGTGAATTTTCATTTATTTGTAAAGTGAATAAGGAACACAAATTTAAATTATGAATATACTGATATCGGTAAACTGATAATTGAAAAAATATTTTTTTCTTTTTTCTTTTTTCTTTTTTCTTCCTCTTTTTTCTTTCCAACATAAAATTTAAGTTGCATGTTTTTAAAGGGTAAAATTTAAATTTTTAAATATGAATTGGTATTATCACTTCAATACATTTCATATAATTGTAATTGCTTTATTCTTTTTAATTTATTTATTATTTATATTAAGAGTAAGGAAAGTTTCAAAGGTATTTAATGCCCAGGGATATAATATTATTTGGAAGTTAATTATCAGGCTTACTTATTTTATTTTACTCATTTTAGCAGTTCTCGGTCCATCATTTGGTGAAATACGGAAAGAAATAAAAACAATAGGGAAGGATATTTACATAGCGGTAGATTTATCTGAGTCGATGAATGCAAGTGATGTACAACCAACTAGATTAGAAAAGGCAAAGTTTGAAATTTCAAATCTAATAAATCAATGGCCAAATGATAGGATTGGTTTAATAGTTTTTACTGACGAAGCTTTTGTTCAATGCCCCCTCACATACGATAGAAGTGCATTAAATTTATTTATCCATGGTTTTGAAACTCGTATTATGCCTCAAACCGGCACTAATTTAGAAGCTGTGTTGCAACTGGCTTTAGAAAAATACCTGGATGATGATATCAATTCTCTTAATAAATCTAAAGTGTTGGTTTTAATAAGTGATGGTGAGGATTTTGGAAGTAAAACAAAAAGAATTGCTGAAAGCCTTGAGCTTCACGGAATTCGATTGTTTACATTAGGGATTGGAACGGATCAAGGTGGTAAAATTTCAAAATCAGGTAAATGGAAAAAAGATGCTCAAGGCAATGATATAGTTTCTCATTTAAATAGGTCTGGATTAAAAAAATTGGCAACAACAACTGGAGGAAATTATTTTGAAATTAATAACAAAAGCAATGAAGTTACAAGTTTGATAAAAACTGTATCACAAATTAAGGGTCAACTGCGCGATACGAGAAAAATAGATGTTTCGGCAAATAAATTTTATTATTTCCTTTTAACTGCGCTAGGTTTGATGGTATTTGATGTTTTACTCACAATCAAAACTATTTTTATTTAAATATTCGCATTTTTTTTAATACCTGTGAGTTTGTAATGCCATTAATATAGGAAAAATCCTAAATCCTTATTTTTCTTTAATCCCTCATCAAATATATATTCAATATCTTTTTTTGCTATTATCAAATCTTCGTCATTTACATTGCTTAGATATGTCAAAATGATTAGCAGAAAATTTTATCCATTTAATTGTAAACAACTAGCCATTTAAAGAAGATTTAAAAAAAATTTCATTTCACTTGTAAAGTGAATGAACGTTTATTTATATTTGTATCGAAATGAGAAAACGCGACGAAAATAAAGAGCAATCGATTAGAGAGAAGGCTTTAAAGATGTTTGTTAAAGAAGGTTTTGATGGTTTTAGTATGCAAAAATTAGCTAAAGCTGCAAATGTATCTCCAGCAACTATTTACATCTATTATAAAGATAAAGAAGATTTAATTTTTCAATTATATGAATTTCAGGGAAAGAAAATGCTAGGTGCAATGATGGAAGACTTTAATCCATCAATGTCTTTTAGTGAAGGGTTAAGACTTCAGTGGTTAAACAGAAATAAGTATTTCATGAATAATATAGATGAAATGCTCTTTTTAGATCAGATTAAGAATTCACCTTTGCTAGAAAAAGCAATTGAAGCGAGTAGCGATGATTATAAGTTGATAATGCAATCTTTCAAATCAGCCATGACTGAATTTATTGATAATGCAATTAATAATAACGAGTTAGTTAAAGTGCAATTTGAAGTTTTTTGGACAATCGCCTATGCCCCGCTTTATTCTTTATTAAGGATTCATGCTTCGGGTTCAAGTATCGGAGGAATTAAATTTATTTATTCTGATGAAATATTGGAAAGCACTTTACAACTCGTTTTAAAGGCATTAAAACCTATATAATAATTTTAAGATATGGAAACACTATTAGAAAATAAACCAGAAGTAAGGTCATCAATAAAAAATAAAGAATTATTTTACATATTAGTATTTAAAACCAATATTCGTTTTAAAAAAGATATTAAAAATGTCAATTTATTTTTAAATCAACATTCAATGGTTTTTGAGTGGAACGTTGATATTAAAGATATTGATAAGGTATTACGTATTAAGTCATTAACAAGCAATCCCATTCCTTTTATAAATATTATAAAACAAGCAGGTTATTATTGTGAAGAACTTGCTGATTAAATAAAATCTACAAACAGAAATTTAAATGGATACTATAGAAAAAAGTAAATTTACTTCCTATCAAATTTTTTTAATTATTGTACTGGCACTTACTCAATTTACAGTGGTGCTTGATTTTATGGTTATGTCGCCATTAGGTGATATGCTAATGAAATCTATGAGTTTAAAAACCAAAGAATTTGGTTTTGTAGTTTCTGGATATGCTTTTAGCGCCGGTATTGCAGGTTTTTTAACAGCAGGTTTTGCTGATCGCTTTGATAGAAAAAAATTATTATTATTTTTTTACATTGGTTTTATAGCAGGCACATTGTTGTGCGGTTTAACAAATTCTTACAAAATGTTATTGTTTGCCAGAATAGTTACCGGATTGTTTGGCGGAGTTATTGGTTCTATTTCAATGGCTATAGTTGCAGATTTATTTTTGATTGAACAGCGAGGAAGGGTAATGGGTTTCATGCAAATGGGATTCGGCGCAAGTCAAGTATTGGGTATTCCTATAAGTTTATATATAGCTAATTCTTTTGGTTGGCAATCGCCTTTTATATTGATAGTTGGTTTTTCAACTTTAGTTTGGTTAACGATTGTAATTTGGATGATACCTGTTAATATGCATTTGGATATTCAAAAGGATAGTAATCCATTTAGACATTTATGGAAAACTTTATCGAATACAGATTACAGAGTGGGCTATCTTGCTACAGCGTTTTTATCAATGGGTGGTTTTATGATGATGCCTTGGGGAAGTGCCTTTTCAATAAATAATTTGCATGTAACTCCTGAGCAATTACCATTATTATTTATGGTTGCAGGAATTAGTTCTTTAATAGTAATGCCATTTGTTGGAAAATTAAGTGATAAAATCGATAAATTTAAAATTTTTGCCATAGCTTCAATATGGATGATAGTAATGGTAATAGTATATACTAACCTAACTCCAGTGCCTTTTTGGATTGTATTAGTAATGAATGTATTTTTTATGATAGGTATTATGAGCCGTATGGCTCCTGCAATGGCACTTAGCTCTGCATTACCAGAAATGCATGACAGAGGGGCATATATGAGTATTAATACTTCTTTACAACAATTAGCTGGCGGTGTTGCTGGTGTGGTTGGCGGTTTAATAGTTTTTCAAAAAGATAAATTCAGTCCGCTAGAACACTATAATACCCTGGGTTATGTAATAGTAGTTTTATCTTTAATAAGTATTTTTACAGTTTATAGGGTTAGTAAGTTGATAAAAATGAGAAAGGAAAGAATTAAAGTTTAGTTGAACTTTTTCCTGTTTGTGAATTTTATTTTGTATAAAATATAATATTTCATGCATAACCTATTATGGTAAAATTAAAATTTACCTACATTATCTTATTAATATCAATTATTATTTCAATAATTTATTATTATATCCAACCGCCCGTGTCATATCATCTTGAACCTCGGGCGGATGGAAATCAATACGCTAAAATTTATAAATTTTTTAAAGGAGAAGAAAAAAATTATAATGTTGCATTTCCATATCATTCAAGGGTTGCTATTCCTTATTTAGCTAGTCTTGTACCTTCAATGAATATTATTTCTGCTTTTCTGATTATAAATTTTTTATTTGCACTAACCTCAATTTTTTTTTTATGTTGGATTTGGGAAAAACTTCAAATCTCATATTTTTTTCAAGCAATTGGTTTTGGATGGTTGCTTTTACACTGGTCAGGCTTGATAAGATTAAATATTTTTGATCCTTTAACTGTTGATGTTGCTGTATATTTTTTTGAAGTATTGATAATTTTTATAATTATTGAAAAAAGATGGGTTCATCTTTTGTGGATTGGTCCAGTAGCAACATTAGTAAAAGAGCAATTTCCTATCTTTTTAATTTTAATTTTAGGTTTTGCCATTTATCAACTTATGGTTTTAAATAAAAGAGGTTTACCAATTTTAATAATTTTAATATCTTTAATTGTAAGTCTCTTGGCAAAAGAAATTATAAATTATTATTTTCCACATATTCCAATAAATACAGGTTCATCATTTCATACAATTGCTAAAATATTTTTTACAACATTAAATCATCCTGCTCGAATATTAATATGGATAGTTTCCATATTTACAGCCTACGGTTTTTTTATTCTTATTTTGTTAAAAGGCATTTTTAATAAAGTAGATCTAATATATTTATTATCAATTGCTTGCTTAGGATTAAGCTTTTGGGGAGGTGCAGATTTTACCCGTTTATCATTTCTAGGTTTTCCTTTTATAATGACTATTATTCTTCAAAATTTAAAGGATATTTCAAAAAAAAATATTTTAATAATTTTATTCGTTTCGATTCCTTTTATGCGATTATTTTGGCAAATCCCTGACGCTGGAAGAGAATGGCAATCATTTACTTCATGGTATCCAGAGTATGCTAAGCCAAATATTGTTATTAGCTGGGCTTTATTTATATTAATTACAACAATAGGCCTATTATTTTATTTTAAAAGAAATATTTTGTTGTTTTTAAAAAAGTCGCAATACGATTTTTATTTTTCTAAACGTATCCAATAAGCCAATATATTTTAAAGCTTTTTTTACTATATTTTTATAAAGAGGAAATGGATTAATAGGTTCTGTTAAAAGCTCAGGCCATAAATATTTAATTATTTCTTTTTGAATATATTGTGAATCATTTATTTCTGGTTTTTTATTTACACTTAATAAAGAAATTATTAAAGACCTATTACTTAAAGGTCTTACCCCATCTAAGCAAATATCTTCTTCAGCGGGCCCCATTGTTTGCCAATTGCCTGCTTTATGCTCCCACACAAATAAATCCAAAAGATTTATATGTTCATTACTTAAGAAAGGAATTAAATCTTTAATATTCGAGAACCATTCTTCAATTTCTAAAATTGTATATTTATCATTAAATCTTCCAAATAATTTAGATAGAAATTCAGGTGTTAAATTTTTATCCGTTAATCCATAATAATTCCTAGAAATTTCTCCAGAACCCCCACCTACTAATATTTTCCCTTCAAATTTTTCAAAATAATTATAATAAATTCCAATATTTCTCTTAGTTGTAACCTGAGCTACATTTTTAAAAAAATATTTTAAAAATATTTCATTGTTAGGGTTTATATTTTTTCCATTCAAAATATGAAAGGGGATTTTCAAGTTATTAAATAATTTTTTTGGAATGGTAACGTCAGTTTCGTTTTCATTTAATCCTGGATGAGTTGAAATAAAATAATATATTTTATCTTTAAAATTTTTGCTCGCAGCTAAAATAGTTCTACTATCCAAACCAGCTGTTACAGCCATTGTAATTTGATTCCGATTAACTAAGCTTTCAATAGTTCCTTTTAAAATTTCACTTACTTTTTTGATAGTATTGTCAAGTGTAGAATCTGTGTTTTTTAAATCATCTATTGAAGGAAAAAATCTAAAAGGATTAATATTATTGATATTTAAATAATGATTGGGCAGAAGATGGAAAATATTTTGATAAAGCGTTTTGTTTCCAATCCAACAATGCTCCATTAATTCGAAATTTTTGGCAAAAATAAATTTTTTTAAATTTTCATCTTCCCTAAGTTGTATTCCTAAAATTTCCGCTAATACATGAGGTTGAGAAGCACACCAGCAATTATTGTTTATTGAAGTATAGTATATTTGTCTGTCTCCAACAGTATCATTAAATATTACCCTTTCATTTTTTTCTTTGTTAATATAAATTATTGCCCATCTGCCACCAATTAGATAAGTCTTTTTTATACAATCTTTCGAAGTATCTGTGAGTAAAGAGTTTAAGATTTGCTTATTGGAATAATTAGGATTGAACGGATCAATAAAAATACCTAAACCAACTATTGTTATATTTTCGGTTGATAAATGTGTAATTTCTAAATCGGGATGACGTGTTAAAAATAAATCATTATCGATTTTTAACTTATTCCAGTTTTCAAATTCATCTATAAATTTATTTCCAAGTACAAACTGCCTTCTATAAAGTAAACTGTTCATCAAATAGAAAATTACAAAAAAATATTAGTAGATCTATATTATAAAATCTATTTCCATTCTTCTAAATCAGGATAATTATCAATTTTGAATACAATTAATTCTAAAATCTTATTCAATAGTTTATCTAATAATTTTTTAAACTCTACTGGTAGTGGCTCTCTGGCATTAGGTGTAATGTTGTAATAAATATCACAATGCATTGGATAACCTTCACTTGAAGTCGTAACATTATCAGTGTGTGAATAACATTCTTTATTTTCTTTTAAAGGAGTTGCTCTTGCAATTACGAAATATTTGTTTTGTCTATTAGAAAGGCCTTCAGTTAATAATTCTGATATTTTCAAAGCTGCCAAACCTTTATAAACAAATTTATTAGAATTATCGGGTTTCGCGTTGGCGTTAAGAAAATAACTTAAATCTTTTGTATATTTTTTGCAAAAATTATAATCACAATATCTTAACCTTAACATTGATACATCATTATCACCTGCCCGTGGCAATATCGCACTTTTTGTTAGATTGTTATTTTTATATTGTATAGGTTCAATTATGCCTCTTATAAATATTTCAGAATCCTCTATTTCAAAAGAAACTTTTTCTTCTTTAATCATTCTATTATTAGAGTTCAAATACGAAAACAGGATACATTTCTTTTAAGGAATTATATAATTCTTTAGGGATTTCTTTAAATGAAATTCCATCTTCTGAAATTTCAGAAATTAGGTTTTGAGAATAATACCCAAATAAATCATGACCGATCTCCACAGAAACCATTTTATTTCCCTTTATCCATTCTATAAAAAATGTTCCGTATGGAGAAGCATAAAATCCTTCAATATTAAGTTTTTCTATATAATATTCATCTAAACTATTAATAAATTTTTTTGTATTTTCAAATACATTTAGTGAAGGAACTAATGCTCCATAGCCATCCCAACCCTCATCAAAACTTTCAATTGTTTTAAGCTTATTTAAGATTTCATTTTTTTTTTCCAGTTTAACTGGTCTTACCCAAGAAGAGGGATTATGTTTTTTAGTTATATTGTGATTTTGAGAGCGTAAACTTTCTTCTTCTAAAGTGGTATTATAATCTATATATATAGGCATAAGATAATGTTAAATTAAATTAATTAATTTACAAATCGGTTTTGTTAAAAGCTCTTGAAGAATCTTTTTATTAAAGATATGTAATTTCTCTATTTCGGATAAATATTTCGAATCCGCAACAAAATTTTCAATAGAAATATTTTCACCAACATTATATATAACATTGTGGCTAATATTTAGATTATTCAATCTAACCTTAACTTCTAACCTTTCTGTAATATGGCTCTCCGAATTTGTTATTAAAACAGATGTTGACTCTGTGCTTTCGAAAATTTTATTTGGAATAAAATCTTGGTTTGATTTTAAAATTTCTTTTAGCGGCATTGGAGAATTACCTTCCCAATAGAATTCATCTACATAATGAATTGAAAATGCCAAAACATAAAGACTTTTATCAAAATTTGAAATTAATTTTATGCATTGGGTAAATTCTTCAAAAAAGTCCTTCCATCTATTATAAGAAAGATTGTGGAATGCGAGAAACTGTCTATATTCCTCATTTACCCCTCGTAAAATCTTTGATCTTCCTCCATTTTCATTATTAAATCTTGTAAAGACAAATCCATCATTATTCAAGGATTCTTTGTGAATACCATCTTGATTGAATTGATATTTTAAAGAAAAAGTTTCATCAAAACTTTGAAATTCAGGCTTGAATTCTTTTAATAATTCACGGAATTTTTCAGGATTTACAATAGGCTGTGTTAGAAATAGTGTTATTACTGCCTCTTTAACTGAATGATTTGAATTAGCAGGTTTAAGAAATGAAATTGATTCTAACATTGTAAACTGCTGTTAAATGATTAATAATTACAAATATATTACTAGAAATATACTTATTAACATTAAAATGATTAAATTCTAAATAATTAAAGAAACTATAAATATTAGGAGTATAAACTTAATCTCTTAATCCTTAAGAAAATAATTTTCCAAATACATCGTCCAGCCTTGAAAATGCATGAATTTTAATTTTAAAATTATTTAAATCAATTCCCTTAGTGTTGTACTTCGAAATATAAATTTCTTTAAAACCCAACTTCTCAGCTTCCGATATTCTTGCATCAATTCGTGTTACTGCACGAATCTCTCCCCCTAAACCAATCTCTGCAGCAAAGCAAACATTTTGCGGAACAAAAACATCTTCGTAAGATGAAACAATAGATGTGCAAACTGAAAGATCAATTGCAGGATCTTCCACTTTTAATCCACCAGCAACATTTAAAAAAACATCTTGTACACCCAATCTGTACCCACCTCTTTTTTCTAAAACGGCTAACAACATATTTAATCTTTTTGCATCAAAGCCAGTGCTGCTTCTTTGCGGTGTGCCATACGTAGCAGGACTAACAAGTGATTGTATTTCAATCATTAAAGGTCTGTTTCCTTCAAGCATAGAGCCAATGGTTATTCCGCTTAAATTTTCTTCACGTTGAGAAATTAATATTTCAGAAGGGTTTGAAACTTCGCGTAAACCAGTTCCAAGCATTTCATAAATTCCAAGTTCGGATGTACTGCCAAATCTATTTTTTATTGTTCTTAAAATTCTATAAACCAAATGCCTGTCTCCCTCGAATTGTAAAACAGTATCAACCATGTGTTCGAGCACTTTTGGTCCTGCTAAAGATCCTTCTTTTGTTATGTGGCCGATTAAAAAAACCGGAGTTCCGCTTTCTTTTGCAAACTTTATCAACTCAGCAGTGCACTCTCTAACTTGAGAAACACTTCCGGCGCCCGATTCTATAAAAGAAGATTGTAGGGTTTGAATTGAATCAATAATTACTAGGTCGGGTTCAAAAATTTCTATCTGTTTAAAAATATTTTGTGTTGATGTTTCTGTAAGAATAAAACATTGAGATTGTTTATTTTTTTCAATCCTCTCTGCACGCATTTTAATTTGTTGCTCACTCTCTTCGCCCGAAACATATAAAACTTTTTTTTCTCCTAAACTCAAAGCAATTTGTAACATCAGTGTTGATTTCCCAATGCCCGGTTCACCTCCAATCAATACCAAAGAACCTGGCACAATGCCTCCACCCAAAACCCTGTTTAATTCCTGATCTTCTGTAATGATTCGATGTTCTTCATTGTATTTAATATCAGCAATACTGCGTGGTTTACTAGAAATTTGTTTACTGGATGAAATTCGCCATGCACCTTTTTCGTTTTTATCATCTTTTTGAATAACTTCTTCAACGAGGGTATTCCATTCACCACAAGATGGGCATCTGCCAAGCCATTTAGGAGATTGATGACCACAATTCTGACAGAAGTATAAAGTTTTTATTTTTGCCAATTTTATATTTTTTTATCTAGTAAATTGAAACCAAGAAGAAAGGAGAGAATAATATAATATTTGCAACAGATAGTAAATTTAATTTCTTTTTTCGGATGTCAGGCCCAAATTGTATTTTTGAGAAAAATTATTTTAAATAATTTCCGAATTAATACCAAAAAAATAATTGAATAAATTATAATTAAATTATTTTTTAATATTAAAAATATTTTACCTCATTAAAGTTATCAAACAAATTTACTTTAAAAATATATTTCAGGGGGTTGCCTTCGGCCGGGCTTTACGTTCCAATCTTTTTGTTCGTACCTCACAAAAAGGATTTTCACTTCAATCCCTAACCCAAAAAGAAAAAACGAAATGCAAAAAATAAAAATAATTTTAAAATTATAAGTTTATCAATATCATTATATTCATAATTTTTCAAAACAGTATCTTTCAAAAATATAATCATTGCATTTACTCAAAAACTAAAAATGTTTTCTCATAAATATCTTCAATCGTTTACTGAACAGGTTTTTTTAAAATTAGGTTGCCCAATTAAAGATGCAAAATTAGCTGCGCAGGTTTTAATCTCTGCTGATCTAAGAGGGATAGATTCTCATGGCATTGCAAGGTTGAATGGTTATGTTCGCCTAACTGATCTTAAAAGATTAAATCCTAATCCAGAAATAAAAATAATTCACGAAACACCAAGTACAGCGGTTGTTGATGGTGATAAAGGATTGGGCTTGGTAGTTACACCTTATGCTATGGAAATTGCAATTCAAAAGGCAGATAAAGTAGGAACGGGGTGGGTAGCAGTAAAAAATTCCAATCATTTCGGCATAGCAGCTTATCATGCTATGCTTGCTTTAGAAAAAGATATGATTGGAATAGTGATGACGCATGCTGGACCACTTGTAGCTCCAACATTTTCACAAGATAAAATGCTCGGTACAAACCCTATTTGTGTGGCAGTACCAAGTGGAGTTGAACCTCCTTTTATTATGGATTTAGCAACCACCACTGCTGCTTATGGAAAATTGGAAATTTTACAAAGAAAAAATCTTTCTACTCCTGATGGATGGGTGCAGGATAAAGATGGTAAAGCAAGCAATGATGCGAATGCAGTAAAAAATGGTGGTGCATTATTGCCCTTAGGTGGCGATAGAGAAAGAGGAAGTCACAAAGGTTATGCATTAGGTGCATGGGTAGATATTTTTTGTGGCGTTTTATCAGGGGCGAATTACGGACCTTGGGTGCCTCCATTTGCTACTGCAGGTTTTATGAATTCATCGGAAAAATTAGTTGGTGAAGGTACTGGTCATTTTGTAGGTGCTATGCGAATTGATGCTTTTAGAAAAGCTGAAGATTTTAAAAATAATATGGATAATTGGATTAAAACTTTCAGGGCTGCAAAACCAGTAAATGGCCATGAAAAAGTTTTAATTCCAGGAGATCCTGAAAGGGAAATTGAAAAAGAAAGATTACAATCTGGTATTCCGGTTTTACCATCCGTAATTGAATCCTTAAAAATATTATCTGATAGATTTGAAATCGAGTTTGATGAAAAGAATAAAAAATAATTATTTTTTTTCTAATATCGTTTTTTCAATAATTTTGGGATAATGTGTATGTTCAAGCAGATGGATTTTTTCTGCTAGAGAATCTGCAGTTTCATTTTTATCTACATGGCATTTAGCCTGAAAAATAATATTCCCTTTATCATAATGTGCATTGGCATAATGTATAGTAATGCCCGATTCAATTTCTTTGGCAAGTACAACAGCTTCGTGTACTTTCATTCCGTACATTCCTTTTCCTCCAAACTTTGGTAATAATGCAGGATGAATGTTTATTATTTTATTTTCAAAACTGGTAAGAATATTTTCGGGAACCAGCCACATAAATCCTGCTAAAATAATCCAGGAAACATTTTTTTC
>Ga0209512_1004566_pt1 | contig 12022 bp, 10 predicted proteins | sample frozenSSSSmetaG_FD_184142 | JGI IMG/M metagenome (GOLD analysis project Ga0209512, IMG submission 184142) | Glacier valley bacterial and archeal communities from Borup Fiord, Nunavut, Canada, to study Microbial Dark Matter (Phase II) -... | ecosystem: Environmental > Aquatic > Freshwater > Ice >... | reverse complement strand
ACATTTGTAAATCTTTTAAGACAAAGCATTTTATTTATTCTACTTTATCTCATTTTTAAAAATCATTTAACTGTTGGTCAGTTAATGACCTTGCAATTCTACTCTTTTTTTGTTTTTGGCCCTTTGCAGGAAATGGGGAATGTTATTCTTTCGTATAGAGAAGCAGAAGCTTCATTAAATAATTTTAAAACAATACTTGATACTCCAGTTGAAGAAAGACCTTTAAATCCTCTAAAAATAAACAATATTGAAAATTTGCAATTTAATAATGTAAGTTTTAAACATAAATCAAGTAGTAGTTATGCTTTAGAAAACATTTCTTTTTCTGTAAATAAAGGTGAAACCATTGCTTTTGTTGGCCCTTCGGGAGCAGGAAAAACCACTTTAGTTAAATTATTAGTTGGCCTCTATCATCCTGAAAGTGGCAAAATACTTTATAATAATATTGATTCGCTTGAGCTGGATATAGAAAATATGCGAAGCCAGATTGGTTTTGTAACTCAGGATACACAATTGTTTTCAGGAACGATAAAAGAAAATTTGCTCTTTGTAAATCCTGCTGCTACTGATGATGAAATGATAGATGTTTTAAACAAAGCTGCTTCTCAAAATTTACTTTTGCGCTCCGATAAAGGTTTAGACTCTGTTATAGGTGAAGGTGGTATAAAAATTTCGGGAGGAGAAAAACAAAGATTATCTATCGCCAGAGCTTTATTAAGAAAACCAAAATTAATTGTTTTTGATGAAGCAACATCTTCACTTGATTCCATCACAGAAGAAGAAATTTCTAGTACAATTAAACAAATAGCTTCTAATAAGGATCATATAATGGTAATGATTGCTCACAGGCTTTCAACTATCCTTCATGCAGATAGAATTTATGTGTTAGAAAAAGGAAAAGTAGCCGAAACCGGTACTCACCAAAGCTTGCTCGAAGAAAAAGGCTTGTATTATGCTATGTGGAGGCAACAAATAGGAGAAAGATAAAACTATTTTTATCCTAACCTTCTTTGTCCTTAATTTTTGAAAAAATGAATTAGAAAATTTAAAAACAAAAATCTTATTTTTGAAAAATTTTTTAATTTGTAATTTCTAATTTTAATCCATGCAACTTAATAATGACGTTTATCAAATTCAAAATTTAAACGTTTTGGAAATCTGTGAGCAATATGGCTCACCACTTTATGTATACGATGCTGATATTATTATCAGACAAATACAAAATTTTAAAAGTGCTTTTAGTGAAGTTCCTTTAAAAATAAAATTTGCATGCAAAGCCCTTACTAATATATCTATATTGAGATTAATGAAGTTAAATGGTATTGGTATCGATACTGTATCAGTTAATGAAGCACGCTTAGGTATATTAGCAGGTTTTGAACCAAGAGAAATAAATTATACTCCAAATGGTGTTGCATTCGAAGAAATTATAGAAGCAGTTGAATTAGGAATAAAAATAAATATTGATAATATCCCCTCGCTCGAAAAATTTGGAAAAAAATATGGCAATTCGGTTTCGTGTGGTTTAAGATTAAATCCGCATGTTGTTGCTGGAGGAAATAGTAAAATACAAGTCGGTCATATTAATTCTAAATTTGGAATTTCAGTTTCACAATTATCAGAAGTGCATGAGTTGATTAAAAAATATAATATTAAAGTTGCTGGTTTGCACATTCATACTGGTTCTGACATTCTGGAAGCAGAAGCATTTATAACTGGTGCTTCAGTAGTTTTTGGTGTAGCAAAAGATTTTAAAGACCTCGCTTATATTGATTTTGGAGGAGGTTTTAAAGTTTCTTATAAAGAAGGTGATAAAACTACCAACATCCCTGATTTAGGAAAAAAATTATCTGCAGCTTTTAAAGAATTTTGTAAACAGTATGGAAAAGAACTCGAACTTTGGTTTGAACCAGGCAAGTATTTAGTAAGTGAGTGTGGATATTTATTTGTAAAAACAAATGTTGTAAAACAAACGCCTAATCTGACATTTTTACAGGTTAACTCAGGTTTAAACCATTTAATTAGACCCATGATGTATGATGCATATCATGATATTCTAAATGTTTCTAACCCAAATGGAAAAAAGGAAACTTATAATGTGGTTGGATATATTTGCGAAAATGATACTTTTGGAAATAATCGTTTGCTAAATGAAGTAAGAGAAGGTGATACATTAGTTTTGAAAAATGCTGGAGCCTATTCTTTTTCAATGAGCTCGCAATACAATGCCCGTGTGCGCCCGGCAGAAGTATTAATTTATAAAGGAAAAGCTATTTTAATTAGAGAAAGAGAAACACTTGATGATATTTTAAAAAATCAAATATTAGTTGATTTGTAAATTCTTATAATAAAAATATTTACAATAATAGATTATTATCTTTTTGTTTAAATTATTTTAAATAGAATTAGGTATTGATTTTTGATACAGGTTATAATTATGAATATATCGATATTGATATACTGATAATAAATTTAAATTTATTATTTAATTTATTTTTATTTTGGGTTAGGGATTGCAGTGGAAATCCTTTTTGTGAGGAACGAACAAAAAGATTGGAACGGAAAGCCCGGGCCGCAGGCAACCTCCAAATATTTCTTAAATTTTTATAGATCAATATCTTAAAACATAATTAATTTCATATTTAAAGCAATTTGCATGATAGCGACCCTTAATTATTATTTCAACATCATTAAAATTTAAAATTTTATTTCCTAAATAAAAACTAGATATCAGAATTAGATTAATATTTTAATACATGAGACCTTTTATAGAAAAAGTAAAAACCTTTGTTAATGAAAAGTTACCTTTTCTAAAAACTGGTCAGGAGTTTATTTTAAAATATTGGAATAGATACCAAATATATCGTCAAAACAGGCCACCATTATCGCGCATTGAAAAATTGTGGAAATACTCGGGTATTGTTCTTTTAAGTATTTTTATTTATTTTTTCAGTGTTGATATAAATTTTTTATGGCTCTTTGGTTCAAGTCCTAGTCTTGATAAATTACAAAACCCACAAACCGAACTTGCATCAGATTTATATACCTCTGATGGAGTTTTATTAGGAAAATACTATCGTGAAAATCGTTCACCTGTTGCTTATAATAAACTTTCACCCAATATTATTAAAGCATTAATTGCTACTGAAGACGTTCGATTTTATAAACATTCAGGAATAGATATTAAAGGAATGTTTGCTGCGGCAGGAGATTTATTAAAAGGCGATGGAAGAGGAGCGAGCACCATTACACAACAATTGGCAAAAAATCTTTATAAAACCAGACAAAAAAATTCAGAAGGTTTGCTTCATTACATTCCTTTAATCAAAACATTAGTAATCAAAACAAAAGAATGGATTACTGCTATAAAGCTTGAACGCGTTTACACTAAAGAAGAAATTATTACACTGTATTTGAACACAGTTACATTTGGAAGTAATACTTTTGGAATAAAAACGGCAGCAAGGGCTTTTTTTAATACTTCTCCTGATAGTTTAAATATGCAGCAATCAGCTTTGCTTGTTGGTATGCTCAAAGCACCTACGCAATACAGTCCGATTTTAAATCCAAAAAGTGCATTAAGGCGTCGTAATGTTGTTTTTTCACAATTAGCACGATATAAAATAATAACTAAAAAAGCGCAGGATTCACTAAATATCTTACCTATAAAATTAGATTATCATGTGCAATCTCATTTAGATGGTGCTAATAATTATTTTAGTAGCGCGATTAATAAATTTTTAGATGATTGGAGTGAAGAAACAGGTAATGATATTTATACAGGTGGGTATAAAATATATACTACCATTGATTCCCGAATGCAAAAATATGCCGAACAAGCAGTAGCAGAACAAGTAAAATTTCAACAAATACTATTTGATAGCCAATGGGGGAAACAATACCCTTGGGTTGATAAAAATGGTGTAGAACCAGTTGGATTTATTGAAGGCATCGCACATCGAACTGATTATTACAAATCTCTCAAACAGAAATATAAAAACCATCCAGATTCAGCTGAAATTTTATTGAATACCCCTCATAAAATAAAAGTTTTTTCATGGTCTGGAGATAAAGAAGTGATGATGAGTGTAATGGATTCTATTAGATATCATAAACGTTTTTTACATGCCGGAATGATGACAATGGATCCTTATACGGGACAAATTAAAGCTTGGGTAGGTGGTATTGATTATAATTATTTCAAATATGATCATGTTAAACAAGCCAAAAGGCAACCTGGATCTACTTTTAAACCATTTGTATATACAGCAGCAATTGATAACGGATGGACACCATGCGATGAGATTGAAGACAAGATGGTTACATTCAGGTATGAAGAAAATGGTGAGAAAAAAGAATGGACTCCAAAAAATGCAGATTGGGTTTACTCAGGCCGCATGATGACTTTACGACATGCGATTGGTCGTTCAATTAACACTGTTACTGCACAACTGACTGATAAAATTGGAGCCCAAAAAGTTGCGGATTATGCCCATAAAATGGGTATCACTAGCGAAATAAAACCTGTTCCATCAGTAGGCCTTGGCTCAAGTGATGCTAGTGTTTTTGAAATGGTGGGTGCTTATAGCACATTTCTAAATCAAGGAATTTGGACAGAACCTCAATTTATAAGTCGAATTGAAGACAGATATGGCAATGTGGTTGAACAATTTTCTCCCAAACAACGTCGTGTTATAAACCCGGAAACTGCCTGGCTTATGTTATATATGCTTAAAGGCGGGATAGAGGAGCCATTAGGTACTTCTCAAAATCTTTGGAGTTTTGAAGTATTTGGAAATGGAAATGAATTTGCTGCAAAAACCGGAACTTCAACAAACCAGGCTGATGCATGGTTTATGGGAATTACAAAAGATTTAGTAAGTGGTGTTTGGTTTGGTGGTGATGATCCAAGAGTTCATTTTAGGACCATGCTAGGTGAAGGTTCTAGAACTGCTTTGCCAATTTATGGCACTTTTATGGAAAAAATTTATAAAGATGAATCACTAGGAATAACAAAAGGTCCATTACCAAAGGCACCTGCATACGTAAAGAAAAAATATTATTGTCCAACTCTGTGGCGCCCAAGCAAAATAGATTCAGCAGCTTCGGATAGTGGAGGGATTGTTATTCCAAACATGAATGAAATAAAAGATTCAATTGGAGTTGGCGGGTAAGAATAAATTAATTCCTAATATTTTAAAATTTCTAACAAGTTCCTGAAAAAAATTAATTTGTTTTTGCATTTTTACAGGAAATATTATTTTCTTTTTAAATAATATTTCCTGTAAATTAAAAATGGCATCAATTTAGCTTATCGACAAGCTATTAATATTTAGAACCTTAAATTCCTTTAATAATGGAAAAGAAAATTGTAAAAGTAGGTAATATCGAATGTGGCGCAGATCCATTATTCCTCATTTCTGGTCCTTGTGTGATTGAAGACGAAAAGACAATGATGACCACTGCTGAATATCTAAAAAAAGTAACAGAAAAATTAAACATACCCCTTGTTTTTAAATCATCATTTCAAAAAGATAACCGCAGTACATTATCTTATTATAAAGGACCGGGACTAGATGAAGGACTAAAAATTTTAGAAAGAATTAAAAAAGACTTTGGTTTTCCTATTTTATCTGATGTTCATTATCCTTCACAAGTTAAGGCCGCTGCAGAAGTTTTGGATATTATTCAAATACCAGCATATTTATGTATGCAAACAGATTTAATTGTTGCCTGTGCAAAAAGCAATAGGGTGATAAACATAAAACATGGTCAGTTTTTAGCTCCGGATAATATGAAGAATCCTGCTCAAAAAGCTGTTGAATCAGGCAATGATCAAATTATTTTAACAGAAAGAGGTTTTACATTTGGTTATAATGATTTAGTAGTTGATCCACGTGCATTTTATTTTTTAAATCAAACAGGTTATCCTGTAGTTTTTGATATTACACATTCCATTCGTAAATACGGAATACCAAGTGCTGATCCAAAAGGAGGAAACAGGGCTGTGATGCCAACTATTGCTCGTGCAGGTGTTGCTGCAGGAGTTGATGGTGTATTTATTGAAACTCATCCGGATCCTTCAAAAGCTCTGTGCGATGCAGCAAGCCAATTATGTGTTTATGATTTGGAAGAATTTATTAAGCCATTAATTGATTTGCATGAAGTAGAATTAAAATATAGAAAGACTGCAGTTTTGAGTTAATTTATTTTTAAGAATAAAATATTAGAGAATACTTATAAAAAATATTTACACAGTATACACACACCAATTAAAATATGGAATTATATTTAGATTCAGTAGATTTTAAAGAAATTGAAGAAGCATTTCAATTAGGAATTTTAGCAGGAGTAACTACAACTCCAACTTTTATGCACCGCCATGGCATTAAAGATATTGACGGAGCAATTGTGAAATTATCTAAAATGGTGCCTGTTTTACAAATAGAAGCTTTGGGAGATACTGCAGCAGATATGGTAAAGGAAGCTTATCGCCAACTTGACTTAGGTTTGGATAAAACCAAAACGGTGTTTAAAATGCCTGTTTCAATGGAAGCATTGAAGGCTTGTAAAATAATGCGAGATGATAATTTATTAGTAAATATTCATCTTGTTTATTCTCTTCAACAAGCCTATATGGCTATGCTTGCAGGAGCAACTTATGTGTGCCCCTTAGTTGGGCGTTTGCAAGACGAAGGACATGATGCATTAGGACTTGTTGAACAATGTATTGAAACAGTAGAATATTATGGTTTTGACACAAAAATAATGTTCTCCTCAGTTCGCCATGCTGAACATGTTAAAAACGCATTAAACCTTGGGGTTCATACAATTACAGTTCCTTGGGGAGTAATGAAAAAATTAACTGATAATAATTTTACAAAAGTTGGTACACAACAATTTGTAGAACATACAAGGTTAATGACTGTAAAAGTTGGAGAAGTGATTAATAAAATAAATCCTGTGGTTCAAATAGATCATACAGTTTTAGATGCAATAGTTAAAATGTCAGAATCTGGTGCAGGAGCCGTTTCAATTGTAGATGGTTCACAAAAGTTAGTTGGTATATTTACTGATGGAGATTTAAGAAGGTTATTACAAAGCAATGGTAAAGATGCCATGCAGAAAAAACTTTCTGATTTTGAATTAAAAATTCCGGTACATGTTACTCCTGATACTTTATTGTATGATGCTGTAGAACTAATTAAAAAATATAAAATAGATAATCTTGTTGTGCTTGAAAACGACAAACCAATTGGAATGCTTGATGTTCAGGATTTAGTTTAATAAACTAAGAATCTCTCCCCTCATCTATAAATGAGGGGATTTTTTTTATCAAAATTTTTAATTCATGAATTATAAAAGCATAGAAAGTAATTTTACTAATATAGGTGCTGAATTTTTAATTCCTGTTATAGATTTAAGTGAAAAGTTAAATAAAGTAAAAGCTTTTTTATTTGATTGGGATGGAGTATTTAATAATGGTTCAAAAGGTGTAGGCGCAACAAGTTTATTTACAGAACCAGATTCAATGGGTACTAATTTATTAAGATTAGGGTTTTGGTTAAAAAATAATCATTCACAACCTTTTATTGGGATCATTACAGCACTTAACAACGAATCAGCATTACAAATGTCAGAAAGGGAACATTTTAATGCTGCCTTTTTTAATTTTAAAAATAAAATTCAAGCTTTTGATTTTGTTTGTCAGAAATATAATCTAAAACCTGAAGAAATTGCATTTGTTTTTGATGATGTATTAGATCTTTCGGTGGCACAAGTTTGTGGAGTAAGGATACTTATTCGAAGGAAGGCGAGCCCTTTAATGGTAAATTATATAAAACAGAATAAACTTGCAGATTATATAACCGGAAATTCCGGAAATGAATATGGTGTAAGAGAAGCGTGTGAAATGATATTAGGTTTAACAGATATGTTTGATAATTCAGTTGCTAAAAGAATAGCTTTTGATGCTATTTATCAAAAGTATTGGGAAGAAAGAAATAAAATGAAATTAGAAAAATACATATGGAAAGATGATCAAATTCTAATCGACTCTCATTAAATACATTTTGAAATATGGTAGCTATTTTAACTGAATCAGAAATTGATGCATTTATTTATTCGCAAGTAATTGGTAGGATTGGTTGCTATGCTGATGGAAAAGTGTACGTTACTCCAATCACATATGCATACGATGGTGAATTCATTTATGGTTATACAAGGGAAGGGAAGAAAATAAAAATGATGCGCAAAAATCCTCAAGTTTGCTTTGAAATCGACCTGATGTTCAATATGTTTGATTGGAAAAGTGTAATAATAGAAGGTGTTTATGAAGAATTAACATTAGAGAATAGAGGCGAAGCTTTGGAGAGTTTAACTAACAGAATTATGCCTTTTTTGCAAATTGATACCAGGCATCCTAAAATTTATGCAAAAGATACAATCGCCTATAGAATTAAAATTATAAAAAAAACAGGAAGAGCTGGTAAAAAATAATTTTAAAATCATTTCATTAATAAACTAATTTATTTCTTTGCTTCATCTTTTTTCAGAATACCCTCCTATTTTTAACCTCATCGGTTTTCATAATTCTATTTGCAGAATTTTATAATAATGGTTTTTACCTATCAAATAATACCTCTTTTATAGTTTGTCAAAAATTTAAATATATTTGTTTTTTACAAAATATTTAAATCATGGAAATAGTTTCCCTTGAAGATTTTTATAAAGAAAAATCCTTACTTTTTCCTGAAGGAATCAGTAAAGAAATTGGTCATTTTAATGTATTTAAGGTTGATGAGATTATTGCACAACAAAAAATAAAACCTTTTATGCCCTATAATAGAAGGAATTATTATAAAATAAGCATGATAAGTGGTAAAAATAAAGCTGAATATGCTGACAAGGTAATTGACATTAAAAAAAACGCATTATTGTATGCTACCCCAAAAATTCCGTATCATTGGCTACCTCAAGATGATAATCAACATGGGTATTTTTGCATTTTTACTTATGATTTTTTAATTAAAAATAAAAGCGGAATTGTATTGGATGAGTTGCCAATTTTTAATCCTGGTGGGTACCCTATTTTTCAGCTTTCGGATATTGAAACAGAATTTATTAATTCTATTTTCAATAAAATGTTTATTGAAATATCTTCTAATTATGCTTTTAAGTATGATTTGTTGCGTAATTATGTATTAGAGTTAATTCATTTCGGACAAAAATTACAGCCTGCTTCTGCTGTTCATCCAAGTCATAATGCATCTGCAAGAGTTTCTACATTATTTATTGAATTGTTAGAAAGGCAATTCCCAATTGAACCCCCGCATCAAAAACTAGTCTTGCGTACAGCAAAGGATTATGCAGATCGTTTATCAATCCACGTTAATCATCTTAATAAAGTTTTAAAGGAAAATGCAGGTAAAACCACCACTGACTTAATTAGTGCCAGAATAATAAAAGAATCAAAAATTTTACTTAAGCAAACAGATTGGAATATTTCTGAAATTTCTAATTCTCTTGGTTTTGAAGAAGTCGCACATTTTTCAAATTTTTTCAAAAAACAAACATCTCTTACTCCATTATCTTTCAGGCAAGTTATTTAAAATTTGATTATTGCAAACAACGGATTGAATTTTACAAACTGATAAATTTTTATTTGTTACAACTTTGTATCATAAAATTAACTATAGCAAACATGAAATTATCTAATAACAAAATTTTGATCACTGGTGGTGCCAGTGGAATTGGACTCGGTTTAACAGAGAGGTTTATCAATGAAAATAATACTGTAATAATTTGTGGAAGACGAGAATCGGTTTTAAAAGAAGTAAAAAACAAATTTCCTTCAGTAATTACGAAAATATGTGATTTATCAGTTGAGACTGAGCGAATAGAACTCTATGATTGGGTTTCTAAAAATCACAGGGATTTAAATGTACTGATCAATAATGCAGGGATTCAAAATTGGATGAACATTACGGATTCAGATTTTTATCAACGTGCAAAAGAAGAAATCACAACTAATGTAGAAGCACCAATTCATTTAACGTCGCTTTTTATTAATTTGAAATCTTTGAATACCATCATGAATGTAACTTCGGGATTATCTTTTTCCCCTTTTGCAAAAGTGGCGGTTTACTCTGCAACTAAGGCATTTTTTCACTCCTTTACACTTTCATTACAATATTTATTAAAATCAAAAAATATTGAAGTGATTGAAATTATTCCTCCAGCCTTAAAAACAGATCTTGGTGGTATTGGTTTGCACGATGCTGCTCCTTTGGTTAGTGATTTTATAGAATCAATATTTGAACAATTGAAAGAAGGAAAAACCGAATTGACTTTCGGAACAAGTGAAGCCAGGGCTAAAGTTGGGCAAGAAGAATTAAAGAATTGGTTTAATCAAATGAACCCAAGTTGAAAAACAATAATATGATTTATTCGCAAAGGCGGGCAATTAACTTTCAATTCCTGCCTTTGTAAATAATTAGTTATATAAGTGGGATTTTTTCTTTTTGGCAAGGCAAATGATGGATTATTATTTATTAATTTATGTAAAATAAATAGTATCAATTTTATTTCAAAAAAAGTCTTCTAAGTTATGTTTTATAAGTTCTTACTAACTTTCTTTTTCTTTTTCTTTACTATTTTTATTTTTACATCTGCACAGAATACTAACAATAATGTAAATCCTGATTCAATAACAAACCTTTCGGAAGTAGTTGTAACAGCTTCAAGAATTAATGAAAATATTCTTAAATCTTCTGTAAGTATTGAAAAAATAAATAATCCAAGCTTCAAATGATCTTGACATTGAAAGCGTTGAGATTATTCCTGGCACTGCCTCTGCTCTATATGGATTAAATGCCCAGAATGGTATGGCTAATTTTATTACAAAAGATCCGTTTATTCATCAGGGAATAAGTATTCAGCAAAAAACCGGAATGAACTATAGTTAAATTTCCACAAAATTATATAATGAAACTACATTTAGGTTAGCAAACACATTTTCTTACAAATTTGCTTTTAAACTAAATGGAACACTCACAAAAGGATATGATTGGATAGCAAATAATTTAAATGACCTTAATGCATCTGCTAATTCAAAGCTTGGAATAAATGGCGGTGTAGATAACACTGGTTATGACCCAGTAAATGGATATGGCAATGAAAGTTCTGATCGCAAAAATTTAACTCTTCTGGGAAAAACAATATGTTGTAGCAAGAACAGGATATTTGGAAAAAGAAGTAACAAGATATGACCTAAAAAACATTAAAATGGATTTGGGTTTATATTATAACATTAATCCAAACACACGGTTATCCTATACCTTCCGTTTCTCAGATTTAGATAATGTTTATTAGAGAGCTAATAGGTTTAGACTGAAAAATTATCTTTTATATCAAAATGCAGTTGAATTAAAAAATAATATCTATCAACTTAGGATGTATTGGACGCGTGAAAACACTGGGCATTCCTATAATCTTCGATCTGCAGCAGAAAACCAAGATAGGAACTATAAATCTGATTTTAATTGGTATAATGATTTTACAAAAGGGTTCAATACAATTACTAACAATGGCTTGTCAACTATCCAGGCCTTGCAACAAACAAGACAAATTGCAGATGCTGGTCGATATGAACCAGCAATAACAGCTTTTCAAAATAAACTTCAGGAATTATCAGGTATAAATAATTGGGATATTGGTTCTGCATTAAAAGTGAAAGATGATTTATTTCATATTGAAGACCAAGTGGATTTATCAAAATCCATGTTTCCAAATTTAAAAAGTAATATGGGTATTGACTTGATTGCTGGTTTTGACCACCGTACTTATTTAATTCACCCAGATGGAAATTATTATTATTGAAATAGGCATTTAAGTATTACATAAATTAATTTGAAAATAATAAAAAGAAGCAAGATATGAATAAAAGAAAGCAAGAATTAGAAGGTGTAAGCCTGAAATTACGGCGGGCGTGTGGTGGGTATGTGTGCAGATAGCTTGCGGA
>Ga0209512_1004565_pt1 | contig 12023 bp, 11 predicted proteins | sample frozenSSSSmetaG_FD_184142 | JGI IMG/M metagenome (GOLD analysis project Ga0209512, IMG submission 184142) | Glacier valley bacterial and archeal communities from Borup Fiord, Nunavut, Canada, to study Microbial Dark Matter (Phase II) -... | ecosystem: Environmental > Aquatic > Freshwater > Ice >... | reverse complement strand
TGCCGGATTTAAAAGTGTGAAGCGCGCCGATAGGCCGGATTCTGTGCGGGCAAGCGATCTCGCAACCGCTTGCCCGTGACCGTCATTCCTCTGGGCCGGGTATCGCTGCCCGGCTCGTGCTACCTACCCGCCGGCTCGTGCGGTGCAACACTTCGAACGCGGAGGCCGAAGCCTCCATGTCACGCCGGCCTATTTGGTATTGCTGCGCGTAGAGATTGCCCGTTTCACTCGTGCCTGACTTGCGCGAGGCACGACTCGTCTCTGTTGCTCTGATCCTCACCTCGCGGTGGACAGCCGTTGGCTGCTACGCCGCCCTGTGCAGTCCGGACCTTCCTCCAGCGCAACCAAATGATCGCGCCAGCGACGGCCAGGCTCGCTTCACCACGCGATTATCTGCTTTGAAGCGCGTCCCCGACCGGTGGCGCGCGCGGATTGCGAAACGGAACGGTTAGCATTGGCGCCCCTTGGCGCTTCGAGCGTCGCTTGACCCTCGTCAACCGATTCGCGGTATCCGCGTTTTTGTAGGCAGGTCCCGCGGGCGGCTTGTAGATTTTCGGCGTGGACTCGTGGTAGCCCTTTTTAATCCAGTAATCAGGAGTATTCGATGATGAACAACAAGCTTGCACTGAGCGCCCTTGCGGCGGTCGCTATTTTTTCGCAAGGCGCCGTCGCGCAATCGTCTGCGCCGGTCAGCCGAGCCGAAGTCAAGGCAGAAGCCAAGACCGGCTCGCTGGCCCCCGCCGGACAAGGTCCGGGTGCGATGGCGGGTTCCGGTGCGACCACCGGGAAATCGACCAAGACTCGGATGGAGCGGAAAGATGACACGAAGGCTGCGAAAGCTTCTGGTTCCTTGAAGCCTGCTGGCGATGCTGCCGAAATGAAAGACGACAAGGAAGAAAAAATGAAAGGTGGCATGGTCAATCGTGCGGACCGCAAAGCTTCGACCAAGGCCGCAGTGAAGTCGGGAACGACCCAGCCTGCCGGGGAAGCGCCGCAGCCTTCCGGCGAAGCGCCCAAGAAATAATTTCTATCCCCGAGATACCGGCGGCCCTGCGGGGCCGCTCGGTCTTTTGGAGTCGCCAATTTACTGAACGACTTGCCAGTTCAGCGACTGTCCTCCGGCCAGTGGTTTGATCGTGGTGGTCTCCGCGAACGGAAGAGTTTCCGGGATTTCCCAGGAAGCCCGTCGCAAAGTGACGTGAGTTTCGTTCACGCGGAGCCCGTAAAACGCTGGGCCGTGACGACTGGCGAATCCATCAAGTCGCTCTAAAGCATCGGCTTGGTCAAACACTTCCGCATAGAGTTCGAGGGCCGTCAGCGCGGTGTAGCAGCCTGCACAGCCACTCGCGTGCTCTTTCATCTCCGTGGCATGCGGCGCGCTGTCCGTGCCGAGGAAGAACTTCCGGTTTCCGGAGGTCGCCGCCCCGACCAGCGCGAGTCGATGCTCCTCGCGCTTGAGCACCGGCAGGCAATAGTGGTGCGGACGGAGGCCGCCTGTGAACAACGCGTTGCGGTTGTACAGCAAGTGATGAGCGGTCAACGTGGCCGCGGTCAATTCGCCTGCTTCGGCAACATACTGAACGCCCTCTCGTGTGGTCGCGTGTTCGAGCACGATCTTCAAGCCCGGAAATTCATGCCGCAACGGCACGAGATGTCGGTCGATGAAAACGGCCTCGCGGTCGAAAATGTCGATGTCCGGGTCGGTCACCTCACCGTGCACCAGCAGGGCGATCCCGGCTTTCTCGGCAGCTTCGAGAGTCGGATAAATCTTGCGTAGTTGGGTGACTCCCGATTCGCTGTTCGTGGTGGCGCCGGCTGGATAAAGCTTGACGCCGACGATGCCCGCATCGCGTGCTCTCCACATCTCGTTCGGCGGCGTCTCATCTGTCAGGTACAGCGTCATCAGTGGTTCGAAATCGAGCCCCGACGGGACCGCGTCGAGAATCCGCTGGCGGTAGGCCATTGCCTGCGCGGTTGTCACCACCGGCGTTCGAAGGTTCGGCATGATTAGCGCGCGCGCGAACTGCCGAGCACTGTGCGGCACGACGGATCGCAACGCTGCGCCGTCCCGCACATGAAGGTGCCAGTCGTCGGGGCGAGTAATCGTCAGCTCATCGATCATGCCCACGATCTTCGCATCGACCAGTGCCCGACGCCCAAACCACCGTCAATGCTGGAGGATCTTGGAAAGAAATTCCTTGGCCCGGGGTGACCGCGCCTCCGGATCGCCGAAGAAATCGTCGCGCGGGCAGTCCTCGACGATCTTGCCGGCATCCATGAAGATCACGCGATGGCTGACCTTTCGCGCGAAGCCCATCTCATGGGTCACGCACATCATGGTCATTCCTTCTTGAGCGAGCGCAACCATAACGTCCAGCACTTCGCCCACCATTTCGGGATCCAGTGCCGACGTAGGCTCATCGAACAACATCACGATCGGATCCATAGACAGCGCCCGCGCGATCGCAACACGCTGTTGCTGGCCACCGGAAAGCTGACCCGGGAACTTGTCCTTGTGGGCCATCAGCCCGACCCGTTCGAGCATCTTGAAGCCCCGAGTCCTGGCATCGGTGTCGTTGCGACCCAGCACCTTGATTTGCGCAAGCGTGAGGTTCTCGGTCACGGTGAGATGAGGGAACAACTCGAAGTGCTGAAAGACCATGCCCACGCGCGAGCGCAGCTTCGGCAGATTCGTCTTCGGATCGGAGAGCGAGATCCCGTCGACGACGATGTCACCCTTCTGGAAAGGCTCCAGCGCGTTGACAGTCTTGATCAACGTTGACTTGCCCGAGCCGGACGGCCCGCACACCACGACCACCTCACCTTTTCGGATCGCCGTGGTGTTGTCGGTCAACACTTGGAATGTGCCGTACCACTTGGAGACGTTCTGGATGTCGATCATGTCGGGCTCGCAGCTCAGCGGATGATGGCGATCTTCTTCTGCAACTGACGCACCATCATCGACAGCGAGAAGCAGATGACGAAATAGACAACGGCCGCGAGCAGGTACGTCTCCGTGGGCCGGTTGAAGTTCTTGCCTGCGACCTCGAAGCCTTTCAACAGGTCGTACTCGCCAACGGCGTAGACGAGCGAGGTGTCCTGAAACAGGATGATGGTCTGGGTGAACAGCACAGGCAGCATGTTGCGGAACGCCTGCGGCAGCACCACCAGCTTCATGCATTGCGCATAGCTCATGCCCACCGCATACCCGGCAGAAACCTGGCCCCGCGAGACGCTTTGAATGCCAGCCCGCATGATCTCCGAGTAGTACGCCGCCTCGAAGAACGTGAACGTGATCATGGCGGAGATCGCGCCACCCAGCGGCTGGCCGATAAGCTTCGGGATCAAGAGGAAGAACCACAGGATCACCATCACCAGCGGAATCGAGCGGAACAGATTCACGTAGGCCGCCGACGGATAGGCGAGCCAAGGTTTGCCCGAAAGCCGCATCATCGCGAGCAGCGTGCCGAGAACGATGCCCCCCACCATCGCGATGGTCGTCAACTGCAGCGAGAAGACGAGTCCCTTCAGGATGAAGGCCGAGACGACCTTCCACGTGAGGAACGTGAAATCAAGATGGTTCATTTCGCACCCAGCATGCCGGGTACCTGAACACGTTTCTCGATCAATGCGGCCACTCTGTTGATGGCAAAAGCGGAGATGAAGTAGAGAAACGTCACCGGGATGAAGATTTCTTCGAAGCGGGATGTCTCTTCGGAAGCCTGCAGCGCGAACATCGTCAGTTCGGCGATGCTCACGGCGAACGCCACCGAAGTGTTCTTGAAGATGTTCATCGCCTCGCTGGTGAGCGGCGGAATGATGATCCGGTAAGCCATCGGCAACAGGACATAACGATAGGTCTGGGGCAGCGTCAGCCCGACCGCCAGGCCCGCGTAACGCTGACCCTTCGGCAAGGTCTGGATGCCGGCACGCACCTGCTCCGAGATGCGCGACGACGTGAAGAAACCGAGCGCCAAGACCACGAGCAGGAAGCTCGGGACGGCACGTAAGGAAAGGAAGATCGACGGGATGACGTGATACCAGATAAAGATCTGTACCAGCAGAGGGATGTTTCGGAAGAACTGGGTCCACCCGTCGCCAAAGCGCACCCACCACGGATTGGGAACGGTGCGGAGAATGCCGATGACCGAGCCGACGACCAGCGCGAGGATCAGCGACAGAACCGCCACGGAGCACGTCCAACCCCAGGCCGACATCAACCAGCGAAGGTAGGTTTCACCCCCGCCCGTGTCCTGCAGGAGGATCTGCCAGTCCCATTTTCCCAAGGCCACCTCCCGCAGTCCCGGCACTGTGATTCGGCCGTTGATCAAAAGACAAAGCGCGACGCGAATGGCTTCGCCCCGCGCCTTTCCGACTGTATGCAAAGAACGCGCCCGGTAGCGCTAGGGCTTACCTTCAGCGCTTCGAGCAGCCCTTGCTGTCAGAACCGACCTCAAGGCTGCGCGTACTCTTCGAGCGGCTTGTCACTCGGATTCGCCCAGGCCGCCTTCGTCGCCTCGCTTGCAGGCAGGTTCACCTTGGTGTTGGCCGGTGGAATCGGCTGCAGGAACCACTTGTCGTACAGCTTGGCCACATCGCCGCTCTTGGCCATGGCGCGCACGCTGTCGTCGACCGCCTTCTTGAACGCCGGATCGTCCTTGCGATACATGATCGAGATCGGCTCGACGCTGAGCGGCTCGCCCACGATCTTGTACTCGCCTGGCGTCTTCGACTTGGCGATCAGACCGGCAAGAATCTGCCCGTCCATCACGAACGCATCGGCCCGGCCCGACTCGAGCAACAGGAAGCTGTCGGAGTGATCCTTGCCGTTGAGCTCCTTGAAGTCCATGCCGGCGGCACGCTTGTTCTTGCGAAGCAATTGCACCGAGGTCGTGCCCGTGGTCGTCGCGACGGTCTTGCCGTTCAGGTTCGCGATGCCGGTGATGCCGCTGGCGGCCTTGACCGCGATGCGTACTTCTTCGACGTAGAGCGCCGGCGCGAAGGCGACGTCTTTTTGCCGCGTGGCGTTGTTGGTGGTCGAGCCGCACTCGATGTCGACGGTGCCGTTCTGCACCAGAGGAATGCGGTTCTGCGACGTGACAGGCTGGTACTTGGTCTCGAGCTTGGCGAGGCCGAGCTGCTTCTGAATGTCGGCGATGACCTTGGCGCAGACGTCGTAGTGGAACCCGGCGTATTTACCATCGCCCAACGTGAAGGCCAACGCACCCGAAGATTCGCGCACGCCCTCGGTAACGGTGCCGCTGTCCTTGATCTTCTTCAGCGTGTCTTCTGCATGTGCGGCGCCCGCAACCGCGAACGCGGAAGCGACGACGGCAGCGGCGGCGGCGGCCAGGGATGTTTTCTTCATCGAGAACTCCAGGATTTGATGGGATGGCGTGAGGCGGGCCTCGACGAGAGAACGAAATTCTAGGCAGCGGCGCCGACCGGGCGATCCATGTTTGCCCCGAAACCTAGGGTTTAGCCCGAAGCTCGGGGGCCGCGACGTTCGTGCCATTGCCGGGCGCAACAGGCGGCCGCGGGGCTATGCATCCGCCGGCTCAGCCACGCTCTGTTGCAAGGCCCACATTTCTGCATAACGCCCATCGCGTGCAACGAGCTCTCCATGCGTGCCTCGCTCGACGATGTGCCCAGCCTCCATCACCAGGATCTGGTGGGCGTCGACCACGGTCGAAAGGCGATGCGCGATCACGAGCGCCGTGCGGTTCCTGGCAACGCTCTGCAGCTCGGCCTGGATCGCGCGCTCATTGGCCGAATCGAGCGCCGACGTCGCTTCGTCGAAGATCAGCACGGGCGGGTTCTTCAGCAGCGTGCGGGCGATCGCCACGCGCTGCTTCTCCCCGCCGGAAAGCTTGAGCCCGCGCTCGCCGACCATGGTCTCGTAGCCCTTCGGCGTCGAGGCGATGAAATCGTGAATGTGGGCCGAGCGTGCCGCGCCCTCCACCTCGGCGCGTCCGGCGCCGGTGCGGCCGTAGGCGATGTTGTATTGCACGGTGTCGTTGAACAGCACCGTGTCCTGCGGCACGATGCCGATGCCTTCGCGCAGGCTCTTCTGCGTCACGTCGCGGATATCTTGCCCGTCGATCATGATGCGGCCGGTGCCCACGTCGTAGAAGCGAAACATCAGCCGGGCCAGCGTGCTCTTGCCCGAGCCCGAAGGCCCGACCACCGCCACCGTCTTGCCAGCGGGGATCTCGAAGCTCACGCCGTGCAGGATCTCGCGGTCCGCGTCGTAGCCGAAGCGCACGTCCTCGAACCGCACTGCGCCTCCGCGCGCCACGAGCGGCAACGCGCCCGGCGCATCGGCGATCTCGCGGTTCTGCCCCAGCAGCGCGAACATCTTTTCCATGTCGATCATCGACTGCTTGATCTCGCGGTAGATCACGCCGAGGAAGTTGAGCGGGATGTAGAGCTGGATCATCAACGCGTTGACGAGCACGAGATCGCCCAGCGTCATCGTCCCGGCGACCACGCCCACCGTCGCACGCCACACCAGCAGCGTCACCGCGGTGGCGATGATCAGGCTTTGCCCGAGGTTGAGCATCGAAAGCGAGGTCTGCGACTTGATCGAGGCCTTCTCGAGCCGCTGCAGGTTGTCGTCGTAGCGCGCCTGCTCGAAGCCCTCGTTCGAGAAGTACTTGACCGTCTCGTAGTTCAGCAGCGCGTCGAGTGCCTTGGTGTTGGCTTTGCTGTCCTGCTCGTTCATGGCGCGCCGGAACACCGTCCGCCACTCGGTCACGGTCACGGTGAAGCCGATGTAGATCACCAGCGCCCCGAATGTGATGGCGGCGAACCAGCCGTCGAACTTGGCCGAGAGCAGCACGATCACCATGCCGATCTCGACCAGTGTCGGCAGGATGTTGTAGATCGTGTAGTTGAGCAGCGACTGGATCGAGCGCGAGCCGCGCTCGATGTCGCGCGAGACGCCACCGGTCTGGCGTTCGAGGTGAAAGCGCAAAGACAACGCCAGCAGGTGCTCGAACGCCTCCAGCGAGACGCGCCGGGCGATGCGCGCCGCGACTGGATAAAAGAGGAACTCGCGCAGCTCGGTAAAAAGCGTGATCGAAACGCGCAGCAAGCCGTAGCCGACGAGGATCGCCACCGGCACCACGAGCACGCTGCGCGGGTCGCCGGGCTTGAGCGCCAGCGCGTCGACGAGCTGCTTGAGCACGAGTGGCACGCCGACGTTGGCGAGCTTGGCCGCCACAAGGCAAGCCAACGCCACCAGCACCCGGCCCTTCCAGGCCCAGACGTAGGGAACGAGCTTGCGGAGCGTCCGCCAGTCTGATTTCGGGCGAGCCTCGCGGCCTTCGGCGGGGGTGGCCGGGGCCGGGATCGTGAGAGAGGCAGGACGCATCGAGAGTCGGTGGGAAAGTGCGCGGCCGGGCTTTGGTGGAAGAATCTGCCCTCGGCCCGACGAGAAGCAGCAATATGCCCGAGATTTCAAGCGCAGACGCCAGTCACGACGTCTCGGGCACCCGTCCGCTACAGCTGCCGGACGACCGCCAGCTCGTCATGCGCGTGATGCCGATGCCGGCCGACGCCAACGGCAACGGCGACATCTTCGGTGGCTGGATCATGGCCCAGGTCGACCTCGCCGGCGCCGTCCTTCCGGCCAGGATTGCCAAAGGCCGCATCGCCACCGTCGCCGTCAACCAGTTCGTCTTCAAGCAGCCGGTTTCGATGGGCGACCTGCTGAGCTTCTACGTGCGCGTCGAGCGCATCGGGCGCACCTCGATCACCGTCAACGTCGAGGTCTATGCAGAGCGCAACCCGGCGCAATTGCATGTCGTCAAGGTGACCGAAGCGAATCTCACCTACGTGGCGATCGACCTTGCCGGGCGCCCCCGGCAGATCCCCGAACGCTAGGCAACCGCAGCGTTGTCGTCGACGCGCTCACGGTCGAGGCCGAGCGCTGCGACAACCTCTGCCACCTTCCGTCCAAGCGCCTCGCCGCACATGCAATAGACCGGCTCGCCCGGATGAAATCCATCGCTTGCCATCACGCCGGCGTGCAGCTCGAGTGCGATCTCGGCGTGCGAAACGTCGGCGCGTGTCGCCGCCCATTCGGCGAGTGCCTGGTCATGCCGAAGGGCATCGCGCCCCATCACGCTTCGCAGCGGCTCAGGCAGCAAGGGGAAGCGATGGATCGGCGGGAGCGGCGCGAACACGACGTGTCGCGCCAAACCCTTGCCTAGAAGCCATTCGGCCAAAGCCCGGCGGTGCCCGAGGGCGCGCCGGGCCGACACCTGCTCGACGACGTCATTGACTCCCGTGACGACGATCGCGACATCTGCCGCCTTGGGCCGATCGGCCTCGAGCATCACGTGCAAGCCATGCGTCGTCAGGCCGGAGCGCGCCCTCAGCTGCCATGCGACGGGTCGGCCGATCGCGCGGTGAGCCGTGCGCACGAGGTAGCCTGCGACGGCTTCGCGCTGATCGGCGACACCGACACCCGCCGCCGAAGAATCGCCCGCGATCAGCAGCCGGATCGGCGCGACGCCGATGACGCCGACGAAGCCCGTACGCTCTCCCGTAGCCTCCGGCAGCTTCTGCGCACGCCGGCGCGTGGCAAGCGCCTGCACCACGAGCAGCGGCGAAAGTGCGAGCTTGTACGCGAGCGCAGCGGCCGGATGACCGAGACGCGGCGCTAGCTCAGAACTTGGAGAAATCGGGCTTGCGCTTCTGAAAGAAGGCACTGAAGGCCTCCTTGGCTTCAGGGCTCTGCAGGCGAGCCGCGAAGACCGCGCCTTCGGCTTCCATGGCCTCAAGCACCGCGGGCGAGCGCGTGCGGCGCAACAACCGCTTGGTCTCGCGAACGGCGCCGGGCGGCAGCGCGTTGAAGCGCTCGGCGATGCGGCGTGCGTGACGCACCACTTCGTCGGCCGGCAACACGGCGTTGGCGATGCCCGCCTCCACCGCTTCGGCGCCAGTGAACGGGTCGCCCAGCAGCAGCTTCTCGGACGCCCGCACGTTGCCCATGAGCTGCGGCACGATCAGGCTCGAGGCAAACTCGGGCACCAGACCGAGGCCGACGAACGGCATCGCCAGACGCGCTTCGTCAGAGACATAGACAAAGTCGCAGTGCAGCAGCAGCGTCGTGCCGATGCCGATGGCGGCGCCTGTCACCGCCGCCACCACCGGCTTGTCGCAGTCGACCAGCGCGCGCATGAACACGAACGCCGGCGACTCGCCGGGGGCGCGCGTCGTGAAGTCGTCGATGTCGTTGCCCGACGTGAAGATACCGGGCTGCCCGGTGAGCAGCACGGCGCGCACGGCGGGATCTCCCTTCGCCGCGTCGAGTGCAGCCGCCATCTCGCGATACATCGCCGCAGTGATGGCGTTCTTCTTCTCCGGCCGCGCGATCTCGATCGTGGCCACGCCGTTGAAGGTCGCCGTCTTGATGCTCATGAAGTCTCCTGGCCCCAGCCGCTACTCGTCACACACGCTCGAAGATGCCGGCCGCGCCCTGGCCGGTACCCACGCACATCGTGACCATGCCGTACTTCAGGTCGTGGCGACGCAGCGCGTGGATCACCGTCGCGGCGCGGATGGCACCGGTGGCGCCGAGCGGGTGGCCGAGCGCGATCGCGCCGCCCATCGGATTCACCTTGGCCGGATCGAGGCCCAGGCTGTCGATCACCGCCAGCGACTGCGCCGCGAACGCTTCGTTGAGCTCGATCCAGCCCATGTCGGCGAGATTCAGGCCCGCGTACTTGAGCGCGGCCGGGATCGCCTCGATCGGGCCGATGCCCATGATCTCGGGCGGCACGCCGCGCGCCGCGAAGCTCACGAAGCGCGCCAGCGGCTTCAGGCCGAACTGCTTGACGGCCTTCTCGCTCGCGAGAATGAGCGCACCGGCGCCGTCGCTGGTCTGCGAGCTGTTGCCGGCCGTCACCGACCCCTTGGCCGCGAACACGGGTCGTAGCCGGGCCAGGCCTTCGAGCGAGGTGTCGGGTCGCGGGCCTTCGTCGAGAGAGACCGTGCGCGTCTTCGTGCCCTGCTCGCCGGCCTCGCCCCGGTCGGCCAGATTCGGAAAGCGCTCGATCACGTCGATCGCTGTCATCTCGTTGGCGAACTCGCCAGCGGCCTGGGCCTTCATAGCGCGGGTGTGCGACTCGAGCGCGAACGCGTCTTGCGCTTCGCGGCTCACCTTCCACTGCATGGCCACCTTCTCCGCGGTGAGGCCCATGCCGTAGGCGATGCCGACGTTCTCGTCGTGCTCGAAGATCTTCGGGTTGAACGAGGGCTTGTTGCCGCCCATCGGCACCAGGCTCATCGACTCGGCACCGCCAGCGATCAGCACGTCGGCCTCGCCGACCCGGATGCGGTCGGCCGCCATCTGGATCGCGGTGAGGCCCGAAGCGCAGAAGCGGTTCACGGTGACGCCGCCGACAGGCTTCGGGAATCCGCACAAAGCCACCGCGACGCGCGCCATGTTCATGCCCTGTTCGCCCTCGGGGAAGGAGCAGCCGACGATGGCGTCTTCGATCGCACCGGGGTCGAGCGACGGCACCTGCCTCATCGCGCTCAGGATGGCGGCGATCAGCAGATCGTCGGGACGCGTGTTGCGAAAGTAGCCGCGGCCCGAGCGGCCGATCGGCGTGCGCGTGGCGGCGACGATGTAAGCGTCTTGCACTTGCTTGCTCATTGGGTGTGTCCTTGCGTGCGCTCTTGCGTCGTCAATCAATTCCGCACCGGCTTGCCGGTCTGCAGCATGCCCATGATCCGTTCCTGTGTCTTGGCGTGGTCGAGCAGGCCGACGAAGCGCTGCCGCTCGAGCGCCATGAGGTATTCCTCCGTCACCAGTGAGCCGGCATCCACGTCGCCGCCGCACACCACTTCGGCGATCAAGGTAGCGATGTGATAGTCGTGCGCACTGGCGAAGCCACCATCGCGCAGGGCAACGAGTTGCGCCTTCATCGTCGCGATGCCGTTGCGGCCTGCGACCGGAAACGGTGCCCGCGGCGGCGCACGCCAGCCGCTCTCGCTCATCGCCCTCACCTGCTGCGTGGCCACGTGGAGCAGCTCGTCCTTGTGGGGCACGATCACGTCGCCCTCGAGCAGGAAACCCAGCTTGCGGTTCTCGATCGCGCTCGTGCCCACTTTGGCCATTGCCGCACTGGTGAAACCGTCGACGATGAACTTGAAGACATCGGCGTTCGCATTCCCGGCCGCAGCCATCTCGGCCGCACGGCGCGCCACGTAGGCCAGCCCGCCGCCGGCCGGCAAAAGTCCGACGCCGACCTCGACGAAGCCCATGTAGCTTTCCATCGCCGCCACGCGTTTGTGCGTGTAGAGCGCGAGCTCGCAGCCACCGCCGAGCGCGATGCCGCGAAACGCCGAGACCACCGGTACCGCCGCGTAGCGAATGCGCAGCATCAGGTCCTGCAGCTTTTTCACCTCTGGCGCGATGCCTTTGGCGCCACTCTTCATGAAAACCGGCATCAGCGCCTCGAGGTTGGCGCCGGCGGAGAACACGTCGTCGGGCGACCAGATCACCAGGCCACGGTAGTCGGCTTCGGCATGCTCGAGTGCCTTCGTCAGCCCCTCGACCACGGCGGGACTGATGAGGTGGAGCTTGGCCGTGATGCTTGCGATCAGCACCTCCCCGTCGTTCGACCAGACCCGCACCTCGTCGTTCTTCCACACCTCGGTGCCCGACTTCAGCGGCACGGGCGCATCAGCGCCGAGAACGCTCTCGCGGAAGGCCTGGCGCTGATAGACCGGCAGCGTGCTCGGTGCCACGAAGCGCGCGTGCGCGGCGCTCCACGAGCCTTCGGGCCGATGCGGGCCACCGTTGTTGGCGACAGCGCCTTCGAACACCCAAGCCGGCAGCGGCGCCGCACTCAGCGCCTTGCCGGCGTCGATGTCCTCCTTCACCCATTGCGCCACCTGCGTCCAGCCCGCTGCCTGCCACAGTTCGAACGGGCCCTGGCTGGCGCCGAAGCCCCAGCGCATCGCGAAGTCGATGTCGCGCGCGCTCTCGGCTACTTCGGCCAAGT
>Ga0209512_1004564_pt1 | contig 12023 bp, 13 predicted proteins | sample frozenSSSSmetaG_FD_184142 | JGI IMG/M metagenome (GOLD analysis project Ga0209512, IMG submission 184142) | Glacier valley bacterial and archeal communities from Borup Fiord, Nunavut, Canada, to study Microbial Dark Matter (Phase II) -... | ecosystem: Environmental > Aquatic > Freshwater > Ice >... | reverse complement strand
CCCCATCTACGCAAAATCAATAGTTTGAACCATGAAGTCAACAAAATGAGCTATTTTGTGGAATAGGGGGCGAAAAGTCTTAATCTCTCGTTCTCTATCAAATTATGGGAGCAATGCTTACTTAGCAGCAACAAATTCAGCTACAGTTAGTCCAGCAGTACGAATTAAACTTCGCAAAGTTCCTTTCGCTACTTCACGATGTTCAGGAACCGAAAGCGTCGCCGGTTCAGAGTCTTTAACCATAATGATATGGCTGCCTGTCTGCCGTACAACTTCCCAACCCAAAAATTCAAAAACGCGCACGACTTCGCGTCCACTCATAACAGGAAGAGCAGAACCCACTACGCTACGACCTCAATTTGATGTGTTTCAACTGTAAGCGGCATCCCGCGCTCTGCTCGAACCTGTAGACAAGCGGATATTGCATCCTTAATGTTTTCAAGAGCTTGTTGACGTGTCTTACCCTGACTTACGCAGCCCGGAATGCTGGGACACTCTACAATCCAAATTCCATCCTCATCACGATCCAGCGTCACGTTAAACTTCATAAACTTCTCCTTCGCACACTCATATCATTGCACATTTACCTTTGTGCCGTTAAATGCTACATTTCGCTCTAGTGGTCAAAGTTTTCTGCCGCTGCTTATCGGGTAGTGAGTAGCAACCGACCCAAAAACCGGGTTAAGCGATATTCTGTGGATAATCTAAAGATTTGAGAATGCTGAAACCCTTATTTTACCGTCGGATAGCTACATCCCTCACATGAAAAATCAACTGTGATAGTGTTCGATATAATCCTTGTGGGATAAGGCTTTTAAGCTTAACCCGGTTTTTGGGTCGAAAGCTACTCACTACCCAAGAAGTAGAGGTCATCATCAGTAAATTCCAGTTTACACCTTCGACTACCTAAATTCCATTCACGTTCATCTACAAAGAAGGAAATTCAAGTTATGACTTTCACGGAAGAGATTTTAAATTCTCACAACCCGTACAGAGCCGAAGTGGAAGTTCCGCCACTGCAATGGTCAGAAGATTTAGCGGCAAGTGCTCAAGAGTGGGCAAATAAATTGGCTCAAACTGGGACATTTGAACACAGCGGACCTGGAGAAAACCTAGCGCAAGGCACTACTGGCGCTTTTTCCGTCACTCAGCTAGTAGATATGTGGGGTGGTGAAAAGCAGTATTTCCACAATGGTATTTTCCCCGATGTCTCTAGTACCGGGCGTTGGGAGGATGTGGGTCATTATACTCAAGTTGTTTGGAGAAATACAACAGAAGTTGGGTGTGGTTTAGCGAGTGGCAATGGCAACGATGTCCTGGTTTGTCACTACAATCCAGCAGGTAACTTTCTGGGACAACCTGTTTTCTAACGACTGATTTGCGGCTATGTTGCAAAAAAATCAGTGCATTTATTCTCGGTAGTGTACTCAATCATTTTTCATACTTGTTTACGAATGCATTTATTCAACCAATGACATTCGTGAATTGAGTTCCATCCAAAACATTTCAAACCTAAAAAATACAAAGGAGACAATTATGAAGATTGCACTTACATTCGATGACGGTCCAAATCCTGGTAATCCCGGCCTGACGCCACAGTTTCTTAGTGTTCTTCAAAAGTATGGTGTGAAAGCAACCTTCTTTTGCATTGGTGTAAATGTTGATGCATTGCCAGACGTGACTAAGCAGACAGCAGATGCAGGTCATCTCATTGGCAACCATACTTATACTCATCCATCTCTTCCCACGTTGGATGATAATGCTGTGCTTGAAGAATTCAATAAAACTAACACAGCAATCCAGAATGCAACCGGACAGACTCCTACGTATTTCCGCCCCCCAATGGGCATATTCGATGATCGGGTGAATGGGTTGGCAGCCCAAGTAGGACTCACTGGGCCTATCCTTTGGACGGGGACGGCTGATACAAAAGATTATACGGGTCCAGGAGTCGATGCCATTATCCAAACCTTGCTATCTGCAAAAGATGGGGATGTCATTCTCTGTCATGATGGCGTTGCAACCTCGGATCAGACCCTACAGGCAATTGACCAAGCCATTCCGCAAATGCAACAGAAAGGGGTGGAATTTGTCACCATCGCACAACAGGCATCTGTGGGAGGACTAGAAAACGTCTTGCGTCCTAGCCCCACAATTGTCATTCCTCACCCTTCTGTTCCCCTTCTTGCCCAACGGCGCTAATCAGCAAGCCCTTCAAGTCCAATATCCATGTCTTGAATGGCACTAAGTTAAGACACAGCCCTTACCCTGGCGGGTTCCAGCCTCCAGGCTGGGAACCCATGCTCTCGTGGCTCCGCCTCCAGGGGCTTGACGAAAGGCAAAGCCTCTCGGAATACATTCCCAGTCTGGAGGCTGGGAACGAGGAAACACAAGACTTTGGGCTTATCTTAGTGCCATTCGGCTCAGAATCCAATCTTTTACGCTGTCATGCCCGCTGCCGACTGTCCTGGTTGTGTTGGTGGCTTATCGTCCTGGGATGCGCTGACCTCAACGAGTTCGCATGAGCTGTGTGAAGCTATTACCGACCCGATTCCTGGGCAAGGTTGGTACGATGATGCCAACGGCGAGATTGGTGATATTTGCGCTTGGAAAACGAAGAAAGTCGGGGATTATACAGTCCAGCAGGAATGGTCAAACCAGGCAAATTCCTGTGTCTGATTGTCCTACAAGTGACTAAAAGTTGAAGTTCTTAGTGCAGAAGAGATAAAAAATTGTATCTCTTCTGCTCTGATGATAGCGTCCGCTCAGCACTTTCATGTTCTAACTCTTCAAGAACCAACCAAGTTAAACTGACCAATTCAGAGGAAAAAACAATGTCAATTCCTAATGCCCCATTAAACCTAAAAGCTACCTTTTACAGCCGCGAAGAAACCCAAGGTCATTTGCCTGCATCGGGCATTCCTGGAGCTACCTTGCAAGAAGCGCTTAACGGCTCAGGGCTTCTCCAGTGCGCCATCGATCCAGATGTGATTCCCATGCTCACAGAGTTTACTTTAACCCTGTGGAATAAGACTGAGGTGCGTGCCAAAGCTTTAGATGTAGGCACAGCAATCAAGGGTGAAATCATTGACATCTTCGTGGATACTAACGAAGAAGCAATCAATCTAGGTGTGAAGCAAGTCACAGCATTTGACTTCGTGGAGGGGTCTGTGGAGTCGTTACAGACAATGCAACAGAGCGAGCCAAAGTTACTGACGTTGACCTTTTATGGTTATCCGGATAACGACCCACCTAGCACAACGATCGCCTATCCCAAAATTCATCAAGTCGCCGGTGGAACTGGAACTTACGATGATCCCGTTACAGTAGCGATCGTGACCGAAATGAAAGGAGGAAATTGGTCTCCCGGCACGAAGATGTACGTTCCTTCTCTGAAAAAGTACTTAATTGTGGAAGATGAGTGTGCGTCGTGCGTTCCCGATCAAATCGATGTTTGGATGGACAGTAATGACACCAATCCAAATGAGGTTTTACTGTGTGAAAAAACCTGGACACCCAAACAACCTGTGGAAGTTGAGATCGATCCGCCTGTTGGACGTGAAGTGATAACCACCCCGTTTTTCGATATTAGTACTGGTCAGTGCCGTCAACCATCGGGTTCCCCGGCTTAAGACAACGAGCTTGCCATTCATCCATGCCTCTTAATCTACCATCTGCATTTACCCCTGAATTTCACGGTAGCGTTTCAAATCGGGTAGTGAGTAGCAACCGACCCAAAAACCGGGTTAAGCGATATTCTGTGGATAATCTAAAGATTTGAGAATGCTGAAACCCTTATTTTACCGTCGGATAGCTACATTCCTCACATGAAAAATCAACTGTGATAGTGTTCGATATAATCCTTGTGGGATAAGGCTTTTAAGCTTAACCCGGTTTTTGGGTCGAAAGCTACTCACTACCCTTATCTTAGTCGTTAGACTGCTCGCTCGTTTTATCTCCTTAATCCCCTTCGAGGCTGTTGTTGTTCTTCCTCTCGGTGCTGTAATCGCTGTTGCTCCTGATTCCAAAAATTAATTAGATCCTGATTCCAGTCAGTAGATTTACTTTGGGAACGAACAGTAGAGTGAGGTAACTGCTCCATGATTTTTTGCGCCATCAGTTCACTTGTAGGGTCATTGCCTAAGGCAAGAATTACCGCTCGCTCTGGTAAATTATTTAGAAATTCTAGCGGCACATTCGCGCCCCCATCTGTAGATAAATAGAGAGTTTTTTTCGACTCACTCCGGTCTAACACCGCCTTTGACATAGCATCAATCGGAGACTTGACTAACACCACTCGTTGAATTTGCTCATGTGACTGTCCACGAGCAAAATAAAACCATCCTTCAGACCTCTTCGAGCCTCGGGCTAGCCCCTTAAAACTGTTGTTAACTCCGGTAGTACCTCGGAGCGATGCTCCGGTAATTTCTTGCTCCGGTAATGTGCGGCGAATAAATACAGCATTCGCTCTCTCGTCAGCGTAAACTAAACCCAAGTCATGGAGATTATCTATCAGACTACTTGGCAACATTCGCTCACTCTTCAGGTAGGTCTTTACCTGCTGCCATTTATCCGCATCTTGCACGGGTGGAATGAACTGATGAACTGGTTCGGTTTCAGCTATAACTTTTACATGGTAACTCGCAGATTCTAGCATAGCTGATTCACCCAGGCGCTCATTTAACCATGCTATGGATTGTTTAAAGTCGCACTGGTTAACATGCATCACTAGGTCTATCGCACCTCCACCACCTTTCAGATGTTGCCAGTCATAAAACTTACTGTCAGTAATGCTGATAGTATTGTCTTGAGATTGCCACTTATATCTATCTTTGGAGTCTGGGTATAAACATAATTCTTCAGCTACTCGTTCTAGTGGAATATCTCTAACCTTATCAGCTAAATTTTTATATTTATTTTTCCATATATCAGCTTGATTTTCTGAGTCTGATACTTGAAGTTTTAATTCCTGAATTAGCTTATTTTTTTGCTCTAACTCTTTTGACAAGGCTAGAGCGGTTTTCTCCATCTCCTGCTTTTTTTTAATTGCCAGTTGGCGGTCTGCTAGCTGGTACTGAATGGTTTGCGCGTCTAATGTCGTGTCGGGCGATTTAGTAACAGCAGTATAATATTTTTGAACTTCTGTATGTCTGGCTTTGCTGCCTTTAATCCCCCGCTCTAATCCCAAAGATTTCATTGCCGCTGCAAAATTATCTTGAAGTTTACTTAGGCTATGGCGACTACCACCAAGCAAACCTCTACAATTCAACTTTCCTTTTTCGTCCAGGGGCACTAAATAGGCGTGAATGTGTGGAGTAGATTCGTCTAGGTGGAGTTCGGCTCTAACAATACGGTCGCCGTAGTTGTCTGTCAACCACTTACAGGCTCTTATTTGAAAATCTACTAGACGCTCTTTCTCATAATATCCCGCTTTAGTTGGGTCATCTGGACGGAAATATTCGGGGCTAGCAGTTAAAAGAATTTCCACTGCCAGCACAGCATTTTTACGTATCGTCTGCTCACCAATACGATTTCTGACTATGGTTTCTAAATCTGGGGTATTTGGGCTGTCTGGCTCCCCAAGAATGCGGAGGTGTTGTTTATTTGGATCAGCATTTAGTGTGACCAATTCTCGGCTAGCATGTTTTGCAGACCCATTGACACCGCCTGCCTTCAGCTTCTTGATTCTACAAATCCCGTAAGCCATGCCTTTCTCCCCAAGTAGCACAAATACCATTATTGCTCAGCAAGGGGGCTTGGTGGATGCCCCTGCGGGCGAACGTGACAATTTTGAGCGCAGCGACCCCGTAGGGGGCAAAATTGTGGAGTGAGTAAAGTACTACCAACTAGGGCGATACAATTTTTCGGTAGCTCCGGCGGGGGTCTTATGGGCATGTTTTCGCTACTGTGAAAAGGGATTACTCATGAGCGCCCTTGCAAATTAATTTTAGTAAAGTTTGTTTCTCGTTGGGCGCTTGTTTTTGGATTGTGGCACTATACATAGTATAAACGCGGTGCAACTCCCAGAAAAATAATGGCTTCAACTAAAGTTAATCAGAAGATTCCCATTGATACGGTTCAGGTGACTCTGGACAAGCTAGATAAACTAGAGTCAAAGCCGAAAGATGAGCTAACTCTCCGGGAGTCTATTACCCTTCTAAGTGACAAGCTTCACAGCGCTCTTAAGAAAGGATACAGCTACCAAGATTTAGCAGAAATACTAGAGACACAAAAAATACTGATTTCCGCGACTACTCTCAAGCAGTATTTAAGCGAGATTGATAAAGAAAAACGCGGGCGTAAAGTCAGGACTAAACCTAGTGCAAATAAACAATCTCTCCAGTCACTTTCAGCAGAATCTACGCTCACGAATTCTGACGTTCCTCTATCAGAACTGTCACAGTCTCCATTAGCCATTGAGCCAGATGATGTTACTCCTTTAAAGCCAGATGATAAACCAGTCAGCGTTACACCTGCACCGACAACAACCAGTAAAAATACTCGGCGTACTAAAACTAAAGTAGATAAAGATATTGCTGACGACTTCAATAAATATTAGGGGACAGCTATGGGAACTATTCATTTGATAGATGGTGAGAAAGGCGGGGTCGGTAAGTCTCTGGTTGCACGAACTATGATTCAATACTGCCTGGATAAAAATTTCCCCATGATTGCTGTCGAAACAGACCGCTCCAATCCCGATGTAGCTGGAATTTATAAAGGGGTTTGCCAGTACGCTGTTTTCTCCGAGAATGAGCGGCAAGCTGATAAAGCAGACAGAGTTTTTGAGATGGCGGTTGAAAAGCCTGTGATTGTCAACTTAGCTGCCCAAGCTCATCGGGCGGTTAAAGATTGGATTGATAAAAATCATTTGATGGAAATTGCCCCAGAGCATGGGGTAAAGTTCTGTAAGTGGTTTGTTTGCAATGGTGGTTATGATAGCGTTAACTTGTTTGTCCAGTCACTCAACAGCTATGATTCCAGAATGCATCATGTGTTGGTTAGAAACTGGGGTGTATGTGACGAGTGGACACAGGTTGAGGAGGATGAGTCACTCAAGAAATTTATCAAGAAGCAGCGGTTTGATGTAATTAATTTCCCAAAGCTGGCTTACAAAGAGGGATACATAATTAACCAAAAACGAATGCGGTTTGACCAGGCACTCTTGTATAAGGATTTTGGGATAATTGGTAAGCAGCGTGTTGTAAACTTTTTGAAAGAATCTTATACAGCTTTTGACCAGTACTGGAGTGTATAATTAGCCATGAATAAACTGAACGGTAAAGCTAAAGCTCTCTTAGATAGTTGTCTATCTGCCGAGTCTCCAGAAAGTAAGGCTAAAATCTATGAGATTATAGCTCTCAGTGGACTCGACGCTACAGATCCTATGTTTCTGGTCTTAGCTTTGACTGGTCAGTTGCGTGTACTACTAGAAACTGCTCCGGCTGATTTATCTCAACTGTTAGCTGAGTGGAAATTACAACTCATCGAAAGTATACAGGAAATCAAAAAGACAACTCGCTCGCTGGAGCTAACACAACAATCACAAGCTGAAGTTGTTCGCGGTAATCTGGAGCAGCTTACTGAGGGCTATGCTGAGAAAATTAAACGTGTCGGTATGGCGACCGTTTCAGCAATATCTGAGGCAAATAATGAAACTCTCAAGCAAGCAAATGTTGCAGTACTCAATACTACACAAATGAATGCTGAAGTTGTGAAGCTTACTGAGTCTGTTGAGCAATCTAGAATAGAGAATGCTCAGGCAATAAGGGCTTTGCTAGAGCGGGTAAACTCACCTATACAAACTCTTCAGACTGTTACAAGAGAAGTCAATAAAGCAAATAGCCAGATTCAAAGTCTTCAAGATAACGCTATGCTCATCACGGCTTTGCGGTGGCTTTCTCCTTTGTTGGCTCTTGCACTCGTTGGCGTTTGCGGTGTTTGGTCTGGTGTTTGGTTGATGAGCAGCAAGATTGATGAGCCAACCGAAGAGTTTGGACGCAATCTCGTGCTATGGAATACTGAACTTCTTCGTGATTGTCGTCTAGATGAAAAGAAAAAATGTACTCTTTGGATATCTCAACCGCCTAAGAAACAAGATACTAAGAAGTAAAGTAAATTGAGCAGCGAACTAAGAGGTAATTCTCCGACACTCGTGTAAGTGCGGTTTACCCTCAGACATTCCTGGTTTTTTGGGACGGTGATACCTGTTAGATGATTACAGACAGCACAACGTTTTCTTTACATACTTGAGATTGACAGCGGTGTGCCCAAGTAAATTTAATCAAGTGATCGCCGCACTCACACGGACGGTAACTGTTTGGGCAGCGCCGGAAAATTGGCAGACTCTCTGTGACTAAGGAGCAAAGATTTCGGTCAACTTATTCAATTTGCTCTTCCTCTTCTTCTTCTATTGAAGGAGAGGGACCAAACATTTTACGAAAGTCGTCTGCAATAATTTCCTGGTAGATCCTGTCAAATTCCGCTCTTGACATACCTTGTCCGTACTTTTCGTACTTTTCATCGTTGACAGTCTTTTTCGTCAACGGCTGAACTTGACCGTCAATGCTGTTACTGTTGTTAGCTTCTGGGTTATTGTCATTATCGTCAACATTAAAGTCCGGGTTAGTTTCTCTTTCTCCAATAGATGCAACTAATCTTACAGTTCGACCACTACGTATGATTTGACCATATCCCTCGGCTTCGGCTTTCACAAACAGTTGTTCAGTAAACAATGACAGGTCTACACCAGCTTCTTTTGCTAGTGGTTCAATACTTCTACGCATTGCCCGATAAGTATCACGCAATTTTATCCCACCGGCGGTATTGCGAGCGCGATCAATGATTTGCATCAAAATTGTGCTGATATCGTCGTTGACGCTAACTTTTTCCTGGAGAAACTCAAAACTATTCCGATAGTACTGAGATATAGTCAAAGCACGTAAGAGCGTTTCCTTTTGTAAAGGATCACAGAGCGATCGCTGACTGTAAAAGCACTCAATGGCATGGAGAATTAATGATATTCTCATTGTTTGCGTTGCCCACTTCGCCAACCATGCTCTCACAGCGGGGTTTGTCGCTTTGGCATACTCATCCTCAGCTAAATCTACAATCTGGCTGTAAAGGTCATCAGCTTCGCTCGTCAGCTTGACGGTTGTAGATTCTAAATTGTTTAGCCATGAGTAAAGCAATGGCAAACGCTCTTTTAATATGCAACTTCCTTTGACCCGCTTGTGGCGTAAGCGCCGAGGAACAGAATAAAGGAATCTCGCCTGTAGTCCATTACAGTCTTCTGCATCTGAAAACAGTTGCCGGAAAACTTTTGGTTGAATGCCACCAGTTAAACTCAGGGCTGAATCTTCGGCATAAGTACTATCAGCTATTGCTACTCTGTCTGATGAAATTTGCCCACCATTCCATAATTTCAGCAGAATCTGTAAACCTTCATCCGAACCTTTGGAGAATTGTCCTAATGACTTAAATAGTCCATCTAGCTCATCTCTACCCCATAGCGCACCGTTTTGACCATTTTCCGCGCATCGCTTCACCACTGCTTGAATCGTCGCGATATCGAACAAATATTTACGTAATGCTGGGGATTTTGGTTCGTCCCCAACGCATTTATTCCGTTCCCATTGCCGATGAGCAATTTTGTATTGTTCCATTGCCTCCGTATAACGACGCATTTCCTTTGATTGCATGTCGCGCAGTGGCCCCAAAACCAAATCATCGGCACGAGATTTACCGCCGCCTGTTTCCATGACTGTTGCTGTCCATAGTAAGGCGGGGATTTTATGCGATTCCACATCTAAGTTAATTCGCACTCCCATCAGACTGGCAACTGTTGCCAAAAGTGATTGCCAAATCATTACCGGATCAATATCCAGTACTGCCGCATCATGCACCATGTCACGGGCTAGAGGTGCTGGTAGTACCTCCAACCAATCTATTGATGTGTTTCCCGCCTCTAGTAGCGAATTTAATCGGGCTTTTTCTTCTCGTTCTAGTTCTGACACACACAGACGCTCTGTGGCGACTATACGGTAAAACACTTTGCGATCGAGTTTTTGATGGGCACTTGCATCTAAGTAAAGCTGGTCTAATTGTTGACGCTCACTTAAAGAATTAGAAGCAGTGGCTAAAATTGCTTTGACATTGCTGACAATACACTCAATGCTATATGTATTAAAGGTTTTATTGTCAACTCCTGATGTTGACGATACCCCTTTGTCAACGTTGACAGTTATGTCATTTACTGAATCTGAGCTTTGTACTTGTGTTGATTTTCTCTTTTCCGCTTCTAAGGCAAATTCTCTTTCTAAACTTTTCACGATTTGACTCCAATCCCAGCTACTAACACCGCAGCGTTTCTGCAGTTGAGCCAATTCTACTAATTTCTGGGATTCGGGTAGCAGTTTAATGACTGCATAAGCGATAGACGATGCTTCTCGGGGACTCAGTGATGATGATTGACTTTCTTTCCATATCACCCAATCGTTTAAGGGCTGAGCACATTTAAAGATCCACTTGATTAATTCTGCTGTTGATACTTTTGAACCATCAACTAAATCTTCTAGCCATTGATGAGCAGTATATATCTTGCAGTTACCACCATTAGAGGTGATTTTGTAGGCTATGCCTCTGATGTGGGCTTCTGGTGTATTTGGTTCGGCTACAATATAGTGCTCCCCGGATTCGGCAAAATATTCGGCTTCGGTGTACGGTCTGACGTGAAACTGCTTTGATAGGTGGCAGACAGGTTTTACATCTGGTACCCAGAGGGTGGGTAATGTGACTTTTTTGATTCGACGATCTGAGGCTAATTGTTTTTGTGTCATGATTCTCTCAATTGCTTGTATAGAGCGCAATTGAGATACTTTTGAGGTTGTAGCGTCAATTTATGAGGATTTACTAGGTATCAATTGTCACAGTTAAGAAATATAACATTTGACCGGATGGGCAATTATCGTTACAATAAAACAATCTCTCACAAAAGCGAAGTGATCTCAAAAGGATCTCAATTGCTTGGCTTGTGGATGAAGTTTGCTGCCCCAATCACAAGCCTGTGTATGTGTGTTTTTACACTATTCCAACGAAATCTGAAGATCTCGCTAGAAAAGCCTTCGTATACTATACGGAGGTTTTTTTAGTTAGGTGGACTGCTACCGCCGTTGCGGTTGATTAAATAATCAAGAATCCGTCTGTTTTCAGTTTGCAGTCCTGTGATTAAAGCGCGGTCTTCATCAGCTTTAGCGCGATCGCGTTCAGCTTCTTCCCACAATTCAACAATCCGATGAGCAAAATCAGCCGCACTAGCTTGTGCATCCCCATCCAGATAGGTAACTTTTTGGGTTAATTGCCCAATCGCGGCAGTGTTACTCTTCTGCTGTTCGGCAATTTGCGCGAGTGTAGTGTTGGTACTCTTCTGCTGAAGAGCAACTTGCGCGAGAATTTGCTCAATCCGATCTAGTCTGTCTGACGTTTGTGTCATGCTGCCCCCTTGTCGGAGTAATTTATTGATGATTGTCTTTGGGGTTGGGAACTAACCCATTGTTTGACCAGCTCGCCAATAATCTCACTCATAGATTTCTCTTGAGCCACGCAAGCCAATTTAAAATCTGTTTTTAAATCCTTATCAATGTAAACGCTAAGTTCTGCCGCTCCTGGCGGAATATATTTCGGCATATATTATACTCTCATACTGACTTACACGTATTATCGCATTTGTGTACACATCATCCTACCACGTCATACGCGTATACAGGCAGAACGCGGGAAACTGAGGTTGATCTCCCAATGGTAAGTGAAATAGCGGCGATAATTTTATTGAACATTGTTTTGACTCCAAAAATTAATCAAACTCTATTGGTAGTTCACCAACAAAGTGTGACCAAATTGCATTAGCTCAGATCTTGCACCTGGAAATATTGATGTCAAAACCACAACTACGTGCTAGATGAATCAATCGTTTAATATTAAGTAAAAGAAGAGACACGACTAATTGAGGGAAAAAATATTCTAAT
>Ga0209512_1004563_pt1 | contig 12025 bp, 11 predicted proteins | sample frozenSSSSmetaG_FD_184142 | JGI IMG/M metagenome (GOLD analysis project Ga0209512, IMG submission 184142) | Glacier valley bacterial and archeal communities from Borup Fiord, Nunavut, Canada, to study Microbial Dark Matter (Phase II) -... | ecosystem: Environmental > Aquatic > Freshwater > Ice >... | reverse complement strand
CAACAGCCCAAGCAATATCAGAACCAGTGCCAAAATCAGGTACGTTTCCAACCGTGCGCCGAAATTATAATCCAGCACTTCTCTAACCAGCGTCAACCAACCCACTGCTACGATTGCCACGGCAGCTGAGATACACAGAGTCAGCAAGCGTGGCACATTGCGCGCCGCCCGCACCAGTGTTACAAGTCCAAAGGCACTCACCAGCACAATACCGCCTGTTGCCTCGAAATAGTAACGGATGCTATACACCGCCGATCCGTATACCGCTGAGCCGATCCAATAGGTCAGTTGCGCAATCACGATCGCGATGAACAACTCAAAGAACAGCCAGATCCATTCATTTTTGCGCCCGGTGTACAGCCCGATCGCGACGAACAGCCAGCCCAACCCGATCCCGGCTCCCCAACCCCAGTTGCGTTGCATGTAATCGGTCAAGCCCGGATCGATCGTCCAGCCGAATATATCACGCAGCCAGATCCCCAAGTCCGAGCGAGCGTTCGTCCAGCCGAAATCGAGCGTATGACCACCCGGCATCAGGCCGTGCCCTTCACCAAAGCCGACTTTATCGTAATCCCATTGCAACGTGTACAACTCGGATCGCGACTCACCCGTAACTGCGCGGTTGAAAACAAGGATCGACCCTGCAAATGGAGCGGCGACAAGGGCAAGCGTTGCCATCGATGTGACAATCCGCACCCGTTGGCCGTACTTGACTTTCTCACTGAATATTTCAACAAGGCGTGATAAGGCGTGCAGCGCAACCGGCGCTGCCATTGCCACGGCGGTCAGCGGACGGGTAGCCGCCACCATGCCGATCCCGACGCCTGCCAACGCGCCCCATGCGATCTGGCTGCGCAAGCCGCCCGTCGTCTTGATCGTGCGCCAATAGCCGTACAAAAAGAGCAGCGTGAAAAACAGCGCCGAGGTGTGACTCATCAGCGTAGCGCTCAGCAGCAGTGCCATTGGACTGATCGCCATGAGCAGCGCGGCCACCAACCCGACCGCTTCATCGAACACTTCGCGCCCCAACCGATAGATCAGCACGACGGTCAAGGCCGATAGGAACGCGTTGGTGATCCACGGCGCATTGAGCAATATACCGAGTGCTAATACCGCAGGCCAACCCGGCGTATATTTGCCGAACCGCTTGAGCACGCCGTCAATCGGATCATTGGGTTGAATGACGAACGGCTGCCAAAGGACTTTGACTTCTACCCCCGCTGGTCGCTCGACCCATAAATGACCGCCCGCGAACACTTTAGCTTGAAATAAATAGGCGAACTCGTCTTCCAGATGTGGCAAACGCTCAAACATGGTGCGATTGATATGCAGTGCCGCGCCAAACGCGAACATTGCCAGCAGCAGTGCCGCGATCATGCCATTCGATACTTTTCTCAACGGGTCTTATCCTGTATAGGCAGCGAGTAGGTGTCGTCTGTATGTGCAATTTGTCAGGGCGGCACGGAGTGTGCACAGCCGCTCAACAGCGTGTAGCATAGCACTCAATCGCTGTTTCTGGTAGTGTTGTTTGGAATGGCAGCGCAAACGTTGCAAGATGAAGACGTAAAGGTTGATGCTGATAAGGTGAAATCGATGGATCGCTTGCTTCAGGACTATCGATCGGCTGGGTACGTCATTACACAGCCTGCTTATTTGATGCCGTATAATCAAGAATTGTACGGTGGAACGAACATTCCCGCCGATCTGATACCCGATCAAATCCTCAGTGTAGGCTTTTGCGGGTCCGAATTTGCACCCTTGTTTAGTGGGACTAAATTTAATGAGCTAATGTATGCGTCTTTTGGCATACCAGAGCAGCTTATTCCACAGATAGACGCATGGAGTAATGCACGACTCAATCAAGAAGTGGGCTTGGGCTATCCGAATATTTTCTTTACCCTGACTAGTGCGCGTGAGTACGTCAACAATTTTGTGCAAACAAATGCGCTTAGCCTGATACTTGGCATTGGTGTACATCGCGATGATCTGCTAATTCAGCGAGTCGGACCCGAAGATCCATCCAATCCAGAATACTACGAAACGGATGGGTACGGCTTCACTATGGCGCTTGCTCGTAATGAACCACTTGCCGAAGGAGAGCAGTTAGGTTTTGATGTGATCGGGCTGGAATTTGGCATTTTTCATTCGTGGCAGTGCTACGGAGCGCTTGTGGTGCAAGGCTTTGAAGCATTTGATTTTCGACCTAATGCGTTCGGATTAATAGGTGACAAGCACAGTGCTGATCTCATTGCAGGCTACGCCAATACCAATTGGGAGCTGTTTGGGGGCGTTACATGGCTGCCCGTGCTCGTCATGCGTTATGCAGTAGTCTCAACATCACCTGACGTGTTAAAATTGTAAAGATGTGTTCCTGTAAACGAGACTCGACCATGTTGACTCAATCGAAAATCACCGGAAAACCGACCCGCCAGCAGGTGCTTGATCTGGCGACTGAATTGGCGCACACCTTTGCGGAACGCGCCGCCCGTCACGATGCCGAGGGCAGCTTTCCGTACGAGAACTTTGCAGATTTGCGCGCAGCAGGCTATCCGGCGCTCACCGTGCCGGAGGCGCTCGGCGGTTGGGGCGCCAGCATGTTGGATGCGGTTATGGCGCAGGAAATGCTCGCGGCAGGCGATGGCAGCACAGCGCTCGCCATGACTATGCACGTTCAGACCATCGGTGCAGCGGCAGCGGGCGAAAAGTGGCGCGCGGATTTATTTGCCGATCTGTGCCACGAAGTGATCACGCGCGGTGCATTGGTCAATTCGTGCGCGACCGAGCCGGAATTAGGCAGTCCCAGTCGCGGTGGCAAACCTGCAACCACGGCACACCGCGCAAGTGACGGCACTACATGGTTGATCAATGGCCGCAAAACGTTCGCGTCCATGTCACCCACGCTGGATTATTTCATCATTCCGGCCACGCTTGACGACAACAATACCGTTGCCCGCTTCTTATTGCCCCGCCAAAGCGCGATCGCCGTTGTCGATACCTGGGACTCGTTGGGAATGCGCAGCACGGGCAGTAACGACGTGGTGCTGACCGAGGTACGCGCCACCGATCACGATATTGTTTCGCAAGGACTCGCCAGCACGCCTGACCCAAACCGCGCGGTACAAAATGCCTGGTTTGCGCTGACCGTGAGCGCCGTCTATCTGGGGGTGGCAGCGGCGGCGCAGAAAGTAGCACTTCAGTTCGCACATGATCGTATCCCGACGGCGCTAGGAAAACCGATCGCCACCCTGGAGAGTATTCAGCGGCGCATTGGTGAGAGCGAATTAGCGTTACAATCAGCACGCGCCACTTTGTACTATACGGCGCAGCAGTGGGATACACGGCCTGCTGAACGGGCGCAGATGGGACCCGCGATGATGATCGCTAAAGTCAACTCAACCAATGCAGCGATCGCGATTGTCGATCATGCGATGCGAGTAGTGGGTGGCAGCAGCATGACGCACCAACTTCCGCTCGAACGTTATTATCGCGATGTACGCGCCGGTTTGTATCATCCGCCTGCCGATGACAGCGCATTGCCGCTGTTGGGGCGTGTGGCACTTCAACGGATCGCGCCTTTGCCAGAGTAACGAGCGGCCAATAGGTTTTGCTCAGCAAGAAAGTAATTAATGACCCAACAAAATGCATCGCAGAGTTCTTCAACCGCGCGCTCAATGCCCAACGAGATGGGTTTAGGAGTGACGCCGGGACAACAAGCGGCTGAAATTGTGGCGGGTTTGCGAGCCAAACTGAATATGACGGCGGAGGCGCAAGCGCTCGTAATCGCAGCAGGTGGTCAGGTTGTCGAGAAAAATTTTGAACCTAAAGTTTTGGTGGTTGCCAGCAAATTTGTGGCAGGACGCGGCGTTATTTTCAGTGAGCTGATCGAACGCGAAGTCAGCACAAAGCCGACTGGCACTGTTGTAGAAATGGCTGGCTGCTGGCTACTCTCCACGTGGCATTCAGATGGCACGCAAACTGCCTCACATTCATTTTGTCGAGATCGATTTACCGGGCGTCGTTGACGAAAAACTGAGCCGCTTACAGGCAGCAAACATCACAATCCCGCCAAATATCGAATGGCAGCGTGCCGATCTGGGCGTTACGACGCTTGCACAAGTGCTTGATCAGCGGCAAGTAACGGTTACGACGGCTGAAGGATTGATGCCCTATTTCACCTTTACCGATATTGAACGCATTGCACATTACGCTTGCGAAAGCCTGGCTTCGGGTGGTTTATTCGTTTGCGATGTAGGTTGGGGTCAAAGTTTGCGTGACCAACCTGATGATTCCGTAGCATTCATCAATCGTCAGGCAGGCAGTTTTCTAGGGTTATTCGAGAGCATCGACCATATCCGCGACATGTTCAGCAGCGCGGGTTATGCAGAAGTTACGGTGCTGTACCCATCTAAATTCATCCCCATGCCAGAGGTTCTGCAACCTGTGATCGATGGTGAACTGATCGTGGCAGCGCGCAAAGCCTGACTTGCGCTAGAATAAGCGAGTTGTGCAACCAAAATATCTGAAACGGTAGCGCTTGTGAACAAATCAACCACGATCCGAATTATTGGCGTGCCAATGAGCCTGGGACAGCAGCGGCGCGGCGTCGATATGGGACCCAATGCGATTCGTTATGCGGGCTTGCAGGAGCGCTTGCGCAGCCTTGGCTATGACGTTTATGATCATGGGGACGTGCCGATCCCTATCGATGTCAGCCCGATTGCGGATGCCATGCTCGATAATGATGAGCGGCACGCGCGCCGCTTGCCCGCCGTGGCACAAGTGTGCACGGAAATTTATCGACAAACGCTGCAACACGTTCAGCCGGACGAATTCGTGATCTTTTTGGGCGGCGATCACAGTATCGGCATTGGCACCGTGGCGGGCGCGCTCAGCCGTGGCACGCATGGCGTCATATGGGTAGATGCACATGGCGATTACAATACGCCGCAAACATCCCCGTCCGGCAACATTCACGGGATGCCCGTCGCATCACTGTTGGGCGATGGGTCACCGCTGCTCACCACCATCGGCGGTTCAGCGCCCCGTTTGCAACCCGCGCAAATGGTCATGATCGGCATTCGCGATCTGGACTTGTCAGAGCGCGATCGGCTCAGCAGGAGTGGGATCGGTGTGTTTACCATGACCGAAGTAGACGAATACGGGATTGGCGTAGTGGCTCGTCAGACGTTGGAAAAACTCAGCACGCTCGACTCGATCCATGTGAGCTTGGATATGGACTCGCTTGATCCAAGTGAAGCGCCCGGAGTTGGGACTCCCGTTCGGGGTGGCTTGACCTATCGTGAAGCGCATTTGCTGATGGAACTGCTTGCTCAGTCCGGCAAAGTGCGCTCGCTGGACATTGTGGAGATCAACCCGATCCTGGATCAACGCAACCGAACCGCAGAATTAGCCGTTGAGCTGGCCGCCAGCTTGCTTGGACAGCGCATCCTGTGAGCCGCTTACAGTGCTTTAGCTTACAGGGCTTTAAGGGGTGGCAGGGCTTTGCCATTGCGTTTGTTATGCTGCTTGCCATAAGCGGTTGCAGCGCATTTGCGGATCACGCAACCCCCGTGCCGGTCTACGTCACGGCTACTTTTGTGCCGACCGATCCGCCCACGCTGACGCCCATCGCCGCCAATACATCAGTGCTTGGCCCCACATCCGCGATCGCAGTCAGTTGGACGCCGCTGCCGACTGGCACTAAAACACCGCTCCCCACCATTCCGGCCAGCTTGACGCCTTCTTTCACGCCAGAATTCACCGAAACGCCTACGCCAAAAGTCAAGCCCGGCACTACGGGCAGCCCTGCTCCTGGCGCGCTGAACAACTGCGGCGCGCCCCAAACTGCGCTGCTGCCAGCGAACGGCTTCACGACCCTTTATCAGCGCGATCCGGCGATCCAGGCGGCGCTTGGCTGTGTGCAAAGCGCGCCCGTGGCGATCAGCAGCGCGGTTGAAACTTTCGACTCCGGCGCGATGTTCTGGGCATCAGCGTTGGCCGATCAGCCGCACAAAGTGATTTACGCGCTGTACAATAACGGCACTTATCAACGTTTCGATGATAACTGGACAGAAGGCATCGATCCGGCGATCACAGGTGAAACTGCGCCCGCCGGACGCAAAGTGCCTATTCGCGGTTTTGGCAAAGTGTGGCATGGCAACCCGACCGTTCATAACGGGTTAGGGTGGGCAACCAGTGACGAAGGCGGCACTTCCGGCCAGATTCAACGCTTTGCACGCGGCGAACTGCTGTACGTTGCCAGCACCAACCAGATCTATGTGCTGGCAGCGGGCAGTTGGCACGCTGATCCAACCCACTTCTGAGCGTAGGTTATGATGCCGCTTGTGCTGTAGATGTGTTGTTCCCCGACTCCAACGGCGGCAGCGCCATATCGTAGCGCGCGAAAATGCGCCGATACTCCGGTGACGTGCGCAGCAGCTCCTCATGCGTGCCACTTGCTGCCAGCTTGCCACCATCTAACAGCAGAATATGATCCGCCCAACGGATTTGTGACAGGCGATGCGTGATCAACAAGGTGGTGCGGCCTTGCTGTGCCCGTCGGATCGCTTTTTGGATTTCATCTTCGGTCGCACTGTCGATCGCGCTGGTCGAATCGTCCAGAATCAGGATGCGCGGGTTACCCAGGAACGCGCGCGCCAGCGCAATCCGTTGACGTTGGCCGCCGGACAGCGTGACGCCGCGCTCACCCACCACCGTTTGATAGCCTTGGGCAAAGGTCATGATGAAATCGTGGGCTTGCGCTTCACGAGCGGCTTGCTCGATTTGGGCTTGCGTGGCGCTCGGATCGCTGAACGCGATATTCTCCGCGAGTGTACGCGAAAACAGGAAAACATCCTGCTCGATCTTGGAGATTTGTGAGCGCAAAGTGGTCAGATTCCATTGGCGCACATCCACATCATCGATCAGGACGCGGCCAGTGCTCACGTCATAAGCGCGATTGACCAACTGCGTCAGCGTGCTTTTGCCCGATCCGGTTTGGCCGACAATGGCGACCGTCTGGCCGGGTTCGATCGTGAACGAAACATGATTAAGCATAGGCGTTCGGCCATACCCGAAACTGACATTCTCGAAGCTGATTTTGCCCTTAATAGGTTGAGCATAACCGCTCGGATTATCGTCGAATTCCGTTTCAGTGTTGATGATGCTGAGAATGCGCTCAGCGCCCGCAATGCCGAACTGTACCAGCGAAAACGAGAAGATCGAGATGAAGGCCGGAAAACGCAGCAAGCTGAGCAAGCCCATGAAGCCGATGATCTGCGCAATGGTGATGGTACCACTTGTGTACAGGAACATGGCGTGCAAAAAGCCCAATCCAACAGTGATGCCAAACAACAACACTGGCAGATAACGCGCTTCGATTTGCCCTTGTCGCACGAAAAAGTCGCGAAACAGACGCGCATTCTGGCTGAACTTGCGGCGCTCGAATGGCTCTTGTGCGCTCGCTTTGACGATCTCGATACCGGAGATCGTTTCTTCCAGCGAGGCATTCATCTTACCGAACTGATCGCGCTGGCGGCGTGCGACCGGATCGATCTGGCGGATGTAATAGCGTACGGCGAAGATGTACACGATCACAAAGCCGATCGGCACCAGCAGCAGTTGCACATTGATGAGGCCGATGTAAAAGATCGGAATGCCGATCCCGATCACCGTGTTGAAGATGAAGAAAATGCCCGGATTGATCATCGCGTTGAGCTGCCGAACGTCCTCGGTCGCGCGCGCCATCAGGTCACCGACGCGCTGCCGATCGTGAAAGGTTTGGCTTTTGCCGAGCAGGTTGCCATACAATTCTTCGCGGCTGTCAGCTTCCAGATGTTGGGCAAGCGTCTCAATGCTCAGGCTTTGCGCAAGATCGGCAGTGCCGCTCAAAATTAACGCGCCAAGGATGCTCAACGATATGCTGAGCAGCACTCCGGCGGCTGTCGGGTGGAAGATTTCCTGCGCTGCTTGCCCCACTAACACGGGCGCTGCTGCATAAAATATTTGGCTAAGCAGTGATAGAATAGTAGCGCCCATGACGAGCAGCTTATAGCGCAGCAAATGCGACACAATCCAGCGCAATGCGCCGCTGTGATTATAGTGGTAAGCGTTCTTTAGCGTGAACTCACTGCGCTGCATAGGCATTCCTCATCACGATGTTTTGGTGCTGCATAGCATACCGTCTATGGCGCGTGATCGCCAACGCCATATTGGACCATTAGATCGACCATTCCCTGCGGTGCATCGGCACGAAACGCAATTGTGAGGTTTTCTGCGGATACGGCGGCAGATACCTCACTACGCAGAAAAAGCGCCTGCTCGTAGAGGGTGAGCGCATGATCCACGTCGTGCGGGTGCGCTATGATGGCGCGTGCAAGTTCGGCGGCATCTTGCAGGGCGAGGTTCGCACCTTCGCCAGCAAATGGCGCCATCACATGTGCGGCATCACCGAGCAAGGTCACGCCAGGTACGCGCGTCCAGCGATATCCTACGGGTAAGGCAAAGAGCGGGCGCGGCACGATTGCGCCATCCGCTCCGGTGATCATCGCTTGCAGCCGCTCGTCCCAATCCACGAAGTGTTCGAGCAGCATGGTCTTGATCGCAGCCGCTTTTGTGAAGTCGATAGTGCGGCTCCAGTCGGCGGGCGTTTTGAGCGCGATGTATCCGTGCAGTGTACTGTCCGGGTCACGGTGAAAGGTCATCCCCTTTTCATCAGACAGCGCGAACATGGAGCCGCCGCCGACCAAGGCAGCGGCACTTGCATGTCGCGTGTCTGCCTCAAACAGGTGAACTTCAACGAAAGTCAGGCCAGAGTAGATCGGCTTGACATCAGACACCAGCGTGCGGACTTTAGACCACGCGCCATCAGCCCCGACCAGCAGATCGGCGGTGAACGTTTCGCCATTCGTCAGTGTTACTTCGTGCCTTCCATCGGCAAGCGTGTGTACCTCAGCGACTTTCGATCCCCAGTGCACCATGCCGTTTGGCAGAGAACTAATCAGAAGATTCCGCAATGCGCCTCGGCTAACCTCTGGTCGCGTGCCAAAGCCCTCATCGGCGTGCCGGACAGTCGCGTGTTTGTCGAGAATGCGCATGGCCTCACCGCCGGGGTAGATGATCTGGCAAAAGGTGTCGAACAAGCCCGCGTCTCGCAACGCGGGTTGACCAGAGTCCTCGTGAATGTCGAGCATCCCACCTTGTGGATGTGCGTGCAGAGACGCATCCAAATCGTATACGACTGACTCGATTCCGTTGACGTGCAGCACGCGGGCGAGCAAGGGTCCGCCCAAACCGCCGCCGATGATTGCAATAGGGTGATGTGTAGACATTTTCCGTGGTTCCTTCATTTTCAGGTTATTTGTTAGCAGGCGTCTCATTGTGGGGCGATGTACGACGCGTTGTGAGGATTCCTGCGAGCAGAACATCAACACCCCACGTGAACCGGTCAGTACCCGGCCCGGAGAAAAGTTCTTCACCAAGCCGCGCGATGTATGGATACTGGTCGGCGTCCGACGCAGCGGCTTTGATAGAACGTGCCGATTCCTCAGCGGCGGTCTGTCCTGATGGTCGGGCTGTCCCGTGTTCAACGGCGGTCGCGGTGGCGAACAAGAGCAGCAAATCTACACCCCATGCTGCCTCGCGGTCTGCCACACCGCCCTCGTTCAGCAGAGCAAGAATCCGATCCAACAGTGACATGTAGTGGGGTCCGCTTGGCTGTGTGGACATTGCCATCCGCGCGATTTCCGGGTACTCGAACAGGACGAGCGCATAGCGGGTCAAGAGTGTTTTCAATTGTTCCTGCCACGTCCCGCCCGTTGGTTTCTCCTCTCGAATCGATTCGAGAAGCGCATCCAGAATTTGGGCGTGCAGGTCTTCCGTGTCACGGACGTAAACGTACAGCGACGCGGCCCCGGTATCGAGAACTGCCGCAATACGCCGCATCGTCACCTTGTCCAATCCCTCATCGCGAAGAATTGTGAGCGCGGCATCAACGATCCCTTGCCGGGTCAGGGCTGGTTTGGCCGGGCGCTCCCGCCGACTCCGAGGGGTGTGCGGTGTTTGTTTCATAACCATCGCTGGCTTCCTTTTCCGTGATGATTCACGCATCCACTTTGAACTCATGCCAAGTATATCACGAACACGTTCGTTTTGATACACGTTCGTGACATTCATGTTCGTTGAAATATGGTTCACTTAGGCGTGCAGCAAAAGTTCGTTGGTTAATGCCTTGATGTGGGTGAGTTGGTAGTCCGCCACAGTAGATTTCAGGAATACGACGGGACGCCGGACGTAGCAGGCCACGTCCCTACCGCGCGCCGGATTGCCGGTAGGCACACAGCCTGCCATGTCCGCAACCCTCGAAATTCAACGTTGCGATCGGACTAAGTACAAGCAAAGAAGAGATGATGGGTATAAAATGGGGGAAGAGGTGGGCCATGAAAGCGATAGAACTTCCTCCCCAAAGTGCAGAACAACTCAAAACGTTGGATACCTTGTATCAGACGACCAAAGGCGTGCGCTTACGCAAGCGAGCACAAATGATGCTGTTAGCTGCCGAAAAAAGGTTAACGGCACCAGACATAGCGGCGATAGTGCGCGACGACGAGCAAAAATGTCACTCCGCCAGCAGAACCCAAGCGGTGTTAGGATAGCCGATTGAGACTGCTAACGTAGTCCGCCAGTGCTGCTTGGGAACTACCGAGCGACTCTAGCAGCACTGCGCGGTGGTAACACACCACCGCCAAAAAAAAGACCGTACGGTAGGCGGCTACTCTATGGTACATAGCCTACAAAAATCGATTGACGTTCTGTTAATTATGCGCTATATTCGATAAATGAATATCCTTTAATCAAAAAAGAAGATTTACGTGGCTGAGCAGGTATTTTTTGCACTTCCTATTGCTACATTCGACAAATTTTTCTCCAAATCATATCAAATTGACATAATCAAATGGGTTTGGCGAGAACGACAACATGCATCGCCCGACGCAAATAACACACTGCAAAGGCTCACTGATGTGCTCAACAAAAGTGTTCCTCACCCTGGTTTCCGAAGTAAAAATGCTGGATTAGTACCTAATTATCATCAGTATCTGTTCAAGATTCTGCATGAGCAACCTCAACTACAACTGCTGCTCTTCGCTGTTCTGCAAGTATGGACAGACCTGCAGCGCCCACTTATTGACAAAATGCGTGAATTTATGGGTCAGCGCCAAATTGCTTCACTTGACCCGGAACAACCGCTGTTGGGGTTTTCGCCACTGCTCAGCCCTTCATGGGTGGACGAACTAGCTAACGAATTTTTGTTGATTGTCGGTAATGCTGAACTTAATCGCGATGATGTTCGCCTCGCGATAATGTGCCTTGTGGGAGAACCAACCGAAAGTATGCAGCTAACAGATACACCCCCAATCGCTTCTGAGCAATTATTGTGGATACCTTGGTTGGAAGCACTGCGCACCCTGCCGCCTGAATCTGCTGAGTGGGAGTCTATCACAGACTTCGTAAATCAGGTGCTGGCTCTTGCTGATCAGAAGAAACAAGCGTTACAAGCTTTGCAAGCTGCTGAAGCACGTCAACAGCAGATGCGAACTGTGCTGGATGAATTGATCCTGAACGCGGAGCAACATTTCGAGTACATAGGTGCGCAGGAAATTCATGAATGGCGCAGCCGGACGCCTCCATCAGATGTGGATATTGTCACGACGCAGCTTACGGAGTTTGGCGCATTGGTTGCGGAATATTTTAGGTTAAAGGAACAAACCGCGCTGAACATGACTGAAGAGCGTGAGATTAGACAACGGTCCGCTCAACTTGAAAGCGAAATTATTGCGCTGTTTCAGGTGTTGCAAATCGCATTCAGTACGGGCAACGCAACTGAAGTTATCAACGATGAAGCCACTTACGAAAACGCGGCTTCAAGCACAACTAAATCGCCATCAAATGCAATTCCGCCAGCAGTTGACGAGTCACCGCTTGATCATAACCTCGCAGACGCGCTTGCTGATTTTTCAACATCCCTAAT
>Ga0209512_1004562_pt1 | contig 12029 bp, 16 predicted proteins | sample frozenSSSSmetaG_FD_184142 | JGI IMG/M metagenome (GOLD analysis project Ga0209512, IMG submission 184142) | Glacier valley bacterial and archeal communities from Borup Fiord, Nunavut, Canada, to study Microbial Dark Matter (Phase II) -... | ecosystem: Environmental > Aquatic > Freshwater > Ice >... | reverse complement strand
TCACTGGTCTTGGCATAGGGTGAAGACTCTTCATCTCGTTGATCTTCATCTCGTCGATCCGCCTGGGTCACGTGACCCGGGCCCCAGAATAGGGGGAACGGATGGGCGAAATACCCGATGTTCAACACAATGCGTCTTTCATGCGATAACAATTCCAGACGCTTCAAAGACTCATAGTTCACAAATACACTGCCGGAAAACCCAAAGGTTCAAATATTGAATTAGTTCCCTCATTAACTGCAGCGAAACCCATGAGTCTTCATAGTTTCAAGATTTGCAGCATGAGATGTCGTTGCGCCTTGGCCCTAGAATTGGCCCACGGCACTCTCCCCATCACGTCACGTGTATGTACCATGGAGCAATTCGCTCAGCTCTGTGGCTCCGTCTCCGCACTAGAAAAGCACCTCAAAACTTGTAGACAGAGTTGTATTAAGCTCTAGTATGAATGTAGAGCTCAATTCGACTTTAACCCCCCTTTAAGTTGCCATCTCACATATTCTGAACCCCTCCCACTTCCTCTCCCAGATCGCTGTCAGACCTTGCCATCGTCTCGACAGCGTGGACGGATGTTTGCTTAATCGGTAAATTCAATCTCCCATATTAGTCTAAAGAACAGCTTCATTAAACATCACGGGTTGTATAGTGTAATGGTTAGCACATTAGATTTTGAAGTGACATGGTCACATGACTTCCCCATTCTGAAGATCCCGGTTCGATCCCGGGTACGACCTTCTCTTTTTTTGCAAATCACTGTTCTGTCCGTCCCTGCTGCCACCTTTTTCTTTTTTCTTTTTGCATTTTTCAGTTGCGTTTCTGTGTCCTTTTCTTCCTTCTGATTATTTGTGTGTGTGTTTTTTATATTTCTTCTGCTTCTGCTTCTATTTCCGTCTCTCTCTGTCTCTCCCTCCCCTCGCTGTAGACTTCGCTGTGGATATTTCAGCGCAGGCATCTTTCTTCAACTTTGGCGACATCTGGACCTGGTGGTGTGGCCGACCTCGTTGCTCGCTCACTCTTCCTCTCATTCACCCGCCTCTATTCCTTCGCAAAGAAAAGAGACGGAAAAAAATCCTATTTCATACACTATATAACCTACTCTACTGCACTAACGCGCGTATTGATGCCATATTGACTGGCTGAGCTAGATCATCAGAAGGTAGAGCTCTATAGCAGCATATCCGATCTAAAATCTAGATACAGACTTTTGGTAAGAGATCTCTAAGTCGCGAACCTTCCGGATCTCATTTCAAATCCCAATTCAGGCTCAGATCACGGGAGCTTCTCTTCCCACTCTCCCTTTCGGCTTTATCTCCACCTGAACAGCCCCATCCTCTGGTGTACTCACCTCCCTAACCACATCCGCGTCCTCATCCTCGGCCCTACGTCCAAACATCCTCCTCCAATCCCAGCCCCTCTCCACCTTATTTCCACTCTCGTCGATCCTCCCCCCAATAACCAGTCCCTTGACATGCTGATCCACCTGGTCCAGCTTATAATTCCTCATCCCCAGCGCGAGCGGCAGCAGCGGGACAGCCACGCAAATCGCCACGATCAGCAGAATCTGCATCGTCTCCTGGTACGCCCGATTGATGGCGATCCTTTCCGGCGTGCCCACCGCATACGAGCTCGCCACCGTCACCGAGTTGAAGATGTTCATCGCCTCGCCCTTCGCCGCCCCTGGCAGGTACAGCGCCAGTTTGTGGGGCAGGTACTTGCTCCAGATTGCGCCGGAGATCGCGGCCCCCACGGCGCCCCCGATCTCGATGCACACGAGGAACAAAGCAGTGGCGGCCGCGACCTGCTGGTGCGACACGGATGCTTGGATGCCTAGCTGCGCCGGCACGTTGAGGCAGCCGCCGCCGATGCCGACGGCGATCTGGCTGCCCACGAGACTGGCGACGGAGGCGTCGCCGTGTCGGAACCGGATCATCAGCCCGAGACCGGTGATGTAGAGGCAGGATCCGAAGACGACGAAGTGCTTGTAGTGCTTCGTGTACTTGATGGCCAGCGACACGAGGACCGAGGCGATGGTCGCCGTGAAGTTGAAGATCTGCGTGATGTGTCCCGCCGAGGTGATGGATTGGTCGTGCACGACCAGCAGGTAAGAGTAGAAGTATGGGAAGACGGAGAGGTAGAAGGCCATGAAGTAGCAGAAGCCGAAGAGGCAGCCGGACACCACAGTGCGCGATCTGAGCATGTCCAGAGGGACGATGGGATGTGGCGCGAGTCTCCTGTTCGCTTCCCAGAACGGGAAGGCGATCAGGCAGAGTGGACCGATTATGAGCATCGATATGATCATCGGGCTGCCCCAGCCATTTACTTGCTTGGACGCGATGGTAAGGGGGATGAGAATGAGCGCGAATCCTGCGCTGAGGAGCAGGATGCCGACCGCGTCGATCTCCCAAAAGAACTTCTTGACAGCGTTCCAGGTGCCGATGCCTTTCCATGGATTCTCGGGTAAGAGGCCGCTGCTTTCAGCTTTCCTCTGGTTCATCAGAAGAGACATCGCCAATGGCAGAAATGCGGTGGGCAGGATGATCGTCCACATCCCGTATCCCCATCTCCAGACGCTGCTGAGCTTCTGACTCGCGATCGGGCCGACCCAGACGGTCACCAAAAATGGCACGTCAGGGAGACTAGACCAGAGAGCACGGTTGAGCAGGTCGGACGTATCTGCGATGAAGACTTGCTGCAGGATCTGGAGGCCAGTGCCGCCAGCGGAGTAGAAGATCTGCGCGGCGGCGAAGGTCTCGACGTTGCTGGAGGCAGCCATTTGGACATATCCGATTATGAAGAGGAAGACTGCGAGGCAGAATGCTTCCAAGCGGCCGAGGACGTCGGCGAATTTGGCCATGGGGGGCTTGATGACGGCTGGGACATTGTTAGGACTTGTGCCAATTTGATAGATGGGGTAGCAGAGAAGATGTACCATTGACGACCTGCTGCACGACAGTGACGGTGGAGACGAGGGAGTGGCTGTAGAAAGAGCTTGTTGCGATGACGGCCAGTGGATATGTCGTCTGCTGCTCGAGAGACGTCGTGCAAGCCAACAGAAAGATCCTAATCATCCCATTATTCCTCTATCCTCTCAAGTTCCCTCCAATTGCACTGAGTCTCCACAAAATTGGTTAAGTTTTCAATCTGCATCTGGATGATATAACTCACCCAATGTAAGCAACAATCAACCCCCACTTACTCCAACTCATCGCCACGGCCTCAATCGTCTTGACGCCATCCTGCACACTCAGAGTACTGGCCTCACTCAAACTATTCCTCTCCGCATCCTCCTCATCGACCCCTTTCCTGAAGCCAGCCTTCTCAACACCATTCTCGCCATCAGCTGTCTCATGGACTGTAGGAAGAACAGGATCACCCGTGTTAGACGTCTCTTCACGGATGGTACTCATCTTCCGTTATCTGATCCAGAACATGTGTTATATCTCCTTCACGGGGAAACTACAATCTTCGTCGGATTAAGGTTGGAGCCGAAAGTGACAGGAGAGTTCTAATGCATAGAAGAGGATCAGACAAGCAGGCAGATTTTCTTCCCACATGTCATATAGGTAGTGTTGCACTACTGAGTAAGGAAAGTGCGGATCAGATAAGCCTGCTCCTTTGCATCATGGGCAATCGGCCGCTGGTTTTGGGAGCCAAAGAAAGGCTGGAGGATGTGGGCGTGGTGTGAGTTTCGTCATTGCTGGTCAGTTATAGCCTTTCGTGGTTCATGCCTTAGCCGGTGGTTGGAGGTTGCCCAGGGATCTTCCAGATGGAGGGAGGATATTCGATCTGTTAGATGTTGAAACGAGAGATAATTGTTGCTGGCTCTATCGTATGTCTGGACGGGATCCTGCATGTCATAAGAGCTGTAATGGTGGATTTTATGTTGAGTGAAAGCTTGGGACGACAGATGACAGATGGCAGACGCCAGAGGAAATGCCGGTTGGTGGCGTGTCCATGAGCTGCCAAATAGACGTCAGTGCCGCTGTCACTTGTGGTACAGCTAGCTGTCTGCAAACCAAATCATTCTGTCCATAGAAACTCTTCCGGATCACGAGTCTTGTCTTTAGCCTTTTCCTTCCTCCATGTTTTCATGGACTTATATTACAATTCTTCCAATTTATCACTCTTCTTGACATCTCCATCTCCAGGTTTGTGTTCGGCACTTGTATGGCGTGTTATGGCATGGCTGCGCACTACCCACCCAGTACCCGAAACCCAATACTGTCTGTTACCTAGCCAATGGATCACGTAGTGTTATATGATTTATAGAACACACAGCTTTCTTCTGTCTTACTTAAAGTCAAAAGTTTTAAGTTAATTATAGATCTTAAGATTAGTTATGTAGCATTGATTTATTATATGACTATTAATTTTGTTATAATAGATGCGAGGATAGTGGGCAGGGTGGCACAGCGAGGAAGATAGGGAAACACTAAGTTGGAGAAGGGAATAGTATCTTCAATTCAATTGACAAACTAATTACTAACCCTCTCTTTTTAAGAGGCGCTCTTCTTATGCTAAGCGTAGTTGGCGCCAATGTGGCGCCTACCCAGCTTGCCCTCTCAACCTTAGTCCGATGGAGTCGTAGTTGCAGATGAAGTCAAACGGAGGAAGGCATTGTACCTCCAGAAGAGGGCTACACAGCGCCAGCAATCAATCTTAAGTTTCTGAGAACCATGGGTGTTCTAATGCCTGACGGGCCGTGACCCGCTTCGTGGGGTCAAGATTCGTCAATCCCCGGATGAGATCCTTAAATGCTGCATCGCTAACATCTGGCCACTCCGAAAATGGTTTGTATGGAATATATTCCTCGTACCGCTCATCCCAAAGCATCCGCAGGACCTGGCAATTAGTGTCATCGTCAGCAATGTGCTTCAGGAGTCCATTAATCCCTTCCCTGTCTCCAAAATACGAAACTTGACGCTGCAAGCGAATGAGAGCAGGCAATGCACCCTGCGCTAGATGTCTTTGGAAATCATCATCAAGACCAAAGATAACGCGGCCGAGTATAGCATATATACACTAAAGAGGCGAGTCAGCGAGTCGGTTCTCTAATCAAGTGGAAGCACTCACCACGATGCCAAAAGAGAAAATGTCAGTCGGTTTATTAAGCTCGCCCTTAAAATGAGCCTCCGGACTGCGCCAATTGTCGTTGCCAGCCAGCATTCCTTTAATACACCTGCCTTTAGGAAGGTAGGCTGCGTTTTCAAGGTCGGTGACCTGAACTTGCTCAACTGTTGTCTCTTGGCCAGTGTGGCAGCAGTTGACCATGATATTGTCTGGCTTAATATCTGAACGGGTTAGCTTTTGGATCTTGGCCCTAATAAATGCAAAAGTGGCCGAGATTACCTAGATGGACGACCTGTTGGTCGTGCAATTCAGCAATCCCTCGCAGACTAGCCTTAAGGGTTTGCTTCCTAGCTCTCATCGGAATTTGCTTCCTGACCAGGCGTAGGAAGTCGTCGGTCAGGTATTTGTATACAAATATACGCTGGTCAGGGATAGTGTCACACGGTAGCCGTATATAGAGACTCTCACGAAGCTGAGGCCGTATCTTCTCATTGAAGTTGGAGAAGATGTCTTTTGGAATATCTTTCAAGATAAACTGATCTTGTCCAGATCTGAAAGAGTGTTAGTTTACGAGTTAGATAACATATTTGGCGAGGAGTCTCGGACGTTGCCAACCACACACGACCCAGAGATGGTTTCTCTTGAATCAGTTCCTTAAACCGATAGCGACATCCAGCGGCCCCAACCAATTCATTGGGTGCAGATGCCATTTTGGCAATGTTCTTTCGGCATGCTATTGTTGCTGCTGGTGCTGCTGATAGCAGCTTCGGGATTCTGTTAGATGACGTGTTAGATGGTTGAAACGAGAAATAATTGTTGCCGGCTCTATCGTATGTCTGGACGGACAGGATCCTGCATAGCAGAATAGCTGTGATGGTGGATGTTATGTATAGATCTGGGGAGTCGAAATTGATCATAGAGTGTTGCCTTGGTCACCTGACCCTGCCATTCCCATGTGATCTAGCTCCCACCTCTTGTTCTTAAGCATCACGATCCTCAAGTTTCACAAACTACCTACTACCTACGTTTCTAACTTTTCATCATCTTACAAACTACCTTTTTGACCTCTTCAATTTGAGAGACCCGCAACCTAGCATTTACGACCTGTCATCAAGCATATTGTCATGCAAGAAAAGAGTCCCCGCATCTTAAGCTGTGAGAACATTATCTCGTTTTATAGAGAAGTTATCCTAACGGAACATAGGGTGTGAAGATATTGGAGAACCGCTTCAACCCTCATCCCAAGGAAGTCAGGAATACAAAGGTGAGTTACGAGCTATCCATTCTAAGTGTAATATGCTGATATATACTGTTGAACACTATACTTAATAGTATGGTGGCACGGAAGATCAATTGATAAAAAGCATGTATTTTCTTCTAATCTATCTAGTCTATGAATATATATATATATATATATAAATGCGCCCATTGAATATCGTGACTACTAGTGAAGACTCTGACTTGGGATCTTCATTCTAATCTTACGTGGCCGGGTCACGTGGCCCGGGCCCCCAGAATAGGGGTAACGGATGGACGGAATGCCCGAAGTTCAACATATACAGAAGTTCTGCCATTGACATATTCGAATTTACGAAAGTTCACCACAATGGGTCCTTATAGTGTCGAAGAAAGTCCATCGAAGGAAACCCTATCAACGACCTCCTCAGGATTTCAGAAGATCACACTCGACAATGGAATCTTAGACCGTTTTATGTCAGCAGAAGCTATAGACAAAGAAGAGATAGTGAAAATCCTTGCGCAACTACGTCCATCGTCACCTCCTCCACTAGAAATGGAGAATTGGAAAAACTAGGCAGCCGCACACGAGATCGCCAGAAACGAGGAGGAAGTTAAAATGTCGATGAGAGAATTATTTATCGACTGGATACCAGCCAGGAACATTTAACGTGACCTCCTATTATACCCAATGGGAGGTAATGTTCAACCATGCATCGAGCCATTCTGGATTTAACAAGGGCCTCTCAATGGCAAAAGTTGACGCAGTAGAAGGTTTTTTACAGCGGTCATTTAAGGCACCTATCGACCGCATCAATGGTGCAATCTGCACAAACGATGTATATTCACTAGCACTACCTCACCTCCTCATCGAATTCAAAGGTCCGGAGGGCTCAATGCTAGTCGGAAGGTCTCAATGTGCCTATGACGCAGCGTTCGCGGTTTATGGGCATGATGAGGCGATGAAATCGCTTGGAAAACATGTTACCAACGATAAAAAAGTTATTGTGTTCTCAATGTCCACTAATGGAGAGCTGACTGATATATTCGGCCATTTCGCAACGACTAAAGATACTGGCGATATTATCTACTACCAATGTCGTTTAGTGAGACTACCCTGCTTAGCCGACGAGTACGAGGATTTTAAGAAGGCATGCTCTATAATCCACAATCTTCAGCATCTAGCCCGTCAAAGGTCTGCAACTCTCCGCGACATGCTTGAGGCGGCAGAGATCGCTTCGAAAAACGCCGCTTCTGCAGTAATGCCTCCTCCACCGTCTCCATCATCAAAACGCCCCTCCTCAGATCCAGCATCGAGCCCTTCGAAGCGGGCACGAGTTGAGTGAGTTGCTCATCGCCCACCATCGACTACAATGGGCATTTGCTGGGCCGGGCCTAGCAAATCCATCGACTACAATGTCTAGATCACCGCTGGCGGGATCTAAAGAATTGCTGGACAGGGACGAAGGAGATGGTGAAGGAGGACGGGTTTCACATGGGCGACGTCGATTTTTTGCTTTCGAGGTCGGACAGGGACGAAGGAGATGGTGAAGGAGGACATGATTCGAACATGGGCAACGTCGGGCTTTCTACTGCGTGAGAACTGGCTATCTTCTTTATCGCTGGATAATAAGTTTGGGAGGCTGATTGAGACGGAGAGGGGGAGGAGAAGCTGTGAGTCGGGAGAGAATGGACTCCAGAGGATGGGGGAATGGAACGGGACGGCACGGCGGGCTCGCCGGTGACGAATCCCGACGTCGCCATTGCCATTGCTGGGTTGGAAGCTCGACCGCCTGATCATCAATCCTCTCTGCCCTCCCTCCTGACACTCTCTCTGTCTGGCACATCGGCCATGTCAGCTACGTGAATCTTTACCCTTATCCTTTGTCGTGCTCGTGATCCCATGAAGCAGATATGCAATAAGACACTCCTGCATCCGCCTTGTTCCCTCCGCTGCTCATTCTACGCCGCTCTATCCATCTCCTCAGATATGCTCTTGCTCTATCATCCGGCACCACGCCAGACAGACCACTTTGTTCTTCTCCCTGTCCTGCTTCCACATAAGTCACTTCCACCTTCACACGTCTCACTCACTCACTCACTCACGCTGTACCGCACTGACCAGTCGCCCCTCCCCATGCCCCGCCATCCAGATAAAATCACATCAAGCCACGCCGGCTAACTCACACGTCCTCGTCACATCTCAGAATGTTTACCACAGTTATATTCCTCCCTCCTACTCTAATGGCACCCCTGCCCCTGCTCCGTCTATCTTCCCCTCCTCCCCTCCGCCCCCTCCCAGGATCCCTCACCCTCCTCTCCACCTCCATCCCACCCCGCACACGGCCAAAACCACCCCACCCCCCTCCTCCCACCCTCTCCCTCAAAGAAAGGAAAAAAAAGGCAAAATGAACGCAACAAACAAAAAGATCCCGTCAAAATCTCTCTCAAAAAAAGCATCTCAAAATTTCGCTTCCCAGTTAGTCCTAGCAGACGCCAATAGCAGAATCAACAACCACGAACATATCAAATATGTGTCCCACCGCAGCACAGCACCGGAGTTCTCCCACCGCGTTCCCAGTAGGCTTGAAGCAAGCAACGCGATCCCTGGGTTTTGTGTACGAGAGCAGCAGCAGCAGCAGGACGAGAATCCCCAGAGTGGAGCGCGTTCCAGTGTCCAGCCAGTCTGTCGTTTGTCAAGAAGGGAAGGCCTGTGAGTTGTCAAACTGTCTAGTATGGAATTGCGTGTCTGGAGATGTTGCCGGAGGAGTTCTTCGTCTGCCCGCCAAAACCGCTTTTATCCGCGCCCGGCGTCGATCATTGTGGAGGGCTCGGTGTATAGTAGGATCCCCGCATTACAAGAGCAGACATCTGCTATGTTTTTTCTTCGGCGCAGGGGGTTCTAATGCTGCAACAATTGCCTGTTCGCGTCTCGTCAGTCCAGATCCTCTCATCTCCTCATTTCTCTCCAACTATAGTGTTCTTACCTCATCAAAGACATCCTTGAGCTTATACTGCGTCAGCGCCGAGCACTCGACGTACTTGACAGCACCCAGCTCCTTGGCCATCCTCTCCCCATCCTCCTTCCTCACCGGCTGCATCTTCTGCTTAGCCAGCTTCTCGCGCACGCTCGGGTCATCGCGCAGATCCGTCTGCGTGCCGACGATCAGGCAGGGGACTCCGGGACAGTGGTGGTGGACCTCTGGGAACCATTTCTCTCGTACGTTCTCGAAGGAGGCGGGCGAGGTTACTGAGAAGCACACCAAAAACACGTCGGTCTGGGGGTAGGAGAGTGGGCGCAGGCGGTCGTAATCTTCCTGCCCGGCTGTGTCGAAAAGGCCAAGCGTATAGGGCTCGTCGCCGATCCTGTTGTATGTCAGAATGGGGGACAATGAAGGGGTTGTGGATCTGAAAAGTCGATGGTGTGAGAGAGCAGAGAAGAGAAGAGCAATTGCCCGTTGTGCGGCCATTTCTGCTCCCTGTCTCCCTCCTTGACCTCGAGTCAATGCCAAGGGAGTCTTACATGACTGTGACCGCATAGTTATCGAAGACGGTGGGTACATATTCGGATGGGAACTTATTGGTCGTATACGAGATGAGTAGACACGTCTTGCCAACAGCACCATCACCCACAACAACACATCTGCGCACCTCACGTTAGCATCCAGTCTCTTGAGCCTCAACGAGCCTCCCCGTCATCGCATCAAGGGCTCGCTGCAGCTCCTGGCCGTCACCGAGTCAGCTTACTTGATCGTAGCCACAACCATATCTGCTTTATTCCGTCCAATCGATCAAATAGCAAGCAGCGTGATATAGATGAATGGTTCCTGTCGTGTCTCGGGGGAGGAGCTCGTCACTCGTTCGTTATGTTTGGCCGTGTAGAATGGCGAATCTGCGGTGTCGTGTGCGTTTTGGAGTGGTTGTGCGTCGAGTTGAAGGATGTAAAGGCTCGATCTGTGGTTGTGCGCGAGAAAAAGAGGTCGTTCTGATTTTGGGTTCGGTGGGTAGTCTGGGTAGAGGTGGTAGAGGTGGTAGAGGTGGTAGAGGAGTGATGGGCCGCTACTCAAGGGACCGAAGTCGTCGCTCGACGCTCGACGTGCAGATTGGAGATTGGCGTAAGATGGATGCGAATGCGTAGTAGTGTGCTTCGTAGCGTGCTTTTTAGCCGGTGGGAAGCGAAGGAGAAGCTTTATCGCGATAGGGACTAGAATAGGTATATATGCATATATACATATATATCTACATATATATCTACATATATACACATAAATATATATATATATATGTATATATTAGGCCGATGAAGACGTGAATTGGCACAAGGAGAGAGAGTAAAGGAGAGAGCATATATACTTATAGTCAACAACACACAAGGTGAATATACATACACTACTCAGTACAGAATCACAATCATCACCTGCTGCACATGAATCTAAGTTTGTACGTTCCAATGCAGAAAATAAAAAATAGAAAATGGTCTAATAGAAAATACATTATACATGGTAGCAACTAGCAAGTGGGTTGGGCTATAATTAACACACTGTGGGGAAGGGAGCTGCGAGACATGCTATGCTTCAGATATCGCAAAGGCATAGTCATGAATGGCGATGCTGAAACCACCGGAGCTTGCTGGGCGCTCTCCCGATTTAGTCCTCCTGATTCCCTTCTCCAGCTTACTCTTCTCTACCTATCTGCCTAGTAGCTGCGCAGTGAATAGCGACAGCGTGGTTCACAAAGGAAATTGCCTCGCATTGTTTATCTTTGTCATGGACCATGGTAGAGCAGAGCATGCATGCAGCATCGTCGATTGACAGCTCTTTGACAGCCGGACAGGCTGACATGAGAGACAAGATGCACATTGTGCTATGTATCACGACTTGGGCACTTCTCGTGCTATGTCTGTATGCAAGGGGTTGAGCCCGGAATTGAGATTTCTGGAGATGACATGTTCAGACGTATGAGCACAAGAAGTACTCTAGATAGGGGACATGGATAGGGGAAGGGGATAGGGATAGGGGCTCCGTGATAATAATCAGGAGAACAGCAGAACAGCAGAACAGCAGAACGGGCTTCGAAGTGCACATCCCAATCTCCGCGGTATTACCATATTTCCCATCCATCTATTTTCATAACCACAGATCCTCACATGTGGCATGCTCCACAGAACATCATGTGTCCCTCGGTCATTCCATGTTTGTTTGTTTCTTTCTTTCTTTCTTCCTTCCTGTGAGCATTATGATTGCTGCATATAGCCCGCCCCCCTCCAATCTCCCCTTTCACGCTTATCGCTGTATGGAAGCATTCTGGAAGCCTCGCTCGCTCGTTTCACCCAATCCGGCAAAGCTCCTTCCTTGACCTGTTTCGGCAATTGTCTCCCTCCGCTCTAGCGTTCAGCCTTGTCTCGAGGCTGCAACTTGTCAAACAACCCAGGCGTTGCATGTAAACATCCACATCCATCCACATCCGCATCGACATCGAGCACGCTGCACAGCTCAGTCGCAATCCTCTACCCTCTTACCCCCTGATCTATCAAGGGAAGGCAAACTCGAAGCACCATAACCATGGCCACCACCGACACCGACACCGACACCGACATCAACATCGACATCGACGCCCTCCTCGAGCGCTACCTCCACCTCCTCGACCAATACACCACCCTGCGCTCCAAGCTCACCCAGCTCCAATCCTCCGTACGCCCCCTCCTCCCTTCCCACCCCACTCCCTCT
>Ga0209512_1004560_pt1 | contig 12038 bp, 11 predicted proteins | sample frozenSSSSmetaG_FD_184142 | JGI IMG/M metagenome (GOLD analysis project Ga0209512, IMG submission 184142) | Glacier valley bacterial and archeal communities from Borup Fiord, Nunavut, Canada, to study Microbial Dark Matter (Phase II) -... | ecosystem: Environmental > Aquatic > Freshwater > Ice >... | reverse complement strand
CAGCGCTGCATCTTCCACACAAAGCACATGCATGGTGCCAAACAGCCAGGAGGGCTGAGGAAGACCTTTTCCACTTATCTCATAAAGCAGGCTGTTGTCCCCTTTAACGGGAATCTCTGGTTTCGGTTTGGCCTTGAGGTGAGTTTTGGCGACAGGCTTTTTAACCTGCGCATTGGCATAACCGCATACAGAGGTGAAAAGGGTATAGAGCAGGATTTTTTTAATGGTCATATTAAGTGCTTTTACTTAGTGGCCCGTAAGGCATTTCAATATAGAGAAAAAATTTGTTATACTTGCGCAAAGAACCTTCCTATGCCTAAACCCTATCTCCTGATTGTGGCCCTTGTGCTGCCTGTCTGTGTTTTTTGCCAATCCAACAATGTACCTATTTTCGGTAAAATTGATAAAGCTGAACTGGAGCGCACCACCTGTTCATTCGATAAAGATGCCGAAGCGGAAGTGATCGCGGATGTTGGAGAATTTTCTCTTGAGATTTTTAGTCAAAGAGCAGTTCGGGTGCTGCACAATTTTGTGCGCATAAAGATCCTCAGTGATAAGGGTCTTGATTATATCTCCGGCCAAGTTGCAGCCTTCCCTATAATTACAATAGATTATCAACGTACGTTTTACACAACGGCGGAATATCCCGTGCTAAAGGAATTTTATAAAAAAACGTATTCTTTACTGGATGAACAGTTTGTAATCAAGAAAAAAGCCTATTCCTATGTTGAAAATAGTTACCGGAATAATCATTGTTAGTTGTTTTATTCTGCCAAAGGGATATTCCCAGTTAAGGCATGGGTTTGGAGAACTCAGTGTCGTTGAAACGGAAATGAAAAGGTGTCTCTTTGATCCGGAGGCGGCCGCTGTAGAGCTTATAAACGAAGGATTCGCTGATTATGATGACCGATACCAGATGGTAACCTCCATTCATCGCCGGATCAAGATACTTTCAGAAAAGGGAATTGAAAATGCTGATATTTCCATCCCATTTTACAGCGAGAGTGAGTTTGAATACATTGATGATATTGAGGCGGTAACGATCAACATCGATGAAACCGGCAGAAAAGAGTTTCCAGTAGACAAAAAAACTATTTACACTAAAAAAGTGAACCAGTATTACAGCGAAATAAAATTCGCCTTTCCCCAGGTAAAGGCAGGATCAGTTATAGAATACAAATACAGAAGCGTTAAAAAAAACTTTAGTGATTTAAAGAACTGGCATTTCCAATCAAGGCTGCCGGTTTGCTACAGCTCTTTTGAAATGAGGCCCGCTCCTACTTTGGAGTTTACTTACCTGGTACAGAAAAGTGAAAATTATCCTGCTGTTATAAAGCCTTCCAGTTTTTCAAATACTATTTATTTTGAAATGAATAATCTTCCCGCATTGGCGGATGAACCTTATATGGACGCACGGGAAGATTATATTCAGAAAGTAAGCTTTACCATTACAAAGTTCATGGGTAATGCCGGAAGCCAGAAATATATGAGTGACTGGAACGAAGTGGCAAGGGATCTGTGGGACAGTCCTTATTTTGGAGCAGAAATAAGAGCTAATTTAAAAGAACCCCAGCAAATTATAGCTACAGCAATTGCCGGCAAAAGTGATATGGAAAAAATGTTATTCATCTATGATTTTGTAAGGAAAAATACAAAATGGAATGGCCTTAATTCACATTCTGCTGTAGAAGGTGTCCGGACAGCGTGGAATAAAAAATCAGGAACATCCGGCTCTATTAATCTGCTTTTGGTAAACCTGATGCGAAGTGCGGATCTAGAAGTATATCCCATGCTGGTGAGTGAGCGGGGGAATGGAAAGATAAACATCAAGACACCATTCGTCAGCCAGTTTGATAATGTGTATGCAGCCGTAATGATCAATGGTAAGAAATACTATCTGGACGCGACAGCCGCCTATGCTCCCGCGAATCTTATACCCCGTAGTATTCTCAACACTACCGCACTGATCGTTAAAAGCAGATCCGGGGAACTGGTAACAGTGGAGGAACCGGACAGGAAATACCGCGAAGTAATTTATCTAAACGGTTACCTATCCGCGGATGGCAGAATGAGTGCAGCGGTACAGACCGTAAGCAGGGATTATGCCCGGGAAGAAAAAAGCAAGAATTATTTGAAAGGCAAAGAAAAGTATGTAGAAAACTATATTAAGCGTCGGTTGGTCAATGTCACCGTTGACAGTTTGGAAGTAGAGGACATGAAGACCGATTCTTCCGATTTTAAACAAAAATTTAAGATCGGGTATACCTTACAGAATACCGGGGATTATTCTTTTTTAGAGTTAAACATGTTCAGTGGGTTTGCTGAAAATCCTTTTACGGTAAACGATCGATTTTCTGTGGTGAATTTTGGTTACAAGTCTGTTGAAAATATCAGCTGGATCGTTAAAATTCCATTGACCTGGGCAGTAGATGCGCTGCCAAAAAATATCCGCATGACCAATGAGGGTAAGTCTGTGCTATTCAGTCGCGAGCTTGCTTATAATAAGGAGACGGCTCAAATAAGCGCCCGGATCAAAATAGAGTTAAATAAAAGTTTATTCACTGCGGAGGAATACCCGGCACTAAAGGAATTTTTTAAAAAAATGGCCGGTATGCTTAATGAACAGATCGTATTTAAGACAAAGTAAACCATGAAAAAAATAATAGTACTATTATTTGGGCTACTTGTATTTGTTACAGCGGGGTTTTCGCAGATCACGTACAGCGCGGAAAGCATACCGGAAAGTCTTATGCTTGGGGCAAATGTTGTTAAAAGATCGGAAGAAATATCCTTTGAGGTAACGGATGTGGACAGGGCAATATACAAGGTTCATAAGGTTATTACGGTGCTCAATAAAGTGGCTGAGGGGTCATTGTTCTTCCTGGAATTCACTAATAAATACATCAGCCTCGAACATTGTGATATAAAAGTATTTGACCGGTCGGGAACTCTTATCGTAAAATATAAAAAGAAAGATCTTAGTCAGCAGGCTCCGGGCAGTGGATTGATCTCGGAGGGAATATATAATTATATTTCTATTGGGGCGCCTTCCTACCCGGTGACCGTTGATTTCATGTATGAATTAAAATATTCCGGAACGCTTAGTTATCCCGATTATACCATTCAGGAAGACAATGAAGCGGTTGAGCTGTCTTCCTTTATTATAAAAGTTCCGAAATCGATCGGTGTCCGGTACAAAGAGCAGAGAACTAAAATCCTACCCGATTCAACTGATGATGGCAAGACAATTACTTATAAGTGGTCAGTAAAAGACCTGGCAGCGATAAAAGATGAAAAAGGTTCGGCGGGAGGACAATGGACTGATCCGGCCATACGGTTAGCGCCAAACAAGTTCAAAATATATAACAGCAATGGAGACATGAGCAGTTGGAAGAATTTTGGTCTATGGGAAAAGGAACTGATCAAAAACCTGGATGTTCTACCGGAAGAAAGACGGGCTTTTTTTCAGAACATGGTTAAAGACGTCCCGTCTGAAAAAGAGAAAATTGCAGTTTTATATAACTACCTCCAGCAGAATTTCAGGTATGTCAGTATTCAGCTGGGCATTGGAGGCTGGCAGCCATTTGCCGCAAAATTTACGGATGAAAAAAAATATGGAGATTGTAAGGCACTTAGTTTTTATCTGCATGCTGTTCTCAAAACGATTGGAATACGAAGCCATGTAGCCCTCATAAATTGTCACTATAACCAGCAGCCTGTGGATCCGTATTTTCCCTGCAATGATTTTACACACATGATCCTGTGCGTGCCACAGAAGAATGACTCCATCTGGCTGGAATGTACCAGTAAGACCGCCGATTTTAATTACCTCGGAAGCTTTACTGAAAACAGGTACGCCCTGCTGGTCACTGAAGAAGGCGGAGTGCTTGTGTCTACGCCTGTAAGCGATCCATCGCGCAACAAAATATCTTTGGTGACCAAAATTTATTTGAATGAAGATGGTTCAGGAAAAACATCCTCAATGCTATTTGTAACCGGGGATATACGGGAAAAGCTGGAGGATTTTTTTACTGCAAAAAGTGATGAGCAGAAGGACCTGATCGTCAATTCTTTTGGTTTTAAACAACCTGATGATTTCAAAATGACACGGTTGGATAAGGAAAATATACGGATAGACCTTGAGATTGAAAAGATACCCCAGTTCAGTACCGGTTCAAAAATGTTCCTGAACCCGAGGATATACAGTTTCTGGCCCATTTATATGCCTTTATCCGACAATAGAAAGCAGGACTATTTCTTTCCATACGCAGAATCGAAGAACGATACTACCATTTACCAGCTTCCTGATGGATTTACAATGGATGCAATACCGCAATTCGTGGATAGAAAATGCGGGTACGCCACTTATTCAGCTAATTATACTTATAATAAAGATAAAAATCAACTGACCAGTACAGCAATGCTGGAGGTATTTAAAAATCGCATTCCTTCGGATAGTTACGCAGAAGTCAAAAGCTTTTTTGACCAGGTCGCTGGTGATGAAGCCCGTAAAATTGTCATCAAAAGAAATTAAACATTCACTACCGCTTCCTTTCCATAAACCTGGTTAATGAATTTTAAGGAGGGGGAAGAAAGAAAATCACCAATTCCCAGGCTGCTCCATTTGTCATCTACTGCCTCAATAGTTGCGGCATCGGCAATGATAATGTTGGGCCAGTCGCGATGGAAATTATCCAGCTCTTTTGTTTTAAGCGTGCCGTCAAATCCCATGCAGGCAAACGTTTTACCCTTCTCCGTCAGTGATGCCCTTTGTACCAATATATGGTCGCGTTTGGGATCGGCGTTGTTACAGAAGCGCCAGAGTGCCACCGGCAGGTCGTTTGCATTAATGGTATGCTCCACATATAAGATCATTTTTATTCCTTCCATTTCCGGAGAGGCACAAATTGCTTTATGGAGTTCCCCTATATGGCCGATCCGGTTCTTTTGAATGCTCATCAGCAGGCAGGGAATACTTAGTGCCAGCAGGGAGTCATTGATAAATTTAACTTCAGGAAAGGTTTTAAATATCTTTTCTTTGCTGAAATTAATTTTCTGCTCAGTACAGACCTCTTCATTTTTTTCTTCCTCAAACTTCCAGGTTCCATCAATGCACATTTTTCCACCGAATCCTAATTTGCTGCAGCTGTGGTCGAGCACATCCATTGGACCCTGGGAAAAATAAATGTCCGACGCCGGATTCATATTTTTAAAAACATCCTGCGCGAGGCTCCTGTAGTCCGATAATGGAAAATCCTTTTTTTCCGTGTAAGGAGCACCAGTGAGCACCAGTATTTTATTAAACATCATCTGACCCGCTCCCCACATGGCATTCATTACTTTTTGACCCTGGCCTGCATAATCCTTGTTAATCTTTGTGATGACCAGATTATGGAACACTCCTTCCACGGGCATTTCCATGTCTTCAATTTCTGGGACCATTGTCATTTTAATGGGTGCCAGAAAAATTCTTTCCGTGGCTTTCCCGAGCCAGGCATCTTCCTGCGGAGGTATGCCAACGATCGTTGCCGGGTAGATGGCATTTTTCCGGTGGGTGATTGCTGTAATATGAAACTTCGGATACCAGTCGGGCAATGAATAATAACCGGTATGATCGCCAAAAGGTCCTTCCCAGATCAGCTCATCGCTGGGATCAACATATCCTTCTATGATAAAATCCGCATCAGCGGGAACTTCAACGTCTGGCTGGGAAATGCATTTAACCAGTTCCACTTTTTTTTTGCGAAGAAAACCTGCCAGCATATATTCATCCACATTTTCCGGTAAAGGCGCAGTGGCGGAATAAGCATAAACAGGATCACCGCCGAGCGCTACTGCCACAGGCATTCTGATGCCCAGTTTTTTGTACTCATTAAAATGTTTGGCGCTTACCTTATGTTTGTGCCAGTGCATTCCGGTAAGTACTGGTCCGAATATCTGCATGCGGTACATGCCCACATTTCGGGATTTAGTATGCGGATCTCGGGTATGAATAATGGGTAACGTAACGAATGGTCCGCCATCTTTTGGCCAGCAGGTGATCACCGGTAGTTTTGTAATGTCCGGTTCTTTCATGACCACTTCCTGGCATTCTCCCCTGCCACTTTTTACCGTAGGCATCCAGGAGGCGAACTGCCCGAGTTTGGGAAGCAGTTTTAATTTGTCCAGTATATTCTCTTTTGGAGCCGCCAGTAATTTAAAAAGTTTCTCTATTTCTTTAGCAGTATCATCCAGGTGGCTGACACCCAGAGCGAGGCACATTCTTTTCTCACTGCCATAGGCATTCATCAGTACGGGGAAATCATATCCTGTATTTTCAAACAGTAATGCTTTTCCACCGCCTGGTGTTTTACTGATGCGGTCGGTTATCTCTGCTATTTCCAATCTGGGATCTACATATGTTTTTATCCTGAGCAGTTCCCCCGCTTTTTCCAGTGTGTCAATAAAATGCTGCTGATTTCGGTATGCCATTGCTGCAATTAAGGTGCAAAATTACGACAACGGTTTTGCGGACAGGTTATTAATTACAAAACTGGCCGGGGACAATCGATCCTTCCACGGTGGGATAAACCCGAAAAGAGCTTGCCGTCACCGTTAAGAATGCCTATGGAAAGTGTTACTCCCTGAAAGTAGTACCAATCCTTGTATTTTGACCCACCGCGGGTGCCGTCAGTGGGGTAAGCCGAGGACCCCGTTTTTAATTCACCTCCCCTGTAAGAAAGCTCCACAGCTTTGGAGCCATGGGCTGCAAGAAGGTCCGCTGCATTTGCATATCTGTAGCTGACATCGTCGAGATAATCGGTACCTGTTTTGCGCAGTCCGATCTCATATCCAAGAACCGCATTTTCACTAATGCGAAAGCGTACTCCGCCACCAAAGGGTATGGAAAGCTGGGTAAGTTTATAAGGCTTGCGGTCGGGATACGCTGCAAGCCCCTGACCTTCGGTGCCCAGGTCATGCAGGTAAAATTTTGCCCCCGTAGAATCCCTGGTATACGGATTAAAATGAAACATGGCTATACCCACAAAAATATAAGGCGTAAAATTCTTGTCTTCCAGGTCGAAAAAGGAGTAGTCTGCCAGTAGGCTGGCCTCGATAACAGGTGATTTAAAGTTCAGATTCCGGGCAAGAAATTCCGGGTTCAGTGATTTCTTATCATCGGCACCGATCTTACCGTATTGCAAGCCTCCCCTTATAAGCACTTTAGGAATTACCTCATAACTCAGCCCGGCGCCGATCGTTCCGCCGGACTGGCTAAACGTAAATCGCTTTTCCTGAAGGTCGCCGGAATAATTTGCAAGCCCTCCAAAAAGAGTTAAATTAAGTTTTTGCTGTGCCATGGAATACATCGGCAGCAACAAAAGCAGGGCAAATATTCTAATCATAAACGGGCATTTATTTGTAAACCGGTTTTTAGAGGGGTGCCGAAGTAAATGCAAAATTAAGAATGATGCCTGACAACACAAGGTTTGTCTATTGTTATGATAAATCTTTAACATTAGCGGCATTGGGGGATACTACGTTATAGGAGATACTGCCTTTTGTAAGCAATATAGTTTAATGCAAATGCAACGTTGTCTTAGTCAGAACTGCCCTGTTGCTCCTGCACCTCCTCCGCTCCCACCACCAAATTCAGGGTGATTGCCGCCAACAGCAGCAGGAGGCTGATAAAAACTTTGAGAAATAACCAGTGCTTCTAATTGAAGCATTCCAGGTAATTGCGGATCATTGGGTTCTTTATGTGTAATTCCATGCTTTGGCATCCTGAAATATTTTGTAACGGCATAAGCCAGCACAATCATAAAAGCACCAGCAATGGTCATGAAAATTTCCAGAGAAGCGACCTGATAATAATAATTGATCGTAAATATCGTCGCAGCCAGCAGCACCATACCGGTCCGCAATAAAATAACGTCTTTCTTTTGCAGACCCCTCCACATATATATAGGAGGCATCAACACCGTCACGCTCCAGAAAAACCAGCCACCGGGAATAGACGAGCCTTTCCGCAGATGGAGGCCAAACAATTCATTGCTCACCTCTCGAACCACAAAAAAGTTAACAGCTGCATATGCCGTAATCAGGGAAAGCGTTTGAATAAAGTTGTTACAGGATCTGTAATGTGAGAACCGGGTATTTCTTTTAACCAGAAAGTAAATCGAAAACGAGATCGCCATCAATATAAAAGGCATAGCAGCTTTAGCGATATCACCCAGGGGAACAATGCTGTAAAAAACTATGGCCAGTAATGATAAAAATGCAACACTGCTCATTAGCGGGGCGGCAAATCTCAGGGAAAAAAAAGTGGCAGTTATAAATATAAGGATGGCCTGTGCAAGGTATGACAGGTACGGAACGAATAAATTAACCGCAGCTATGAAAAAACCGGCGCTCAGCCATAATAGCGCACCATCCAGGCCCGACCGGTAATGTTTCTTTGTACGTATGATAAATTCTAAAGCCGGGTACAACATCAAAGAAGAAAAAGCGGACAGCGCCCCAAATGCCTTTTCTGAAGAAACGCCTGTCATCAGGGTTAAAAGTCCTGAGCCCATCAGTATAATTATCACCGAGAGCAGAAAAATACCGATCTGTATAAATACATTGGGTGTGTACAGATCTTCAGGATAGGCTTTTTTCACAGCAGCATACTCTTCCTTTGAAATCAGGTTATCATAAAGTGCCCTGCTGATTTTTTCATTGATCAATTTGTTATCAAGAGATTTATTGCTGTAGGCGAATACCATATTTTATTTTTTTATTCATATTGATTAGAAATATGATCATAAATATTCCTGAGCCGATGAAATATAGCAATCCTGAAATATATTCATCTATAGCGTTATTCATTAATAAACGCATGATTACATAGGTAGCGGCTATATATACATAAACCGATATCATTAAAATAAAATAAAAAGAGGATTGCGCAAGCGCTTCCTTATAAAAATAAAAGCTGGCAACGGCCAATGGAATGAGCCATAATAAGTATACTTTATCAAAATGAAACATACCTGCAAGGCAGGCAATATATATTATATTCATTCCAAAATTTGTATATATAAAGACAAAATGTGCTTTTATATTTTTACGCTCACTTACTAAAGCCACGATAATTAATAGAATACCTAATGCTACCGCCGCGAAAATAATTTGTGTATCGGCAAAATGGTTTGTCTTAAGTATGGTCAATGGCGTTACCGCTATACCCATCCATGCTGCCAGGTTGGTTATAGCCATACACAGGATGCCTGCGTGATCAAAATAATAGGCACTGAAAAATAGAACAATCATTGGAAGGAATACAGCCAGGCCGAATGCGTTTCCGAAAGCGTTGTATTCTACCTGCAGGTACGTGATAAAAGTGATAAATGTGAGGCAACCCAGTAATAGGATATAATCGAAGAAAGCATTTGGAGGCGGAACCTTACTAATGGAAAAGGGCAGTTTTTTTCTTCCGCAGTAAAAGAAACAGCCTGTGCAAAGCAGCCCTATGGCCGTCAGTACTGCCTGGTGACCTATAGTATCGATATTTTTATATACCAGGATGCCAAGACCGCTGGTTATTAAAAGTATACCCAGGTACAGGATCGTTTTAAGCTCCCAATTGATAGAAAAAAGCCTGGAGCCAGCGGCGGTCCTAACTTTTTCAAGAGAAAACGCTGATATTAATCCTTCTTTATGCAGTTGTTCAAATAGTCGTGCCTTCACATATAAGGTTTAGGGTTTGCGCATATCCCCGGCAGACACGCGAAAGCAATAAATATCCGATATTATTATAAAAAAAAATATTTCATTTTAAAAGAGGACCGACTTTGGTCTTACCGGATAATTCTATCCCAAGCTATAAAATATGTAAACCAGTGCCTAAAAATGTTTACTTTGAATAAAAGATGAATGTGCGTATGCGCATAATACAGTGAAAGCGCTGGGAACGAAGGTATTTAATTAACTTAGGTAAACTTTTAAGAAGCTGCATATGACTTATGAAGAACTGGTAAAGAACCACTCAGGTGAAATGATAGAAAAACTGGTTACTGAAGTGATCAGTAAAGAGGCAGCAGAGGTCCGCTTTGAATTTGAGGACAATGAACAATGGTCGGTTATTACAATGCACATTTATGAAGAGGACAAGGAAATATCTTTAAGATTACATTCCAATGACCATTATCAGCTATACTTTGGATATTATAATGATGAAGATGAATTTTTGGAAATCACCCAGTCATTAACTGATGAGGAGAAAAAAATAATTCCGAAGGGACTTCAAAAAGTTATGGAGAAGGTGTTATCGGATGAGCAGGGAATGCGGTTACCAGGCAATTTTCTTTCAAAATAATATAATCAAAGCCAGGTATTTCTGTTATAATAAACCGGTGTAAATTTTTAGTTTGAAAACGCTGCAAAAACGGAAAAAGTGAAGTACCTTCAAATTGATGGCTTCCGGTTTGGTGGCATATAAAAATATACAATGAAAGACAAGAAAGAGAAACAATACGCCGGAATATGGTTCGATACGACCAAAGCCATTCTTATTACAAGTGATACGGCAGATGGTAAACACGAATTTGTGATCGGGCAGCGGGTTAAAGCCGAGCACAATCACAGTGGTGGCAATGAGCACACAATAAACAATGCAAAACACTCTGAAAATCAGAAATATTTCAAGTCTGTTACACCTTTGTTACTTCCCTTTGATGAAATACTGATCTTCGGACCCGGTGAAGCCCAGGAACAGCTTCTTCATTATTTGAAAGAAGATAAACAATTCCAAAACAAAAAAATTACGCTTGCCAGTGCTGCGCAGATGACAGACAATCAAATGGTTGCAAAAGTGCAGGATTTTTTTGCCGGACACTGATCATTCAGCAATAGCACCAGTTAAATTTTCGCACCATCGCTATTCATTCTGAGAATAGTTTATACGGTAATGTCATAATTCGTATGATGGTCCAGTATCCCGCTATTGCGGGTACGGCTAAGAAAACGATTGAGTGGAGTTTTACCAGGCCATCTCTTGATTGCCCTGGCGATAAGGGTCACTTTGACGGGATGATCAGGGCTTCTGAAGATATAGACGTCGGTATTGTCTGTCTGGGATCATCTGCGATCATAGGCGCTTCCCGGGGACTGGAAGACATCAGCACGGCGGAAATAATCAGGGCTGCCAATTGAAGGGAACACTTTAATCCACTAATGGAGGGTAGAGTTTTTTGTCATTGCATTAACGTTTAAGGTTACCGGAGTAACAATGGGAACAGCGGTTTCAATATTCTGAATAACCACCCTTTTCGGTGTGCCTTTTTTTGAGCATGCGACCACATTGAGCGTAATGACAATAATGATAGTAATAATCCTTTGAAGAGGCATGGCACTGAGGTTGAATATCGGGATTATCAAACAGCAGTTTAGAAATATACCAAAAAATGAATGCAAAAAGAACATTATACTATTATTCGTAAGAAAGTACCATTAATTATAAGGCAGGCACGATTGTTTAGTTATCTTCTCAAACCTTAAAAATGCAGATTCAGGGATTAAGCGGAAAGGATGAATGAATTGAGTTAACCGACCCTTATATGAGCACCACAACCTTCGAGTACACACCTTTGTTCAATGCCGTCCGGCATGGCGATATCATTATGCTTAAACAATGCATTACAAACAATCCAAAGGTTAATATCTGTGACCAGAGCGGACATACACCTTTGATTGTGTGCACTTACAACGGACAATATGAAGCCAGCACAATTTTGATCAAAGCCGGAGCAGACGTCGATGTACAGGATACAGGAGGGAACACCACTCTTATGGGAGTATGTTTTAAAGGATATTATTCCATCGCTGAATTGCTGATAGAAAATGGCGCTAATCTTGATTTGCAACATGGAAACGGTGGAACCGCACTCATGTTCGCCGCGATGTTTGGCAAAAATGACCTTATAAGTCTTTTAATTAAACATGGTGCTGATTCTTCTATTACTGAATTTCGTGGTTTCACAGCAATAGACCTGGCCACACAACAAGGAAACAGCGCT
>Ga0209512_1004559_pt1 | contig 12039 bp, 12 predicted proteins | sample frozenSSSSmetaG_FD_184142 | JGI IMG/M metagenome (GOLD analysis project Ga0209512, IMG submission 184142) | Glacier valley bacterial and archeal communities from Borup Fiord, Nunavut, Canada, to study Microbial Dark Matter (Phase II) -... | ecosystem: Environmental > Aquatic > Freshwater > Ice >... | reverse complement strand
GCGCGCGGTCGCCATTGGCACTTGCGTTGGCGAGCGGCGCCATATCGTTGCGCACTATTTTCCAGGTCAGCAGGCCCACCATGAGGGCAATGGCCCACGAGTAGATCACGCTGGGCAGGCGCAGGTTGAGCAGCGTCCAGTGATCGCCCCAGCCGCCGGCCACCATGGCCTGCCAGAACAGCAGCGGTGGCTTGGTGTTGCGCATGAAGTCCCAGGAGCTGACCAGCGGCAGCCAGTGGCCGGTTTCGGCCGTCAGGCGTGCGATGTTGGCATACACCAGCTCGTCGCCGTTGCGCGGAATGTGGTCGCCGCCCAGTCCAAACAGGTAGCCCAGGGCCACGGCAAGGGCCAGGGCTATCCAGATCAGGTGAACGGGCAGGCGGGCTGGTGGCGTGGTGTCGGGGCTTGTCATGGATATGGGTGGTTAAAGCGGCGGTTTCGGGCGATGGCGGCGAAACGTCAGCCGGTCGTTGGCGATGAAATTGACCACGCTGGCCAGCACGATGGCGATCACGTTGGCCAGCAGGTAGTGCAGGTGCAGCGCCAGCCATTTGGTCAGCAGCGACTGGATCACGATCGACAGGGCGGCGGCCATCACATACTTGACGAACAGCCGCAGCGCCGGCTGGGGCATGTTGCGTGTGCGGTCGCGCCAGGTCAGGCGCCGGTTCCAGTAAAAGTTGCTGATGGTGGCCACGGTGATGGCCAGCGCAATCGAGAAATTGAGCCGCGCCTGAAAGTCGGCAATGCTGCGCAGCAGATGCTCCTGGGCCAGGTAGAGCACCGCGATGTTGATCACCGTGCCGCTGGCGCCCACCAGCCCGAACTTGATGAAGCGCCAGCGCACCATGGGCTGAAAACGCGGCGGCAGCAGGCTGACCAGCCGCTCGGCGATGGATCGGAGCCGGGACATCAGGTGCTGGCCAGAAACGCGCGCGCCTTGGCGAGCACTTCGGCGGGCGCGATCACCTTGAGGCACTGGTTGTCGCCGTCGCAGTAGGACGAGCGGTGGTTGTAGGCCGTCAGGCAGGGTGAGCAAGGCCACTGGCTGTAGAACGAATAACAGCGCGGCGTCAGCGGCGCGTACAGGCTGGGCGTTTCGGGGCCGAACAGCATCAGCGTCCAGATCGGCGTGAGCGCGGCGAACTGGCCCGGGCCGCCGTCGTTGGTGACCAGCAGGCGCGCCACATGAAACAGCGCCAGCAGCTCCGAAATCGAGCGCGTGTAGCCGGTCAGGTCTATCACCGGGCTGGCCGGAAAGCGCGCCTCTACGTTGGCCACCAGCTGGCGCGCCAGTGCCTGGTCGTCTTTGAGGCCAATCACCGCCACGGCGCAGCCGTCGGCCACCAGGCCTTCGCACAGCGCGGTGTAGGAGGCCAGCGGCCAGGCCCGGATCGGCAAGATGCCGCCGCCCGGGTACACCAGCACCAGCGGCTTGCCGGCAATCGCCGGGAAATCCTGGGCCAGCCGCGTCTCGATGCCCTGGACCAGCGCGCCGTCAAGCGGCACCTGCGGCGGCGGCTTGGGGCTGGCCACCACCGGTAGTTTGGATTTGGGCACTGCCGTCGAGTCAATCGCCCGCGCCAGCGTCAAAAACTGCGCGCTGATGTGGTGGTAGGGGTTGTAGGGCACGCGCCGGTTGATGTGGGAGCCGCGGTACAGGCCTTCCTGCGTGTGGCGGTGAAAGCCCACGCGCACCGCCGCGCCGCTGGCATACGACAGCAGGCTGCTGATGCGCGAGAACAGCTCGCAGTCGATCGCCACGTCGACGTTCGCCCGGCGCAGCGCCTGGACGGCTTTCCACAGGCTGGACAGCAGGGAGGTCAGCGAGCGGTCGTCGACCGTGTGCACGTTGGCCGGGTCCATCACCTGCATCAGGTCCAGGATTTCGCGGTTTTTTCTGAACAGCAGCGCATGCAGCTGCGCGTCCGGGTAGCGCGCCTTGAGCCGCGCAAACATGTCGTTGGCCAGCACCAGGCTGCCCATTTCGGACAGCAAAATGACGACGATGGCGCGCGGCGCCTGGTCATGGAGCGGCGCAGGCCGGAACTTGCGCCTCAGCGCCTCGACGCCAGACACCGCCGCGCACAGCGGAATACCGGCCCAGCGGTCCACAAATCTCTGAAGGCCGATGTCCACGGCTCAGACCCCGCGCTGCCGGTCGATGCGGAACTGCGCGGCAAATTCGCCAAAGCGGCCCGCGTCCAGCGCGTCGCGCACTTCCTGCATCAGGTTCAGGTAGTAGTGCAGGTTGTGGATGCTGGCCAGCATGGGGCCCAGCATTTCGCCGCAGCGGTCCAGGTGGTGCAGGTAGGCACGTGAAAAGTTCTGGCAGGCGTAGCAGCCGCAGGTGCTGTCGGCCGGCTGCTCGTCGGCCTTGTGGCGGGCGTTGCGGATTTTCAGGTCGCCAAAGCGCGTGAACATGTGGCCGTTGCGCGCATTGCGGGTCGGCATCACGCAGTCGAACATGTCGACGCCGGCCGCCACACCGGCCACCAGGTCTTCGGGTGTGCCCACGCCCATCAGGTAGCGCGGCTTGTCGGCCGGCAGGCGGTGCGGCGTGTGCGCCATGATGCGCAGCATTTCTTCCTTGGGCTCGCCCACGCTGACGCCGCCGACCGCATAGCCGGGAAAGTCCATCTCGACCAGCGCATCGAGCGACTCCTGGCGCAGGTTTTCAAACATGCCGCCCTGCACAATGCCGAACAGCGCGTTCGGGTTGCCGAGCCGGTCAAACTCGTCCTCGCAGCGCTTGGCCCAGCGCCGGCTCAGTTCCATCGAACTGCGCGCTTCGCTTTCGGTCGTGATGTGGCCCTTGGTGTCGTAGGGCGTGCACTCGTCAAACTGCATCACGATGTCGCTGTTGAGCAGCGTCTGGATCTGCATCGAGATTTCGGGCGTCAGAAACAGCTTGTCGCCGTTGACGGGCGAGGCAAAGCGCACGCCTTCTTCCGAGATCTTGCGCATCGCGCCGAGCGACCAGACCTGGAAGCCGCCGCTGTCGGTCAGGATGGGTTTGTGCCAGCTCTCAAACCTGTGCAGCCCGCCAAACTGCTCAATCACGTCCAGCCCCGGACGCATCCAGAGGTGAAAGGTGTTGCCCAGGATGATTTGCGCGCCCATGTCATGCAGCGACTGCGGCATCACGCCCTTGACGGTGCCGTAGGTGCCTACCGGCATGAAGATGGGGGTTTGCACCACGCCGTGGTTGAGCTTCAGGGTGCCGCGCCGGGCATGCGAGCCCAGGTAGGCGCCCGCCTCGTTGTCAGTGGCGGGGTCGGTTTTCAGGACTTCAAATTCGAGCATTTTGTGATTGTCGCAGGTGTGTTCAGCGGGACTGGCGGGCCAGCAGCATCGCGTCGCCATAGCTGAAAAAGCCGTAGCGGGCCTCAATCGCGTGCCGGTACAGCGCCATGATGTGCTCGTAGCCCGAAAACGCGCTGACCAGCATCATCAGCGTGCTTTTGGGCAGGTGAAAGTTGGTCAGCAGCAGGTCGACGACCTGGAAGTCAAAGCCCGGCGTGATGAAGATGTTGGTGTCGTCGCAGGCGGGACCGAACTTGGCGCTTGACTCGAGCGCGCGCACCGTCGTCGTGCCCACCGCCACCACGCGGCCACCGCGCGCCTTGCAGGCGGCAATGGCGGCATGCGTGGCGGGCGGCACGTCAAAGCGCTCGAAGTGCATGACGTGGTCGGCAATCTGCTCGGCCTTGACCGGCTGGAAGGTGCCCGCGCCCACATGCAGCGTCACGCTGGCGCGCGCAATGCCGCGCGCCTCCAGCTGCGCCAGCACGGCTTCGTCAAAGTGCAGTGCGGCGGTCGGCGCGGCCACGGCGCCGGGATTTTTGGCAAACACCGTCTGGTAGCGCTGCTCGTCGTCCGCCGAATCGCTGTGGGTGATGTAGGGCGGCAGCGGCACATGGCCGTGCTGCGTCATCAGTTCATAGGGGTCGCTGCTGAGCTTGAAGCGGTACAGCGGCCCGTGTGCCTCGGGCCAGCGGCCCAGCAGCGTGGCGGTGAAGCCGCCATCCATCTGCAGCACCGCGCCCGGCAGCGGCTTCTTGCTGACCTTCATGTGCGCGGCGACTTCATGGCCGGCGTCCGCATGGGGCGACAGCACCCGCTCGATCAGCAGTTCGAGCTTGCCGCCGCTGGCCTTCTGGCCGAACAGCCGCGCCTTGACCACCTTGGTGTCGTTGAACACCAGCAGGTCGCCGGGCAGCAGCAGGCCGGGCAGGTCGGTAAAGCGGCGGTCTATGGGTGCCGCGCCCCGGCCGTCGAGCAGGCGCGAGGCGCTGCGCTGGGCGGCGGGGTGCTGGGCGATTAATTTGGGGGGGAGGGCGAAGTCAAAATCGCCGAGGGTGAACGCGCGGGGCGCGTTCGGGGGAAAAAATTTCATGCGGCTTGAGGGCTGGACGAGCCCGTTCCAAGGGTTGGGAAGTCAGGGATTGTGTCAGATATCCCTGACCTCCCTCAATCCTCGGGTGCCTCGCTGCGGGGATTACTTGAAGGTCAGTGTTTTCCCTGCAACGGCCAGTGTGTAGCGCATGCCCAGCACATTCCCTTGGGTATCTATCTTGTAGCAGCCTGCTGCGGTGCCGGTTTGTACGCCTGCTGAGTTCTTGACGATGCCGTTGACGCAGCCGTAGGCCGTGGTGGCGGTATCGGCTTCCAGTGTCCAGGTGGATTCCGTTGTGGCCTGAACGCTGGTTTTGTTGGCGTTGGTGTAGAGGGTCATGATGCCCAAGGGGCCACCGTCTTTATCTTTGGCTGCTGCAGGGAATGAGCCTGTCGTTTTGGTTTGCACTGCGTAAGTGCCGTCTGAGTAGCGTGCACCTTGCGTCGCGAAAGGGTTGAGGCTGAAGTAGCTCTCGATGTTGGCCGCCGACAGCACCGCGCCGTTTTTCTTGATGGTCAGCGACTGGAGCGCCTTTTTGCGAACGACACCTTCAAAGGCTTCATCGCTTGTCGGCGTGAGTGACACGGTCATGGTCCAGGTGTCCGCGCCGTCCACTGCGGTGCCGCTCAATGAGACGCCGTTGGTCACAGCCTTGGTGTAGGCGGCATCCAGGGGGAAGGTTGTGGTGATGCTGGCCGCAGGGGCTGAGTCGCCTCCACCGCCACCGCAGGCCGCGAGGAATGCGGTGGCGAGGGATAGGGCTAGGGTGGTTCTGAGTTTCATGTTTGGGTGTGACATTCAAAGGGAGGTTGACGACGGCTTTTCTGTACAGCACCTCTAGCCGCCATCGTGAATTCGGGTGCATGGGCGTAAAAAGTAATTAATACTCACAAAAAATGTAACAGATATTTAAGTTTTGGTCGATTGCCGCTTCTACGTTCGATGGCATGGCAAAAGAGACACATGATTCAGAGACGCGAGGGTTCGCAGAACGGCTTCGGCGTGCTTTGGAAAGTGCGGGCGTTCGGCCGTCACCTACGCTGGTAGCCAATGAATTCAATTTGCGTTACTGGGGCAAAAGCATCACGCCTCACACCGCGCGAAACTGGCTGCTTGGAAAATCGATTCCGATGCAGGACAAGCTCAGGGTTTTGGCGGACTGGCTGCAGGTCAGTCCAGATGAACTGCGTTATGGAACGCCCGCAACGGCAGCGAAGCTGCAAGACCGTGGCAATGAAAGTCAGCCTCTGGATATGCAGGACCGGGAGATGCTGAAACGCTATCTGAGCTTGCCGCAGGAAAATCGCAAGACGGTGCGCGATGTCGTGACGGCCTTGGCGCTGGCGGCTTCGGTCGCGCATTAGCGCCGAGCCTCATTGCGCGGTTTTTCCAAGCCAGCGCAAGTGTGGAAGCCGGACTGCCGCAGAATCACGATATGACCTTGCCATCCAGCGCCGCTGCTGCTCCTTCCGCTACATCGACTGTTCAAAAAAAATCCCCGGCCCAAAAAGCCCTCGAAAAGCTGGGCCTGCGCCGCGCCACCGACCTGGCGCTGCACCTGCCGCTGCGCTACGAAGACGAGACCCGCATCACGCGCCTGAGCGACGCGCACGATGGCGAGACGGTGCAGATCGAAGGCCAGGTCACGCACAGCGAAGTCGTTCTCGGCCCGCGCCGCCAGCTGCGCGTCACGCTGGACGACGGCAGCGACAGCTGCGTGCTGCGCTTCCTGCACTTTTACCCCTCGCACCAGAAAACGCTGAGCGTGGGCGCCCGGGTGCGCGTGCGCGGTGAGTTGCGCGGCGGCTTTTGGGGCCGCGAGATGGTGCACCCGACGTTCAAGCTGGCGGGCGGCGCGCTGCCGGCGGCGCTGACGCCGGTCTACCCCACCGTGGCGGCCTTGCCCCAGCTCTACCTGCGCAAGGCGGTGCTCAGCGGGCTGAACCGGGCCGACCTCAGCGAGACCATTCCAGCCCAGTTTTTAAGCCAAAACATGCCCCAGCGCATGTGCAGCCTGCGTGAGGCGCTACAGTTTTTGCACCATCCTGCGCCCGACGTGGCGCTGGCCGAGCTCGAAGACCGCAGCCACCCGGCTTGGCAGCGGCTGAAAGCCGAGGAGCTGCTGGCCCAGCAGCTGTCGCAGCTGCAGGCCAGGCGCGTGCGCGACGCGATGCGCGCGCCCGCATTGGCCGGCCCGGCCATGCGCGGCACGCAGTGCACGCTGCAGGAACAATTGCTGGAGCGCCTGCCGTTCCGGCTCACGGCCGCGCAGCAGCGGGTGGGCGCCGAAATTGCCGTCGATTTGCAGAAAAAGATTCCGATGCACCGCCTGCTGCAGGGCGATGTCGGTGCCGGCAAAACCGTGGTGGCGGCGCTGGCGGCGGCGCGCTGCATCGACGCGGGCTGGCAGTGCGCGCTGATGGCGCCGACCGAAATCCTGGCCGAGCAGCATTTCAGCAAGCTGATCAGCTGGCTCGAACCGCTGGGCATCACCACCGCCTGGCTCACCGGCAGCCAAAAGACCAGGCAGCGGCGCGAGATGCTGGCGCTGATTGAAAGCGGCGCGGCCGGTCTGGTGATTGGCACCCACGCCGTGATCCAGGACAAGGTGATTTTCAAGAACCTGGCGCTGGCCATCATCGACGAGCAGCACCGCTTCGGCGTCGCGCAGCGCCTGGCCCTGCGCAGCAAGATGACCGATGACGGCCAGGAGCCGCACCTGTTGATGATGACCGCCACGCCGATTCCGCGCACGCTGGCCATGAGCTACTACGCCGACCTGGACGTGTCCACCATCGACGAGCTGCCGCCCGGCCGCACGCCCATCGTCACCCGGGTGGTGAATGAAGCCCGGCGCGACGAGGTGATAGAGCGCATACGCGGGCAAATCGAGGAAGGCCGGCAGATCTACTGGGTCTGCCCGCTCATTGAAGAGAGCGAGTCGATCGACCTGGTCAACGCCACCCAGACGCATGAAGCGCTGAGCGCCGCCTTGCCCGGCGTGCTGGTCGGCCTGCTGCATTCGCGCATGCCGGTGGCCGAGAAGAAGGCCGTGATGAGCCTGTTCACCGAGGGGCTGATGGGCGTGCTGGTCAGCACCACCGTGATCGAGGTCGGCGTCGACGTGCCCAACGCCTCGCTGATGGTGATCGAGCATGCCGAGCGCTTTGGCCTCTCCCAGCTGCACCAGTTGCGCGGCCGGGTCGGGCGCGGCGCGGCGGCGTCGGCCTGCGTGCTGCTGTATTCCACCGGCGACGCGCCCCGGCTCAGCCAGACCGCCCGGGCGCGCCTCAAGGCCATGGTGGAGACCAACGACGGCTTTGAAATTGCCCGGCGCGACCTGGAAATCCGCGGACCCGGCGAGTTCCTGGGCGCGCGCCAGTCGGGCGCGCCGCTGCTGCGCTTTGCCGACCTGGTGACGGACGCCGAGCTGCTGGCCTGGGCGCGCGGCGTGGCGCCGGTGATGCTGGACCAGTACCCCGACCTGGCCGAGCGGCATGTGCTGCGCTGGCTGGGGGGCAAGGCGGAGTTTTTGAAGGCTTGAGTGCGCGCCGGCAGTTCTAGTCAAAGGTGCGGGGTTGTCAACCTGTCAGCAAAACTCCACCGACAAATGCTCAAACGTCGCCTGCGGCATGACGGTACGGCCGTTTTTGATGAATTCGACCAGGCCGTAGGCCGCCATCGTGTGCAGCGAACGCGACACGTTGGGGGCCTGCTTGCCGACGACCTTGGCCAGGGTATCCATGGAGTCGGGCCGTTGCTCACGAACCGCCTTGAGCAAGGCCATGTTTTCATCCGACAGCACCCGGGCCATGGCGGCCACCGAAGGAAACCATACATGTGGTTCATCGTCGCCGCGCTGGCGTGTTCCGGCTGCAATGGCCAAAGACCGTGCCCGCTGTTCCTGCACGGTGGCAATTCCCACTTTTAAAACCTTGTTCATGGTGATACCTCCTTCAAAACCCGATCAACCTCGGCATAAAAATCACTGACCAACTGGTAGGCAGTATTGAACTCGTAAGTGACGCCACTGTCTGCGGCATTGCGGTGCCGGTGGTCGTAGGGATACTGCTTGCCGATATGTAAAAACCGCGACCCCGCGGGCTTGATGCCGCCGTGGGCGTTGTCAAATCCCATCAGGCGCTCGCCGCCCGGCGCATGCAAGGTCAAGCTGTACTTGATGCCATGCGGTCTTTCGACCGTGATGGCGACACGGGACACTTCCATCTTGACCCAATAACCCGCGTCGTTTTGAAATTCAATGTTGCCATCCAGGCCCATCAGATAGTCCAGACCTGTTTCTTTTGATTCCTGTGAACGCATGGCAAAGAATATCATGCATCGATATGCGTCGTCCAGTCTGAAAAGCCGCACAATCCCCCCATGACCCTGACCGAACTCAAATACATCGTCGCCGTGGCGCGCGAAAAGCACTTTGGCCGGGGCGCCGAGGCCTGCCATGTCTCGCAGCCGACGCTCAGCGTGGCGATCAAGAAGCTGGAGGAAGAACTCCAGGTCAAGCTGTTCGAGCGCAATGCCAATGAAATCACCGTGACGCCGCTGGGCGAGGACATCGTGCGTCAGGCGCAAAGCGTGCTGGAGCAGGCCGACAACATCCGGGAGATCGCCAAGCGCGGCAAGGACCCGCTGGCGGGGGCCTTGCGGCTGGGCGTGATCTACACGATTGCGCCCTATCTGCTGCCCGACCTGGTGCGCCAGGTCATTGAACGCACGCCGCAAATGCCGCTGATGCTGCAGGAGAACTTCACCGTCAAGTTGTTGGAGGAGCTGCGCACCGGGGAAATCGACTGCGCCATTCTGGCCGAGCCGTTTCCCGACACCAACCTGGCGATTGCGCCGCTGTATGACGAGCCCTTCATGGCGGCCGTGCCGAGCACGCACCCGCTGGCCGCGCGCACCAGCATTTCGGCCGACGAGCTCAAGAAGGAAACCATGCTGCTGCTGGGCACCGGGCACTGCTTTCGCGACCATGTGCTGGAAGTCTGCCCCGAGTTCGCGCGGTTTTCGAGCAGCTCCGACGGCATCCGCAAGACCTTCGAGGGCTCGTCGCTGGAGACCATCAAGCACATGGTGGCCGCCGGCATGGGCGTGACGCTGGTGCCGCGCCTGAGCGTGCCCCGGGACGCGCTGGCCGCGCCGCTCGCCGGCAAAAAGCCGGCCCGGGCCAAAAGCGCGGTGGCCGACGACCAGCCGTCCTACATCACCTACCTGCCCTTTGACGGCCATGTGCCGACGCGGCGCGTGGTGCTGGCCTGGCGCCGCAGCTTCACGCGCTACGAGGCGATTGCCGCGTTGCGCAACGCCATTTATGCCTGCGAGCTGCCGGGCGTCACGCGGCTGTCCTGAGGCGGGTCTATGGCGTTCATAGGCAGCGGCTGTTGCTGGTGCCCGCCGGATCACGTAAAGTTGCTTTTTAAATTTCGAAAGGGAAGATCATGGCCAAGTCGCATGTCAAAACCGCTCCGTCCATCAGTATTGGCATCAGTGAAAAAGACCGCACGGCGATTGCCAAGGGCCTGAGCCGCGTGCTGGCGGACACCTACACGCTGTACCTGACGACCCACAACTTCCACTGGAATGTGACCGGGCCGATGTTCAACACGCTGCACCTGATGTTCATGGGCCAGTACACCGAGCTGTGGAACGCGGTCGACCCGGTCGCCGAGCGCATCCGCTCGCTGGGCCATCCGGCGCCGGGCTCTTACGCGCAGTTCAGCGCGCTGGCGTCGCTGCCCGATGTGCCCGCCACGCCGCCCAAGGCGCTGGAGATGGTGCGCATCCTGGTGGAAGGCCACGAAGCCGTGGCGCGCACCGCGCGCGAGCTGTTTCCGCTGGCCGACAAGGCCGGTGACCAGCCCACCGCCGACCTGCTGACGCAGCGGCTGACGGTGCATGAGAAAACCGCGTGGATGCTGCGTTCGCTGCTGGAAGAGTAAGCGCCAAGTGAAAGCCGACGTGCGCCGCGCCAGGCCGCCCCAAGCAAGCACGGCCCCCTTGGGGGACAGTGCCGTACGCGACGCGACAAGCGTGGGGGCCTCTCCAGCACAGCCGGGGCCGCGGAACCGGCTCCGCCGGGCCGCAGGCGCAGCGGCCCCCTCGGGGGGCAGCGCATTACACGAAGTGAAAAGCGTGGGGGCCCTTTATTTGGAGCTGATCCGCTGGAACCGTCCGGCGGGCTGGCTGCTGCTGCTTTGGCCCACGCTGTCGGCGCTGTGGGTGGCGGCGGGCGGCTTTCCGGGCTGGCACCTGGTCACGGTGTTCACGCTCGGCACCTTCCTGATGCGCAGCGCGGGCTGCTGCATCAATGACGTGGCCGACCGCGAGTTTGACCGCCATGTCAAGCGCACCGCCGGGCGCCCGGTGACCACCGGCGCGCTGTCCGTCAAAGAGGCGCTGGGGCTGGGCGCGCTGCTGGCGCTGCTGGCGTTTGGCCTGGTGTTGACCACCAACGCGGCGACGATTGCCTGGTCGTTTGCGGCGCTGGCCGTGACGCTGATCTATCCCTACGCGAAACGCTACGTGGCCATGCCGCAGGCGGTGCTGGGCGTGGCGTTCAGCTTTGGCATCCCGATGGCGTTTGCCGCCGTGCAGTCGCAGGTGCCGCTGCTGGCCTGGCTGCTGCTGCTGGGCAACCTGTTCTGGGTGATTGCCTATGACACCGAATACGCCATGGTGGACCGGGACGATGACCTGAAAATCGGCATGAAAACCTCGGCCATCACGCTCGGGCGCTTCGATGTGGCGGGGGTTCTGCTCAGTTACCTGATTTTTATATCAATATGGGCTCTGACGCTTTCCGGTATTGTGCCGTCAGCTATATATTTAATAGCAATCGGGCTGGCCGTGCTGCAGGCGCTGTGGCACGGCTGGCTGATCCGAAAACGCCAGCGTGACGACTGCTTCAAGGCGTTTCGCCTGAACCACTGGCTGGGCTTCACGGTGTTTGCCGGCATTGCCTTGTCTTACGCGGTGCGCTGACACGGGCGATGTTGCCCAGTGGTTCAGGCTGCCCCAAACTCGTCGCCCATCTCGGTGGCGCGCCGCTCGGCGGCCTGCATCGCCTGAATGAACTTTTCCTTGAGGTCAGCCTGTTCCATGGACGTGAGCGCGGCGTAGGTCGTGCCGCCTTTGGACGTGACGCGGGCGCGCAGCACCTCGGGCGGCTCGGTCGCTTCCTGGGCCAGCGCGGAGGCGCCGACAAAGGTGCCGACCGCCAGCTGGTGCGCCTGCTCGCGGCTCAGGCCCATGCCGGTACCGGCCTCGATCATGGCCTCGATGAAGTAGAAAACATAGGCCGGGCCCGAGCCCGACAGCGCGGTCACGGCGTCGAGCTGGTCTTCCCGCGCCAGCCAGAGGAAGTCGCCGGTGGTCTGGACCACGCGCTCCACGGCCCGCCGGTCGGCGTCGGTGGCGGCAGCCCGGGCAAACAGCGCGGTCATGCCCTGGCCGATCAGCGCGGGCGTGTTGGGCATGGCGCGCACGATGCGTTCGCTGCCCAGCCAGGCGGCGATGCTGTCCGAGCGGATGCCGGCGGCCACGCTCAGGTGCAGCGCGCCTGGGGTGTGCGCGCGGGTCTGCGCGGCCGCTTCGCGGAAGGTCTGGGGCTTGACGGCCCAGAC
>Ga0209512_1004558_pt1 | contig 12040 bp, 14 predicted proteins | sample frozenSSSSmetaG_FD_184142 | JGI IMG/M metagenome (GOLD analysis project Ga0209512, IMG submission 184142) | Glacier valley bacterial and archeal communities from Borup Fiord, Nunavut, Canada, to study Microbial Dark Matter (Phase II) -... | ecosystem: Environmental > Aquatic > Freshwater > Ice >... | reverse complement strand
TTTCCATCGGCTCTTTGAGCCTTTGTCACGACCACCTATATCAAGAGAAGGATGGTCCATAGCATAGTTAGTTAATCAATCACTTTTCATTCATCTATTCTACTGTGCTGCTCTACTTTTGACAGAAGGGATGCAGAGGTAAAAGGCACGTGAACGGAGGGAGGTGAAATCTGAAATTATAACTTCAAGCAGGAGCTGTATAATAGTGTGGGCAAGCTGGTGATTGTTAATCTCTTGGCCAGGTATACGTCGGGTAGTCTGATGATAATACCTGATATAGAATTGATCCCGCGGCAAGCCCAGCTACATCTGGCGTAGAAGCCTCCACAACCGTTCCTACGGTGGCTAATATTAGGAACAATTCCTTAATTGTTGTCAGAGGTTGAACTTACCAATGATGTAAACAGCAACGCTCAAACAAAGCATCTCGACTCGGCCGAATACATCGGCTGCCCTCGCAACGGCAGGCTGAATAAGAGTGAGCCATCAATCCTGTTGTAACGACGAGCGACTTACCTGTGTTGCAGCAGCAATGACAGACCGGACGACAGCAATAGTCGCCGCTTGACTGTGTTCCCCAAGGGCAGCAGTTGCCACGGGCTAATGTGTGTCAGACTCTGTGAGACAAGAAATATGCAAAGAGTGCAGACCTGATAGGTAGCTGATCGGAGCAGGATATCTAACCCATAGGCATAGGCGATAAAGAAAATGCTGATAAATAGAATGGTTCGATCCGACTTTGATAATTGGGCGGAAAGGGCCTCGACGCGTTTGACTCCCAGTGATTTTTCGCCTTTGATATCTACGGTGTCGTCATTGTTGGACGAATAAAACAGGTCTTCTTTGGTTGTAGACATGGTGGTTTGAGGAATGCCGTCCTTCATTTTGATAGAAGGGAATAGTTGTACCTGTAATAGAAGGTCTGGGTGAAACTATATCGGTTGAATTTTGGAAGGGAGACATAGACTCTATATGCTGGGTATTGTGCATTCATTTCGTGATCTAAAAATAGGGGAATGTCGAATCTGTCTATCGGGGTCCGAATTTTATGAGAATTTGTTTTTGTCTCAGTTGTGGTCCATGCATGCTATTCGTATGCAGGCACATAGTATATGACACATAGTTAGCGTAATATCCGCACAAAGGCTCTCCAGACCAAATCGGCGGTTTAAGGATGTGTTCTAGTCTCTGGAGCTCTTGTAACCTGGATAGTTTCGCATTAGCCCCCAACTCGCAATCTGAAAGAAGCTCCGAAACAACGTAGGGTGATTTAATCTTCTTAATCACTTCTCCCTATCTAGAAAATCATACGAAGTTGTCGGTGACTGTTTTTACATAGATTTGTAGCATGCATCTACATATCATTAATCCTGAGATCGTCTGTAGTATTTATTGTTCACGGAAAGATTACGCATTTTACACAAAGCAACTATGGATTTGGAAATTTTGCAACCAAACCAGATCGGGATTTAAGTGTTGATATTATAGCGATCCGCTTTTGAAATAGGGTGATTTGCACAATGTAGAAGAGGCTTTAGTCATATCAGGAGTCTTTTATTATTTCAAAGTCAGGCTTGGCTTCATCAACATGTGGTAAGAATCCGAAGTACGCATTTTTTATCAGTACTCAAAGCGCTGCTTGGATCTCGCCAATGACGCCAGCTGAAGCAAAGTTCCTGTAGCTACTGCCTGTACAACGACTTTGATAGGGACTGCACAGTCTCCCACCGCAAATACTCCGCTCTGATTCGTGCTATAAAATGGCTGTGAAGTCTGGATGTCGCCCTGTGCCGTCAATTCTAGCCCAAGATCCTTCACAAAGGGCCCATTCACTTCCGTCTTTGGTTTATGGACCTGTGAGACAACACTCAGTTAACTTGTCAACAGGCAGGGATCGTCGAAAACTAACCAAAAAACCCTCCGTTGATGAAGTGCCATCTTTGAACTCGATCGTGACTTCAGAACCAGTGTCGCCCTTCACGAGACGTGCAATTGGGCGAACGTCCACTTTGATTTTGCTCTTCCCAGCAGCTTTTTCGAGTGCCTCAGAGAGCTCTCCCGAGCTTTCAGTATATATCACTACTTCGGATGCTAGACGTAAGGCCATGCGGGCAACATGAATCGCCGGCCCTACAGCGGCGATGTCGCCAATTGCGAGTACTCCTGCCGACTTGCACCCTCTTTCTTCAAACCCGTGGCAAACTAAACAGTGGAATCTGAAAAGCAGGTTAGCGACTAAGATGAGGAATTGAAAGTCATGCTTACATCCCCCGAACCCAACAGTCGACGTATCCAGGAATATCAGGCATGATGTCCTTGACACCAGTGGCCAGCACGACTTTTTTCCCCAACCAAGTCTTTTCATTGGCGTCCGTGGCCTCGAATAAGCCCTCATCAGTTCTGCGGATGCTCTTCACAGCAACATCTTCAAGTTGGATTGTTGAATATCGTTTAACAAGATCATCTCTCACTGCCGCACGGAAACTCGCCGGGCTTTGATGATCCCAACCTGGAACATTGTGCATATGTTGTGAAAGAGAATTCCTGTAGACGCCAGAGTCGAACACCGCGGCCGTGTGCAGCTGGCGCGCAAGACCAGTCGCTACTGAGAGTCCCGCAGGGCCACCTCCGATGATGAGGACATCAAGGACACGCGAGTCCACGTTCATTTTCGAAGAGCAACAAATTTTGTTTATGCGACACCGGGTTCACTGTACGTGAATTTGAATTCGAGACCGAAGAAGGAAAATTCAAACCTTTCAGAGCAATATCAATATAATGCATTACAAAGAAAGCTCTCCTTGCTCAGCGGTCCGTAAGAATCGGAGGCCGCCTGTATCCATCAAGGTGACAGGCTGAGTGTGCCAATGCGGTGCGTAAGAATCGGGGGCGCCGCCATCCATCAAGGTAATACCAACACAATGATAATTACATACTTACATAATCACATATGTACGTGCATTCGTTACTTTGCCGAAGTCGGACCGCGAGAGCGAGATTTTGAGAAATATTGCGACAATTTGCTGAACCAATGGCAACGGTAGTCACGCAGCTTTCTCCCAGCCACCCAGCTCGTCGATGTTTCGTGTTATGGACGGCGGTTTACATCATCATACGGCGGCACAGAAGCTCGCACTTTGGCGGTCCGCAGGACTTCACGTCTGACCGGATAGGTACTTGCTTCTTATGTCCGGATTCCTCGAACAATGAATGACCTTCAATATCGACTCGGTGGGCACAGGGCCTGACTTCTTGCATCAAGAAGCATGCCAAGATAGATGGACGGTGCATAAATGTTTCCGATTTCCTTGTAAATTAAACAACAAGAATTCTTTTCGTTCTCGAAACGCTTGATAGGCTATCGCAATGATGTCTTCGCTGGCCTTTCCTCTGCTGCTCTTTGGCCAGAGTTTTCTCACAGCTTTGGTTGTTACCACGACACGCAAGTCGTCGCTGTGGCGGCAAGCATTGTTCCCCGTTCTGCTCGCATTATCCTACCAGGCCTTCCACGCCCTTAACTATCTCAACAACGACATGTTGAACTCATGCCTGGCCGGGCTGATCTTTGGGAACGCCCTCCATTGTTTGCATGTCTTGTGCGTACTGCAGATCGATGTATTAGACGTCGAGAGAGAAATGAAGCGACAGGGCAAAACAAGAAAACATTACATTGATTGTCTGTACTGGATGTTTATGACAATGCTCAGCGCCCGGGGTATCAATTCAACATACCAAATTAAATACGTGCCAGATTCTCCTTTCAATACCATCCCGTCGAAATCTCGGTTCCTTATACGTCAACTGGCTATCATTTTGTTTCAATACTGCGCAATAGATTTGGTCACCAGCCAGCCGCCTCCAAAAGAGGAAGTGCTCCGAATTTTTGCGCCAGGGAAGGAAAGGCTATTCTTTCGACCGGCTGGTCTACCAGTCACGACTGAGGACCTGATTTTCAGGGTGCTGGTGTCGTTGATGGCGTGGCTGATCATGGGAAGAATGGTCCTTGATATTGCATACCGAGTGTTATCAGTTGTATTCGTTGGTTTGGGGGTTACAGAACCTCAAGAATGGCCACCAATGTTTGGATCCATCAGAGACGCATATACGCTCCGAGGCTATTGGGGGTGAGTGATCGTCGTTCTATTTGACTTCGGAATGAGCTAACCAAGGTCATCCGCTGTCAGAAAATTCTGGCATCAGCTAGTGCGCTGGCCGTTCCAGGGGTTGTCGTCTTACATCTGTAGTGACGTACTCCGTCTGCCCAGGCCTTCCCGCTTTGAAAGATACTTCAACATCTTCCTGGTGTTTTCCCTCTCCGCAACGATGCATCTCGTTATCGACATGAAATGTGGCCTGAAGGCCAACGAAAGTGGCGCATTCCACTGCTTCCTCCTCCACGCGTGCGGTATCATGTTGGAGGATGCAGTTCAAGAACTATTTCGCCGCGCTAAACTGGCCATGGGGTATGAGGACAAGGAGGGTAGAAGGACAAGCGGTTGGAGGAAGGCTCTTGGCTTTTTGTGGGTCGGGACGTTTCTCGTTATTGTCGTCCCGCTCTACAATTATCCATTGAACAGGAAATTAGATTTTGAGAGAAGTCGAGTTCCATATAGCCTCGTGGGGAAATTTTTGATATAGATTTCAGATCTCAGAATCAACAAAGTTGGACCCATCGATATAAGCGGTCGTCTCGTTCTTTAATCTTTTGCGGCGAGCTTGTAGGTAGTACTCTCAGTTTCGCGCTAAGCTTGAATAAGGGATTTTTCAAGGCCGTTCTAGTTTTACTACTAGTCCCTCATCTAGTTCAAGGTGAGCTCGAAGACTTTGGTTTTTAAGGTGCGGGCCCTTCCTAGCTCATAACGAACCGAACTCATCCCACAGAACTCCCATTTCATGACGTCTGAAAATAATCTCGTCTTACACGTGCATTTTTTTTATTCTTAAATGTGGATAAACTTGTTTATTTAGATATAGGAAGGGAAAGCGATGCCCGCGAATTATAGTATTTATCAGTGTTCGGCACGGGTACGTACGGGTATATACTGTTGAATAGAGGATTTGGGTGGCTGCCTGTAGGCATCCAGGGATTCTCAGTTTGGAGAATTCATGAGAATCTCCATGCGCATGCATGGAAGACTTTATGCATACACACAGGCCTTTCAGCCTTTGTTTCTAGCTCTCTATATTATGAGAGCCCTTTCCTAGGTTAGATAGTTTTACAATCAAGCACTTTACATCATCCATTTTAACATATACCCGGGTATATACCTACCCTACCCGTGAGATCTCAGCTACCTATCTAGTTCTACCCAATCAACCTCCGGGTATATGTGCGGGAGGTATCCGCCGAACGCTGGTATTAATAGGCCAGTGATTCTGTCTCCTTCATTTTCATATCAAATAGACCTTCATCTCCGGAACGCATCCAAACCAACGCCTCCGATTCTCCATTTTCTCTCACTTCCCTGTCGCCCTTGGTAACATTGAATTGAGTTAGCCGGCTGTTATAAGTTCCCATCTATCCCTTCCAATAGTCTTTCCTGACAAAGTACACATTGAGAACTAGGGAAACCTCGTTCCCCAATCTTCAAAATTCCCCTTGAGCCATCTTCCGCAACAATTTTAACTGAAGTTTAAAGAAGAAACCGGCCCATTGTATGCAGTTTCTCGTTTAGGGTCTCTGAACTTCTGGTTATAGTGGCAATAAATGACGTTTCAGTCATCCCATAGCAGCTCGCAAGGTCCAGAGATTGAGCGTTTCGTGCAGCATAAGCCTCAAGATGGAAGGTATTAGACTGTCCCCAATGATACCGGTGCGTAATCAAATAACCTCTATCTGCTCCCCTGTGCTATCCAACATAAGTACCAATTCAAAGATTTGAGATTTCCGAATTACCGAACCCATTGAAGCGAAACTATCTAACTTCAATTTAGTGGGATACGGCCAATGTGTATTCAAATGGGACATTGGAGCAAACCATAGGTAGGGCTTACAAAAATATAGCTTTCCTCGTCGAAAAATTGTTCTTCTCACGAAGGTTGGCCGGGTTATAGCAGACAATGGAAACGAAGACGATTATATAGCTTTTATGGGCAAGCAAGCCGAGGAAAGCAAAGGCTTTGTAAACCAATACGGTATGCATTTTCATGAGTTGGACAGTATCCCAATGATTTTTGCCGTGTTTCCAATATCAGGTTTGTCGAGAGTGTCTATTTTCAGGGTGCTAGAGGAATCTCTACGCCGCTTGGGACGTTTGGACTATTGCGATCGGCGCTCTCAGTCTCCGTTGCAGATTATGATACCATGCTTCGACTACGACTAGGGTCGGTGTTGGGTTTTCCAACTTCATATACACACCAAGCTTCTGCAGCGTTGTTAAACAGCATTGAAGAGCGTTTGAAACCACCAGTGACATCAGCGACAGCTGTTCCTCCGAATCGAGCTCGAAACTGCCGAGGACAAGACAGGGCATGCTCTTGCGGCTGGGTGTCTCGCTCGCTTCAACCAATTCAGGCGAGCAGAAGTGCAGATTGCGCACCTGAAAGCCGGCGCAGGCTGCCTCAAAGAGGACGACAATCTGAAGGATGGCGATTATGGCGATGAGATGGCAAATGGAACTACGCTGGAATTCTTCGGAAGCCATGAGCTTGCTTATGTCACAGATCGCCTTTCGGTTACATCCCAGGACGTCGTCGAGGGCGAATAGTTCCTTGAATACCCGGTCCTCAAGGTACTGGAGGACCCCGACACACTCGATAATGCACTGCCCTGAATGTCGGGAGCCGGGATGATGCTCTGTCAATGAGGAAGCAAGCAATTGGGAATAGTATTGTCGGTGCCCTTCTGAGCGCAATGGTGGTCCTAACATTGAGCACTGGTTACTGGGGCTCGTAGGCGGGTTTATGGGATTCGTTGTGCGTGTGTTCGAGGCTTCTTGGAGAGCGGAATCCTGTCCGTTCACCTGATAATCGAAGTTGCTGGAGAAGTTGTCGTCTCCGAGGAGCGATGATCTGACCAATTCAGTCGTTAGTGGTTCTTGGTTCTCGAAGTCCATGAAATCATCATCCCTGTGCTCTGTGGGAATATCCAAGCCGAAAAATGAATCATCGAAGATGGCAGACAGCACAGGATCAAAGGTATTATTGCTGGAGGTGGTGGTGGTCGTTCCAATGACTTGGTTACTTTCAATGGTATTGTTGGACGTCGGTGGCCGCTGGGGGGAATGATTGGATGAATCGCGAGTCGTATTCTGTGTTTTGTATCTCCGTCGAGCCCCCCGAACCTTGCCCACTCGAGACTCTACATATATACACTCTTGGCCAATAGTCTCGCACCTCACACAGCCTGTCTTTTTCCCACTGCATCTCAACTGCATTTCGATGGATGTTAGAACTTATCTAAATAAAAACGATAACGATAGCAGTGCTGTGGTAGCTTGCTTCCTTCTCACCTTCGCTGCGTGGCAAGCATTACATGCCGCTCGAAGCCGCACTTTTTCGCTCTTCTCCGTAGGTTTGCCTTGGCTAAATGAGTTTCAGCCCAGATTGCTGCGAAGTACTATTTGAGCCGGGATGTGGAGATCAACCTACATCTCTGGCGGCGGCAGCGGTGGCGGTGGTGATGGAGACAACATAGTTCTCGGGTGTGAAATGATTGTGCAACAAGCCCTGGGAATGACGACTTGCAAAAATGAGGCTCTGGCAGTTGAGGGGTCGGCAGTAATGAGCATATTATATATATATATGTCTGTATCTAATTAGCACCCCACGTTCTATTAGATAACTCTTCTACACCATCTTGGTATCCACTTGGCCCTTGGAAGCAAAGACGGAGTGTCAGACAGACATGCCTCGTTCATGCATATATCCAATTTCAGAACCCCCATTCCAGGTTCTAGCTATCCCTTGGGACCTGCTCTGTTCACGTCACATCGGAGACGGGAGTGTAAAATTAGCTTGCCTCCTTTAGCTGGCAGACAGACAGATTATTTGTACATGACTTTACTTTCTGCGTTATGGAACCCGGTCACAACTGGAGAGGGATGCATTCAATTTGTGGCCATCACCAAACACGAGTACGGCATGGACTTGGTTATAGAGAGCATAGTGAACCAGTATCTTACAAAACACCGGTCTGAGGCAAGGCTGATGTCGTCGACAGCTTTGCGAATCGTTCAGGTATTTGCCCATTGAACTACGTCAAAAATAACTGGGGTAGCCACTGTCTTAAAAACAACCCTTCTCGGTGTCCAAAGACGAAAAGAGTATGGAGGAATTTCGGCCTCCGAAAAGGCTTTTTCTGGTTGCCGACCTGTCTCCACCCTGAACGCTCATGCCGACGCAACTCAGAAAGTCACATCCTTGGATGGCTTCTCCAAACACTGGTGACCGAGCGGTGGAGAAGAATAAGCCAAAAAAAAGAGAGAGAATAAACTACTTCAGGGCAATAGCAGAAACAAAGAGCCGCTCCATTCCGTGTTGGTGACACATGCTCAGCGCCTGAAAAGGCAACACAAACAGACATGGCAACACTGCAGAGCGAGGAAATATCGAGACACACAGCAATATGGTATTTCGCCTATGGATCGAATATGAGGTCCTCGGTAATGAGTGGACGTGGCATTGTACCATTGGCGGCCGTGACGGTTGTTGTCCCAACACACGTCCTCACTTTTGACATCTTCGGGATACCATACAGTGAACCTTCCTTTGTTAGTATTGCTGAGGTCGAGCATGTCGATGCGGCAGACGGCAAAGACTCCACGACGCCTCTTACCAGAATCCACAGGCCGCCAGTTCACGGCGTTGCTTATCTATTGTCCCAGGAAGATTACCACCGTCTAGTAATTACAGAAGGCGGTACTGTAGGATACGATGTGGTTGAGTTGCGGGCAGAGGTCCTTGATGAAGATCGAAGCCAAAATACCTCGAGTCCGGGGAAAAGGCAAATTGTTGTACAAACGTTGAAGGCCAAATACCCTTGGCGACCGAATAGAGCGCCCAGCGCGAGATACAAGGTATGTTACAATTTCGTGCTCCAAAGCATCCGACGATGGAAATCATCGACGTTATACATCTTCAAATATACAGCAGCTGAATCTATCCTGGCAGGGTCTCCTGATGAGTGGATCTGTGGAGCATGGACTGCCGTCCACATACAACGAATTTCTGAGAGGGATTCCTGTGTATTCCCAACCTAAAGGATGGCGTCGAAATCTAGGCAGGCAATTGTTTCTCTTCCTGTGGAGGCCACTTCATAAAACCTTGGTGCAATTAGTGAAATCTCAATTAGATGAAGCAGGAAGCTGTCCGAAGTGGATTGGCAGTGTCACTGTAGCGTTTTATCGGCTGATGTGGGCGCATCATGACTACGTGCATTCGTTGCTTTGGGGACGGGGTGATAGCTAGAACACATTTGATATAGCTATATCGTTTGCGAATCAAATAAAATCATCATAACCATCCAAATTCTAGCTGTGCTCTCGGACGTATTCTGTCAATTATATGGAGAAATCGGAAGCCGCACAACGGTAGCCGAGGATTGAATAAAAATGTAAACTCCCCCGTTAAATATCAGGCTTTTGAGGAGTTCAAGAATATTATAGAACTATCATATTTATTCTCTGGACTGCGTTTAACCATGACAACACAAGGCGATGCCCCGCTTACCATTTCAGACGAGGAGAGCATGCGTGTAGCTGAACGCATCCTCAGTGAAGTGCCCCTGATAGGTAGGTGCCATATCTTGGAAGTTTGGAATTTGCAACATTTCTGAACTGGTTGTATTTCCGAAAGAGCTTGACTGACTTTGGATAGACGGCTATAATGATTTCCCACTCATGATTCGTGGCTGGCACCGAAACCAAGTCCATGGCTCTGATTTTGACCTTTACAAGATGCCTATTGGACAGACCGACTTCACAAGATTGAAGCGAGGCCAAGCTGGGGGACAATTTTGGAGCACATACATTTCATGGTTTTTCCTCCTGAATCGTAGTCCTGTGGCGCGTATGCTGATGAAAGTTGGAACATTTGCAGCCCAAATAAGACGGGCGATTTTTCTGATGATATTTATCTAAAGACGCTGCGGATGACTCTACAACAGATAGATTTAGTCCACGAGTTAATCAAGAAATACCCTGAAGTTCTTGGATTGGCTGTGACGGCCGCCGATATCTGGACGGTCTTCAAGTCAGGACGTATCGCTAGTCTAATCGGAGTTGAGGGTCTACATCAGATCTGTTGAACACAGTATTGGTGGACTGTGTGCACGGAAGCAAAATGTGATAAAGCATGTAGAATAGAAGCTAGCTAAACTATGAAATCTATCTACTATTTGTATGCCTTCGTCTGAATAGGCACCAGTCGGCTATTGGACTGTATGCAGGTGAATATCCTGCTCTGGTATTCGATGCATGTGAGACATGCATATTGTGAGAACTGAATGCTCACGCAACAAGATCGGGAACAGCGCCAGCGTCCTTCGGATGTACCACAGGCTCGGTGTTCGATACATAACGCTGGCCCACAACAGTAATAACCTTTATGTCGATGCGGCAGTAAGAGCCCCTGATTCCACCCCCTTTTTTAATAGATAATCTGAGAGAATGGGCGGTAGACATCTGGCACTCGGCCGCATAATGGATTGTCGCCGGCGGGAGAGAACTTGATACGACAAATGAATCGGATCGGAATGTAATGGTTTAATCATTATCCCCACTGGTATTGAAGCTAATGTTATACTTCTTACAGGATCATCGACCTGTCTCATACCAGTGAACTGGCACAGCGGCATGCGCTGCGGATATCGCGGGCTCCTGTGATATTCTCTCATTCTTCTTGGTAGGCCCCCCCTGAAAATGGGAAAGAAAACTGTCAAAATTAAACTCCTGTGATACAGCAATTCACTGTGCCCAAGTCCACGTAACACTACCGATGGAGTGCTTGAGATGTTAAAGCAGAATGGCGGCGTGATAATGATAAGCTTCCTCACAGAGCTTACTGACTCCGATAGTGGAGGAGCAACACTTGAAAGGGTTGTAGACCATATTATATACGCCGGGGAGAAAATTGGCTATCATCATGTAGGCATTGGATCCGATTTCGATGGAATGTTGGAAGGTCCTGAGGGACTAGATGACACGTCGCAATTCCCACATTTAGTGGCCAGCTTGCTTTGTAGAGGCGTGACTGAAGACGAGGTAAAGAGCATTGTTGGCCTCAATATTATTCGAGTGTTGCAAGAGGTTGAAGAAATTTCCCAACTGGCGACTGTAGAAGGTTGGGAGATTCTCTGCGATGAGATAGAAACGCTGTGGAAACCGCATGAGAAAGCTATTCTCATTGAGCGAGGGCAAAGAAGACATCTTTCCATGTCTGGGATTTGTTAAATCCACTTAATCATCAACTTCTGCCGCACCAGAGATAGAACAAGGTGATTTACGTTCAGAGAAAATAAAAGTAATAGATGATGGTTTTAATCGCTAGAGTACTCAGTGAGCCCTTTTTAGAACTGTCAACTTCAATTTAGGGAACAAAATCCACGACTCTGGATTTGTCGCCCAGTCCCCATTAGCCTTCAAAAGTCCGAGGTCATATTCTTTCAACAACTCCACGAGTAAAGACCGAACCATGAAATCCGCAACATATTTGCCCATGCATTGCCTGGGACCAAAGCCGAATCGCCAAAAATAATACCGGAGATCTTTTGACTTTAACTCTGACCACCTTTCGGGACGGTATATTGCTCTATCAGGACCCCAGTAGTCATTATGAATGTTGAGTGCATAGGAGTCGACAACAAAGCTTGTGCCCGCTGGGATTGTATAACCTTCAATCTTCCGATCTGTTGGTGCTGATTGCGGTACAGAGAAAGTGTTGAATAGGTGATCACGAGCGGAAGAGTCAGAGTGAGAATGTGATAATAGCATGTAGAATAGAATCTAGTCTAGCTATGGAAATATATCTACTTATATATGCCTCTAGCCTCAATAGGCAACAGTAGGCATCAGTCGGCTATTGGACTGCATGCAGGTGAATA
>Ga0209512_1004557_pt1 | contig 12042 bp, 9 predicted proteins | sample frozenSSSSmetaG_FD_184142 | JGI IMG/M metagenome (GOLD analysis project Ga0209512, IMG submission 184142) | Glacier valley bacterial and archeal communities from Borup Fiord, Nunavut, Canada, to study Microbial Dark Matter (Phase II) -... | ecosystem: Environmental > Aquatic > Freshwater > Ice >... | reverse complement strand
CGTTGTTTGCCTCTTCCGGCTCCACGTCCTGGTGGGCGACGAGTCTGTCGTGGTGGTGCTGGCGGAGGTGTCGCCAATGATGGTTAGCGTGCGGCCATGGGCGGTCAACGCACCTGCCATCGCAACGAGTACGGCGGTATGGCGCAGGGTGGTGGCAAAGCGGGAGCCTGTGGAACGGTGATGAAGGGGTTTGGAGGAAAGCGTGTGAATCTGCATAGGGCGCGAGTTTAGGCGGCCCTTAAACGCGCAAAAACCGCATTCGTAATGGCATGTTTACTACTGTAATAACAAGTTTATTGCTGCTCAATACAGGGGATAAGTTTCGTGACAATTCAATTGAAATTGTGTTGACTACCCATTTATAGCTAGAGATGCGTACAAATTGGTCCGTTTTAGCGGGTGATTGTTCATTCAAGCCTCGACCAGCGCGCCGTCCAAAAAACACCTTCAGCTCGCCTGGCGCAAAGGCGGTCCAGGCCTCGTTGGTGGTCAGCGGCAAGGGTGTGGCCAAGCCGCTGTCGGCGCGCGATTTTGAAATTGCCGAAGCGCTGGGCCCGGTGCTGGCCGCAGGCCTTGGGCGCGTGAAGCGGCAGGCGGTTTGCGGGGTGTTGCCGGTGTTTACCCGACTTGCGGGCGCAGATGGTAATCAGCAAAATGCTCGCTGATCCCTCCCTTGCAACGCCATTTCGCTTCAACCAACGCCCTCCATGACCGATGTATCGCTAGACCTTGCGGCCGCCGCTTTTGCCAAGACGGCAGCTGGCATTCAGGAAATCCAGGACCGCGCACTGAGCTTGCCGCTTCTGACGCGCCGCCTGCTGGTACTGGTGGATGGAAAACGCAGCGGCAAGGAGCTGGCGGCTTTTGCAGTGGGCCATGACGCGGCCGAAATCCTGGGCCAGTTGCTGGCACAAGGCTGTATTGAGGCGCTTGCGGCCGTCAGGCCCGTGCCGGTGGCCGCCCCAGCGGCTGCGCCGGAGGGTGATGGGGCGCTGTCCGGCCTGCCCCAGGCTTCTGCGCGCAGCGCCAAGGACATAGAGATGGCGCGCAACTTCATGACCAACACCATCAACACCATGTTTGGCCAGAACATGCGCTTGACCCTGATCGAGTCCATCTTTGCCGCCCGGACGGCCGAGGACTTGCGCCAGGTCTACCCGGTATGGGCCGAGACCATGGCCACCATCGGCATTGGCGCCAAGCGCCTGCCGGAACTGCGCCAGAAGCTGTTCCAGGTGCTGTGAAGCACCCGCGTTAGAACGGCTGCAGCGCGCCGTCCACAAACACCTTGAGTTCGCCGGGCGTAAACGCCGTCCACTGCTCGTTCGTGGTCAGCGGCGCGGTCACCACCACGGCCACCCGGTCGCTGGGCGCGGTGTGCTCGGCGAAGTTGACGCTCACGTCTTCGTCGCTCAGCGTGGCGTGGGCAAACGGGTGGCGGCGTTCCACATAGACCAGGCTGGTCGAGGCGTGGGCCCACAGCGCCTGCCCGTTGCTCAGCAAAAAATTGAAGGTGCCGTGGCGCGCAATCTGCCCCGCCAGTTCGCGCAGCGTGAGGCTCAGTTCCTGTACGCTGGGCACGTCCGCATGGGATTTGGCGAGCTCCTGCATGATCCAGCAAAAAGCCCGCTCGCTGTCGGTGTTGCCCACGGGCCTGAAGCTGCCATGCAGCCGGGGCGCGAAGTCTTTCAGGTCGCCGTTGTGCGCAAACACCCAGTAGCGGCCCCACAGTTCGCGCACAAAGGGGTGGCAGTTCTCCAGCGCGACCTGGCCTTGCGTGGCCTTGCGGATGTGGGCAATGACGTTGCGGCTCTTGATGGGGTAGCTGCGAATCAGCTCGGCCACGGGCGACGCGCAGGCTGGCAGGTGGTCGATGAAATGGCGCACCCCCTTGTCACCGCTGGCGCTGCCCTTGCTGCTGTCGCCTTCAAAAAACGCAATGCCCCAGCCATCGGCGTGGTGGTCGGTGGCGCCGCCGCGCTGGGCGAAGCCGCGAAAGCTGAAGGTCAGGTCGGTGGGCGCGTTGCAGTTCATTCCGAGCAGTTGGCACATGGTCAGTGGGCGTCCGGTGATGGGGTGGATGGTGCGGGGGCGCGAAGTTGCCAGGCCGCCACCATCGCCAGCGCGCACAGGGCGGCCAGCATGTAAAAGGTTTCGTTGAAGGCGGCCAGCCGCGCTGGGCTGCTGCGGGTGTTGGCGAACGAATCGCCATGCGCGGCCAGCCGCCACTCCAGCACGATGCCGCACAGGCTGACGCCGATGGCGCCGCCCAGCATGCGCAGGAAGTTGATGGCGCTGGCCCCCTGGGGCAGCAACTGTGCCTGCAGCGGCCGCAATGCGCCCAGGTTGAGCGACGGCAGGATAAAGCCCAGCCCGATGCGTCCCAGCGTGGCCCACAGCACCAGCAGCCACAGGGTCGACGTCAGCGTGACGGTCCCCATCAGCGCAAACGAGGCCGCCAGCAAACCCAGGCCGATGCTGACCAGCAGCCAGGTCGGCTGCTGGTCGGCCAGCCGCCCCACGCCGGCGATGGTGACGGCCAGCACCAGGCCGGCCGGCAGCAAGATCGTCCCGACATGCGAGGCCGACAGGCCCAGTCCCAGCTGGAGGTACAGCGGCAGCAGGTAGGTCGAGCCAAACAGCGCCGTGCCGTAAATAAAGGCCACGATGCTGCCCATGGCAAACGGGCGGTAGCCAAACAGCGCCAGGTTCATTAGTGGCGCCTGCCCGCCGGCCGCCAGGCGGCGTTGCCAGCCAATGAAGGCCAGCAGCGCCAGCGCGGCCGCGCCCAGCAGCATACCGGCCTGCACCGCGCTGCCGCCGTGCAGCTCGACCAGGCCATTGAGCAGGCACAGCGTGCCCACGGCGCCCAGCAGCAGGCCGCGCCAGTCGATGGCGGCGCCTTTGGGGTTGGCCGCCACGCCGCCGGGCGCCGTGACCGGCACATAGCGGTAAGCCATCCACAGCGACAGCAGGCACAGCGGAATCACCATGAAGAAAATCGAGCGCCAGCCGAACAGGTCGACCAGCACGCCGCCAATGCTGGGGCCGAGGGCGGGCGCCAGCACCACGCCCATGCCAAACAGCCCGCTGGCCCGGCCCTGCTCATGCGGCCCGAAGGCCCGCATGATGATGATGGCCGGGATCGGCTGCACCACGCCGGCCGCCAGCCCTTCGGCCACGCGCGCGCCCAGCACCAGTCCGAAATGATTGGCCAGGCCGCCGGCCACGCCGCCCGCCATCAGCAGCAGCATGCAGCCGACGTAGGTGCGGCGGTAGCCGTAGCGCGCCAGCAGCCAGGGCGTGGTCAGCATGGACACCGTCATGGCCACCATGAAGCCCGAGCTGACCCACTGCGCGCGTTCCTGGCCTAGCGCAAAGTGCTGGCTCATGTCGGGAATCGCCACGTTGACGATCGTCGCCGACATGATCGAGGCCATGGTGCCAATCATCACCGACAGCAGCAGCAACCAGCGGTAGCGCGGGCCGTGGCGCGCCTGCAGGTCGGCGAGCGTGGAGGCGGGAGCCGTGCGCAAGGGAGGCCTGGGTGTCAGCCTTGCGGTTCCGACCAGAGCTTGCCGCCGGTCGCCCAGTTTTCGCGCTTGATGTCGGTGATGATGATGTCGACCGAGTCGGGCTGGCCGCCAAGAATTTCAACGCTGACGCGGGTAATCGCTTCAGCCAGCTTTTTCTTTTGTTCGATGGTGCGGCCTTCCATCATTTCGACATGGTACGTGGGCATGGTTTCCTTGGGTGGTGGTTGGGAAGGGTAGATGATAAAAGCAGGCGGGCCAGCCTGCCGGTCTCGCGCCAGATAAATGCCGCGCCGGCCAGCGCCAAAAGGGGTCTGGCTTGCTGGGGTTGTCAGTCCATTCTGACAGGCAGACAAGCCCGGCCCCCGCAGGCATGGTGGCAGGCGCGTGGGACACTGGGCATTTCGAGTTTTGACGCGCTTCGCCGCCCAACGCCGCAACCTCCGGTAAAGCCCTTGTTGCTCAACACCCCTTCCCGCCGCGCCGCGCCACCCTTGCCCCTGCTGGCCGGGCGCAACTACCATTGCCAGTGCGGGCAGCCGGTTTTTTTCCGCAACAGCACCTGCCTGGCCTGCGGCACGCCGCTGGGCTACGACTGCACGCGCGGGCTGCTGCTGGCGCTCAAACCCGGGCCGCAGCCTGGCGCCTGGCAGGAATGGCAAGCGCCTGCCAATCCCGCGGAGGCCGACGCCGAGGCGCCGCTTTACAAGCGCTGCCTCGATCTTTCAAGCCCGGCGCGCTGCAACTGGCTGATGGCGCTGCAAGACCCCCATGACATGTGCCGGGCCTGCCGGCTCAACCGCACCATTCCCGACCTGGCCAACCCCAACGAGCCCGACAACGGCGAGTTGTGGGGCCGGGTCGAGCTGGCCAAGCGTCGCCTGGTCTCCGCGCTGATCCTGCTCAAGCTGCCGGTGGCCTCCCGCATCAGCGAAGACCCCCAGCGCGGGCTGATGTTTGACTTTTTGCGCTCGCCGGTCAATGGCCCGCATGTCCTGACCGGCCACAACACCGGCTTGATCACGCTCAATATCGACGAAGCCGATGACGCCAAGCGCGAAGCCGTGCGCCAGGCCCTGCGCGAGCCCTACCGCACCCTGCTGGGCCATTTGCGCCACGAGGTCGGGCATTACTACTGGGACCGCCTGGTCGCCGGTACCCCATGGCTGGCGGGTTTTCGCGCGCTGTTTGGCGATGCATCGGTGGACTACACGGCCAGTCTGCAGCGCAACTACGAACAGGGGGCGCCCGCCGACTGGCCACAGCATTTTGTCAGCGCCTATGCCAGCACGCACCCGTGGGAAGACTGGGCTGAGTGCTGGGCGCATTACCTGCACATGCGCGACGCGATCGACACCGCGCTGAGCTTTGGGCTCAGCGTGGACCGGTTCGACGTGGAGTTCACGCCCTTCACGCGGGACGCACTGTACCAGCCCGAGCACCCCGACGCAGAAGCGTTTTTGGCCTTGTTGAACCACTGGACCCGGCTCACCACCATGCTCAATGAAATGTCGCGCAGCATGGGGCAGCCCGACTTTTACCCCTTTGTGCTGCAACCGGAGGTGGTCCGCAAGCTGCACTTCATTCACCGGGTGGTGACCGCGGGCAGTGGGCAGCAGTCGCAAACCCGGTCGCCATCCTGAATTTAAGAAAAAAGTGGCTATAGCCCAATCAGCATGGGTGCAAGCAGCTACTGTTTTTATAGTAAATGGCCGCGCCGACGGCTACTCCAGCGCGTCAACGCGCACGCCGTATTGCGCGGAAAAGGCCTTCAGGATTTTTTCAATCTGCGCGTCCTGCAGCGTCGTGGTCAGCTCCACGATTTTGTGGCCACCGCCCTTGTGACTGTCGCTGACCACCACGCTGGCGGCGCTGTCGCCAGTAGCCAGCAGTTGCAGCAGCAGTGGCCCAAGGCCCTCCATCACGTTGTCGCGCTCTGCCTGCGTGCTGCCCGACTGTGCAGGGTACTGGACTTCAAAAGAAAAGTTGGTTTTCATGGTCATGCTGGCCCTTGTACGTTCTGATGTGCGCTGTAGGCTGCTGGCCTGAAATGCTAGGCCAGGCCCTCATCATCCAGGGTTTTCATCTGCCAGGCAATGCGCACCAGTTCTGACTTGAGTTGCAGGCGCGCCTCTTCATCCAGGCCCGCCAGGCTGTTGGCCAGGTTCATGCTGCGCGGCGAAATGGCCTGGCCTTTGGACGCAAACACAATGCTGTTGCTCTCTTCTTCCGACAAGACCTCGACCGCGTTGCCGCTGAAGCTGCGGCTGATGCGGTCGGCGTACACCGGGTAATCGGGGTGGTCGTAGTGCAGGTTGACGACCAGCACGCCGCCGTCGGGCAGCGCCGCAAAGCAGTCGTCATAAAAGCGCTGCGAGCACAAGGCGGCGGGCTGCCCGTCCTGGTCAAAGCCGTCCACCAGCAACACGTCAAAGCCGGGCGTTTCGGTCTGCACAAAAAGCGCGCCGTCGGCCACGATCACCCGAAACCGCTCGTCATCGTCCGGAATCTGAAACTCATGCCGCAGCGCGACCACATGCGGATTGATTTCCAGCACCGTCATGGGGCTACCCGGCAGCTGCCGGTAACAGAATTTGGCCAGCGACCCCCCGCCCAGCCCGATCATGCCGATGTGCAGCGGCGCCGGCTTGAACAGCAAAAACCCCATCATGGTCCGGGTGTAGTCCACTTCCAGCCGCCAGGGGCGGCGCATGACCATGCGGCTTTGCAGCTCGCCGATCGTGAAATGCAGCGATTTGGTCCCGCCGTCGTCATAGACAAAGGGCTTGACGTGATGCTGTGGCGGGACTTTTTCGGGGGAAAGAGGGTGGGGCGGCTTGAAGGTCATGGCATCGCGCCGGGCAACAAGCTCGGCAGCCGTCATTATCGGCGCACTGACCGGCTGGGCATGCCGCCGGAACGCTGTTCAGCGCCTGCGCAGCAGGTTGACACGCATCGGGCGCAAGAAGTGCGCGCCGTCTGCGCTCATGTGCGGCTCAAAGCGTGCCCGCACTGCCTGCAGCGTGGCGGCATCGAGCCGGTGACTGACGAACGTGACGCCTATCATGCGCTGCTCGAAATCGGCAAAGTCGCGGTAGTGCACCGGCATGTCGAAGTACGTCTCGGCCACCTGCGCCCAGGCGCCTGAAGCCACCGCATCCTGCACCGCGCGCCAGGCGGCGGCGCGTACCAGCTCTTCGTCGTGAAACACGCGCATGACTTCATTGAGCGCGCCGGCAAACACCGGCTCCGACACATACAGCAGGCCGCCTGGCCGCAGCACGCGGTGAATTTCTGCCAGCGCTGCGCGCAGCTGGTCCAGCGGCACGTGGTGCAGGGACTTGAGCATCAGCGCCAGGTCGAATTGCGCGTCATCGAATGGAATCGCCTGCGCACCGGCCTCCACAAAGTTCAGTCCCTGCTGCGGGCTGAGCAGGTTCTTGGCATGCTGGCGTTCGTCCACTTCCAGCCCGGTCACCTCGCAGGCGGGGTAGCGCGCCAGCAGCTGGCGCGACAGTTGCGCGGCACCGCAGCCCAATTCGATGACCTGCGGGTATTGGTCCAGATCGACCAGCGATTGCAGCAAGTCGAGTTCGTTGGTAATGAGGGGGGTAGGCATGGGGGGCAGATCCTTGAACAATACGTGATTCAAACAGGAATTGGAGCATACCGGCCTGCGCGTGCGCCGCAGGCCCATAAATTACGTCAAATAAGCCTTTTACGCATATCCAGACTGCGCAAGAAGCTATCAATAAAGTAGCGTGTCAGGACCGTACTCGGCGGCAGCCTCACGCCATCAGTTTCAGCCCCGGCGGCAAGGACTCGCCCAGCAGGCGGCGCTCCACGGCTTCGTCCAGTTCCACGCGTTCACGCACCATGGCGACCCAGATCGGCGGCGCGTTGATGGCCTGCAGCCGCGTCATGATTTTCTCGCGCAGGGCCAGCGGCAGGTCGCGCGCGCGGTCGTCGGTGACGCGGGCCAGGTGGGTGGCGGCAAAGGCTGCGGGCTCCAGCTTTTTCCAGTCCAGCGCCAGCAGCGCGTCCACCCAGGCGGCAGCGCTGTCCTGCGGCACCACGTCGTGCGGGCTGCCGTAAAACGGCTGGCGCGCGCCTATGCGGCCCAGTGCCCACAGGCACAGGCTGTCGCTGGCCGCATCAAGGCCAGCACGCGGCGCCGCCAGCGACTGGTGCAGCCGGGCCAGCAGCCAGTCGCCAATTTCAGCCTTGTAGGCGGCTGGAATGCGCTCCAGCGACGCGCCCAGGCGCAGCATGTCCTCGTCGCTGCCCTTCACCGGTTTGTCGGGCTTGACCGCGCCGGGCTCGTCCAGGCCCTCCGCGTTGATCTGCAAATTAAAGGCAAAGTCCTCCAGCAGGCGCAGCTGCTCGGGCGCGGCCAGGCCGCCCGCCACGCGCCGCCACAGCGTCCACCATTCGGCGCAGACCTGCTTGTCATTGGTGTGCTGCACGCCGAGCGGAAACAGCGTCCAGAGCTGCTGCACGCGCCAGGCATCGAGCGCGTCGCCAAAGCCCGGCCGCAGGCAATAGCCGGCCAGATTGAACCAGCCGCGCTCGTGCCCGGCCGAGCGGCGGCGCCCGCGCGCGCGCTGCCACAGCGCATCGAACAACTGGCGCAGCACGGGCGTGGTCCACTGTGCACGCGCGCCCAGGCTCTTCTCAAGCTGCGCGCGCAGTTGCGTCACGTCCTTGGGGCTGACCGCCTGCCGGGTGCTGCCAAAAATGCGGTCTATCTTGTCGATGGCCTCGGCCACGCGCGCTACGTCGCTGCGGCCTTCGTCGCCCGCGCCATCGTCCCCGTCTGCGCCGGCGTGCCGCAGGTCAAACGCCAGTTGCCAGCGCTGGCCGGGGTCCAGCAGGCTGACGCAGTGCATCTCCAGCGTGCCGACTTCGGTCAGCACGGCGGCCAGCTGCACTGGCATGTCTTGCGGCTGGCCCGGGGCGGCGGGCAGCACCATCACGATGGGCGGCAGCGGCGCGAAGTCCTCGTTCAGATCGACCAGGTCACCGGCCTGCTCGGGCCGCTGGGCGACCGACGTGACCAGGTGAAAGCGCACCGGCTGGCCCAGCCGCAGCGCAAAGGTGCGGCCCGCCAGCAGCACTTCCTGGCCGGTGTCGGTGCCGCGCGGCAGCAGGCAAATGCCGCGCGCCTGGGCGGCACCCTTGGCATCGTCGAGCCGCAAAAAATAGCTGCGCGCCGCGCCGCCGCCAATCTTGGGCGCCAGCCCCTGCTGCGCCAGCGCATAGGCCACCGCGCCGCGCGCCACCGCCACGTCGGGGTTGTCGTTGTGCAGCAGCCGCAGCGGCGCGCCGCGCCAGGCGCCCAGCGTGTCCTGCAGCCGCTGCACCAGCGCGGGGGCGCGAAACACGCCGCCGTTGAGCAGCAGGGTGTCGGGCATGGCCTGGGCGTGCTGGCGCAGGAAGTCGGCAATGTGCCGTGTCACGGCCGGGTCGCGCGCGTAGGGCAGGCCAAACTCGACCAGCCCGCCGCGCGCCTGCCGCGCTTGCGCGCTGGCCTCGACCGCCGGGAAAAAGCCGTCCACGACCAGCTGCGCCACGTCGGCGCGCGTCAGCGTCACCGAGCGGGCGCCGCCCACCAGCCGGGCGCCGCCGCCCAGCAGCGTGACCTGCGTCTGCTCCGGGGCGTCGTCCGCCAACAGCAGTTCCTTGGCGCTGCGGCAGCGCTCCACCAGTTGGGCCAGCTGGCTGGCCGACAGCGGCCGGGCCGAGGGGTCGGTGGCGCCGCCAGCCAGGCGCGTTTCCACCAGGCGGGCCAGCGCCAGGTCCATGTTGTCGCCGCCCAGCATCAGGTGGTTGCCCACGCCGATGCGGCTCAGCTGCGCTTCGCCCGCTGTGGGTTCCACGGCAATCAGGCTCAGGTCGGTGGTGCCGCCGCCCACGTCGCAGATCAGCACCAGCCGGGTCTGCGCCAGCTCTTTGGCCAATGTGCTGCGATGGCGCAGCAGCCAGTCGTACAGCACCGCCTGCGGTTCCTCCAGCAGGCGCAGCTTGGGCAATCCGGCCAGGCGGGCGGCGCTCAGCGTCAGCGCGCGCGCGGCTTCGTCAAACGACGCGGGCACGGTCAGCACGATGTCTTGCTGCGCCAGCGGGTGCTCGGGGTGCTGCGCGTTCCAGGCCTTGCGCACATAGCGCAAGTAGCTGGCGCTGGCCTCGACCGGCGACACCCTGGCCACCTCGGGCGGCGCACCCCAGGGCAATATCGGTGCCAGACGGTCCACTGCCGGGTGCGACAGCCAGCTTTTGGCGCTGGTCACGAGCCGGCCCGGCACCTGCGCGCCCAGCTGGCGCGCCCATTGGCCCATCACGACGAGCGCTGCGCTGTCGGCGTCCTCGGCGGGCCAGGGCAGTTGCCGCGCGCTGGCGGGCAGCTCGCCTTCTGCCGCGTGGTAGCGCACCGAGGGCAGCAGCGGCAGCGCGGCGACCTGGCCGGGTGCCACCAGTTGCTCGATCTGCAGCAGTTGTATGGCTTGTTGGGTTTTGCCTGGGCGGGCGTAGGCGACGACGGTGTGGGTGGTACCCAGGTCTATGCCTACGATGTACTGGGCGGGCGTGGGCTTCTTATTCATCGCCTGGGGCACTCTATTGGGTTGGGCTGGCCGGGGGTTGCCCGGCGGCAAGTCACTTTGCTTTTGCTTCGCCAAAAGAAAGTAACCAAAGAAAAGGCGACCCGCAGTCTGGGTCCCTTCGCTGCGCTACGGGCAACCTGTGCTGCCCCGAAAAAGCGGGGGTCCGCGCAAACTCGCTGCGCTCAAACAGCGCGCGGCCCTGATCCCGCTTTTTCGTGTCATCACAGGCTCAGCCAGGACGGGTGGGGGATGAATACCGACAGCCGGAGCCAAAAACGCCAATATCAGTCGTTGTGGCCGCGCACGTCAAATTCCACCTTCCAGTGCTCGCCGCCCTGGGTCGCCACGGCGGTCAGCTCCAGTGTGCCGGTGTCGGTGGCCACGGCGCGCAGTTTGACCTGCACCACCTCGCCGGCCTGCCGGCCTTCGGCGGGCAGCGTGGCCTGGATCTCGCCGAGTTCCTGCAGCTCGTCGGGCTGCCAGAAATCAAGCAGGGTGCCCAGCTGGTCCTGGCGCCGCACCGACGAGCCGAGCAGGCGCAGGTGCACCGGCTCGCCCACCACCAGGCCAAATTCCTGGGCCAGCAGTTCGGCGTCGGTGCCTTCTTCCATGCCGAAGGGCGCGATGCACAGCGCCTGCACCGGCGGCTCAAAGCCCGGAATCGCGGGCATGGCCGACTCGATGGCGACGTAGTAGGCGCGCGCCGTGCCACCGCGAATCCGCACGCCCTGGCCGCGCCGCACATAGCCGTAGTAGGCCGCGCCGCGCGCCACCGCCAGGTCCATGTCGGCGCCGGCCAGCAGGCGGGCCGGCGCGGCGTTTTCTTCTGCCAGCCAGCCGTTCAGCGTGGCCAGCGTGCGCTCGGTCAGCACGCCGGACTTGAACACGCCGCCGTTGAACAGTACGGCGGTCGGGTGCAGCAAGCGGGCGTTGGCATCGACCTTTCCGGCAAAGCCTTCGAGTTCGGCCGTGGCGCCGGCCTGGCGCCCCAGCAGCGCGGCCAGGTGGCGCGTCACGCCAGCGTCCTGTGCGTAGGGCAGGCCCAGCTGCGTCAGGCCGCTGCGGGTGCGGCTGGCCGGGCGGGCGCTGGCGTCCACGGCCGGGAAAAAGCCTTCCAGAATGGTGCCCTGCACTTCGGCTTGGGTCAGTTCGGTGCGGACCGCGCCGCCTATCAGCTTGGCGCCCCGGCTTGGCACCACGATGGCCTGCGCGGGCAGCGCGGCGTCGCTGAGCAGCGCTTCCTTGGCCGCGCGGCAGGCGTGGTTGAGCGCGCGCATTTGCCACGCATCGAGCGTCTTGCCTTCGGCCGCCAGCTTGCGCGCCACGACATGCGCCAGCGTCAAATCCATGTTGTCGCCGCCCAGCAAGATGTGGTCGCCCACCGCCACGCGGTGCAGCTCCAGCTGGCCGCCGCGTTCCAGCACCGCAATCAATGAAAAGTCGCTGGTGCCGCCGCCCAGGTCAATCACCAGGATGATGTCGCCCGGCTGCACGTCCTTGCGCCAGCGGCCGGCGCTGGCCTGAATCCAGTTGTAGAGCGCGGCCTGCGGTTCTTCCAGCAAGGTCAGGCTGGTGTAGCCGGCGGCACGGGCCGCTTCGGCGGTCAGCTCGCGCGCGGCCGGGTCGAACGACGCCGGAATCGTCACGGTCACGTCCTGCTGGTCAAACGGCGCGTCGGGGTGGGCCGCGTCCCAGGCCTGGCGCAGATGGGCCAGGTAGCGGGTAGAGGCTTCTAGCGGCGAGATGCGCGCCACTTCGGGCGGCGCGTCGTGCGGCAAGATCGCCGCGCGCCGGTCCACGCCGGGGTGGCAGAGCCAGCTTTTGGCGCTCGACACGAGGCGAATCGGTGTCTGCGCACCGCGCGTGCGCGCCAGCTCGCCCACCGCGAAATCCTGGTCTGCGGCCCA
>Ga0209512_1004553_pt1 | contig 12052 bp, 8 predicted proteins | sample frozenSSSSmetaG_FD_184142 | JGI IMG/M metagenome (GOLD analysis project Ga0209512, IMG submission 184142) | Glacier valley bacterial and archeal communities from Borup Fiord, Nunavut, Canada, to study Microbial Dark Matter (Phase II) -... | ecosystem: Environmental > Aquatic > Freshwater > Ice >... | reverse complement strand
CGCCGGGTACGTAGCATCCCGCCGTCTGGCACGGAATGAGCCGCTGGCCGGCAACGAGGCCGGGCATCAGCTCGGCGCGGAACTCGTGCATCGAATCGCGCTGGCGGCGTGCGAAATCCTGGATGCGATCGCGCGCGAAGCGGATGTCGGCCTTCACACCCTCGGCGAGCGATGCTTCGGCGCGCGCGAACTCGGCCTCGCCGACGACGATCTCGCCGCGCCAGCCATCGAACTCGTGTGCGAGCCGGCGCACCACCTCTTCACCACCGGCCTCGATCTCGCCGAGCAGGCGCTGCACCGTGGCGCCGGTGGCGAGATCGATCGCATGCGTGGGCGGTTCGGCCTTCTTGAGATAGCGCAGCGTCATCGTCGGCCGACTGTGCATCAGGCGGCGCAGCGGCCCAAGGGCCAGCGGTGCGGCCACGATGGAGCCAGCCGCTAGTGGCTTTCCCTCACGATGGTGCATGCAGCCCGGCGCGCACCGGCATGGGCACGCAACGTGTGCTCGAGACCGCCGCGCTCGGCGCGGTGCCCTGCTCAGTGCGGCGCGCGCAGCACCGGTCGATGCGCGCCGCGTGCGCGGGCGAGATCGTCGACGGCGAGGCCGAGCGCCTGCACGCCGGCCGCGATCTGCGAGGCCGGCATCGACGAGAAGCGCATGCGAAAGAACGGGCACGGATACGGTGGCTGCGCGAAGAACACGTTGCCGGCTTCGATCAGCACGCCGTGGCTGCGCGCCATCGTCGCGAGCTCGGCACCGTCGACCCAGGCCGGCGCGCGCACCCAGATCGAAGCGCCTCCTTGCGGCGGCGTGAACTCGAACTCGGGCAGGTACTGGCGCAGCGCGCTGCCCGCCACCTCGAGCCGTTCGCGCATCGCGAGGTTGACCTTGCGCGCGTGCGACTCGTGGTGGCCGAGCGAGAGGAAGAGCGCATAAGCGTGCTGCAGGAAAGCGCTCGGGTGGCGCAGCATCGCGTGGCGCAGCAGCCGCAGCTCGCTCACCAGCTCGCGCGCCGCCACGATGTAGCCGAGCCGCAGCGCGGGCGAAAGGTTCTTCGAGACCGAGCCGATGTAGATCACGCGGCCGCTGCGGTCGAGGCTCTTCAACGCCGGCATCGGTGCACCGGCGTGCAGGTTCTCGGACTCGTAGTCGTCTTCGATCAGCACGAAGTCCTGCAGCTCGGCCTTCCTCAGCAACCACTGGCGCCGCGCGAGCGTGAGCGTGGCGGTGGTCGGGCTCTGGTGCGAAGGCGTGACGAACAGGTAGTCGACGGCGGGCAGCGCGTCGACGACCAGCCCTTCATCGTCGACCGCCACGTCGACCACGCGCGGCGAGCGCAGCGCGAAGCTGTTGCGCGCATGCGGATGGCCGGGCACCTCGAGTCCGACGCGCGTGGTGCTGTCGAACAGCGCCTCGGCGAGCAGCGAATACGCGTGCTGCGTGCCGACGGTGACGATGATCTCTTCCTTCAGCGCGAACACGCCGCGGCGCGTGAGCAGCCGCGTGCGGATCTGCTCCACCAGCTCGGGGAGGTCTTCGCTCTCGAGGTCGGGCGACCAGCGCGCGAGCGCCACGCGGGCCAGGCTGCGGGTGCAGCACTCGCGGAAGTCTTCGGTCGGGAACAGCTCGGCGTCGTAGGAGCCGTAGACGAAGGGATATCGATAGTCGCGCCAGTGCTCGGCCTTGGCCAACGTCGGCCTGCCGACCTGCGAACGCAGCACGCGCGCCGGCCACTGAGGCGGCCGCCCCGGCTGCCCGCTGATGCCGGCCAGCGGCTCGGCCGCGAGCGGAACAGCCGGTCGCGCGCCGGCCGCCACGAACACGCCGCTGCGAGGCTTCGACTCGAGAAAGCCCTCGTCGACGAGTTGCTGATACGCCGCGGTGACGGTGTTGCGGCTGATCGCGAGAGCGACGGCCAGCTCGCGCGACGAAGGCAAGGCCGCACCCGCGTCGAGCCGGCCGTCGAGGATCGCCTGCACCACGGCCAGGCGCAGGCGCGCCTGCAGCGGCAGGGCCGCCGGCTCGGGCAACTCGAACAGGCGCGCCCACTGGATGGTTTCGGGACCGGGCATGGCAGCGAGTGTAGAAGTCGCCTTCGCTGCAGGCTGCGCATGCACCGGCTTGCCGTCGGTGGCTCGCCTCCAGTGGCTCGCCTTCAGTGGCTCGCTTTCAGGGGCTTGCTTTCAGGGGCTCGCCTCCACTGGCTCGGCCGATACGCGCCCACTGGCTCTATCGCTGCCCGTGCGCATTGCCTACGCTCGTTCGATCCCTTCCCTGCCACGCACACCCCGAGGAGCCCCCATGAGCGAGCCTGTCACCCCTGCCACGCTGGCCGAATTCAGCGACGCCTGGAACCGCCACGACGTCGACGACCTGATGCGCTTCATGCACGACGACTGCGTGTTCCAGACCGCCGCTGGCAACGACGCCTGCGGCACGCGCGTCGTCGGCCGTTCGGCGGTGCGCGCTGCCTTCGCGAATGCGTGGTCGGCCGTGCCCGACGCGCAGTGGCTGAACGGCCGCCATGCCGTGCACGGCAACACCGGCATCTCCGAGTGGACCTTCACCGGCACCGCCGCCGACGGCTCGCGCATCGAGGTCGACGGCGTCGACCTGTTCGAGTTCCGCGACGGCAGGATCGCGCTGAAGAACGTATTCCGCAAAGCGCGCCCGAATCTGCCGGCAGCGCGCTGAGGTGGCCGTCTCGCGAACCGCGCCCTACGACCCGCGCTACGACCCGCTCGTCGCGGCCGACCCCGGCACCGGCCGCGCCTACGCGCCTAGCTACTGGGCCGCGACGGCCGGTCCCGTGCCTGAAGACGACGGCCCTGTGCAAGGCGACATCGAGACCGACGTGGCCGTCATCGGCTCGGGCTCCACCGGCCTGGCGACGGCGCTCTACCTCGCACGCGAACACGGCGTGCAGGCCACCGTGCTCGAAGCCAACCAGCTCGCATGGGGCTGCTCGAGCCGCAGCGGCGGCCAGGGGCAGAACGCCAGCGGCCGGCTGAAGCGCTCGCAGTGGATCGCGCGCTGGGGCACCGACGTCGCCAAGCGGCTCGACGCCGAGATCCGTGCCGGCTTCGAAAACTTTCGCGCCCTCACCCAGGAGATCGATTGCGACGCGTTCGACGGCGGCCACCTCTACGTCGCCCACCGGCCGCGCATGCTGCCTGCGCTCGAAGCCGAAGCCGAAGTGATGCGGCGCGTGTTCGGCTATGCCACGCGGATGATGAGCGCCGAAGAGCTGCGCGCCGACTGGTGCAACGAGCGCGAGGCCGCCGGCGCGATGTTCGAGGCCGAGGGCATCGGCATCCATCCGCTCAAGTTCAGCTACGGCCTGGCGCGTGCGGCACGCGCGCTCGGCGCTCGGCTGCACACCGGCAGCCCCGTGCAGCACTGGCATCGCGAAGGCGGTGTGCACGTGCTGCGCACGCCCGGCGGCACGGTGCGCGCGCGGCGCGTCGCCGTGTGCACCGGCGGCTACACCGGCCAGGCGCTGAGCCCGCTGCTGAAGAACCGGCTCATGCCCATCCTCTCCAACTCGCTGGTCACGCGCCCGCTCACCGAAGCCGAGTTGCGGGCCACGAACTTCTCGTCGCGCACCTTCCTCACCGACACGCGCACGCTGCGCTTCTACTACCGGTTGCTGAAGGAGGCCGACGGCCGCAGCCGCCTGCAGATCGGCAGCCGCAGTGCCATTGCCGGCGCAGATGCCGAGGCGCCCGGGCACCTGCGTCTGCTCACCGACGCCATCGCCCGAAAGTTCCCGCCGCTGGCCGGCATCGGCGTCGACCACTCATGGTGGGGCTGGGTCGACGTGAGCCACGACATGATGCCGCGCATCGTGCAGCCCGACCCGAAGGCGCAGGTCTGGTACGCACTCGGCTACGGCGGCAACGGCGTGTCGTTCTCCACCTGGGCGGGCAAGCGGCTGGCGCAGCGCATCGTCGGCGAGGATCGTGATGCGGCCGTCTTCTCGCTGCCGATCTACGACTCGCCGCTCGAGTATCCGAACGTCGCGGGCGTGCTGCGCTCGGCCGCTTTCGCGCCGTTTCGCCGCATCGGCCAGAGCGTGCTGTACCGCTGGTATGCGATGCGCGACGAACAGGCCTGAAGCACGGCCCGGAAGGCTGCACCGCGCCAGCTACTGCACAGCCTGCGCGGCGGTGTGCCGCGCGATCACCACCTCTTCGTCGGTGCGCAGCACCCACGTCCCGACCGCGCTTTGCGGCGAAGAGATGCGCGGCCCGCCCGATGCGTTGGCGTGCTCGTCGAGCACCAGGCCGAGCCAGCGCAGCCGCCCGACCACGCGCGATCGCAGCGCTACCGCGTTCTCGCCGATGCCGGCGGTGAAAACAAGCGTGTCGATGCCGTTCAGCGCTGCGGCCATCGCGGCGATGCTTTGCAGGAGCTGCTCCACGAAGTGATCGATGGCGAGCTGCGCGCGCGGGTTGGCCGAGGCCTCGAGCACGCGCATGTCGCTCGAGACGCCCGACAGGCCGAGCAGGCCCGACTCGCGGTACAGCAGCCGCGTGACCTCGTCGACCGAGAGGCCGTGCGCGCTTTGCAGATGCAGCACCGCGGCCGCGTCGATGCGGCCGCATCGCGTGCCCATGGTCAGGCCGTCGAGCGGCGAAAAGCTCATCGTCGTCGCGATCGACCGGCCGTCCTCGATGGCGCAAAGCGATGCGCCGTTGCCGAGATGCGCGACCACGACCTTGCCGTGCCGGCGCTCGCCGAGTTGCGCCACGACGCTTTCGTAAGACAGGCCGTGGAATCCGTAGCGGCGCACGCCCGCGTCGAACCACTTCTCGGGCAACGCGAACCGCTGGTGCACGGCGGGTTGCGAGCGGTGAAATGCGGTGTCGAAGCAGGCGACGTGCAAGGCATCCGCGAACGCCGCCATCGCCGCGCGGACGCCCGCCACGTTGTGCGGCTGGTGCAGCGGCGCCAGCGGCTCGAGCGCGGCCAGCGCATCCACGAGCGCGGCATCGATGCGCATCGGCCGGTCGAACGCCGGCCCGCCGTGCACGATGCGGTGGCCGACCGCCACCACGCTGCCGCCGGGGCCCTGCGCGTGCAGCCGCTGCAGCAAGACTCGGAGTGCCGACGCGTGATCGGAAGCGTCGCAAGGCGCGTCTTCGATCACTTCGCCAGCCGCGCCGCGCAGCGTGAGCCGAGCGCTCAGGCCCGCAGCGAGCCCTTCGACATGACCTGAAAGCTCGGACCGTTCGATGCGCCCGGCCGCATCGAACAACGCGAACTTGATCGACGACGAGCCGGCGTTGAGCGTCAGGATGCGACCCGCACCGCCGGCCGTGGCCGCGTGCTTCAGACGTAGTCCTTGTACTTGTCGAGGAAGCGCACCGGCCTGGCCAATGCGTCGCGCCGGAACGGGTCGCCCAACTCGCGCGTGCACATGATTTCGATCACCGTCGTCTTGCCGTGCTGCATCTGCGCTTCGACGGCCGCCTTCAGCGCCGGGCCCACGTCTTCGAGCCGGTCGACCACCACGCCTTCGGCGCCCATCGCCTTCGCGATGCCGGCGAAGCTCTCGCTCTCGAGCTCGCCGGCCACGAAGCGGCGGTTGTAGAAGTCGACCTGGTTCTTCTTCTCTGCCCCCCACTGCCGGTTGTGGAACACGACCGCGGTGACCGGAATGTCGTGGCGCACGCAGGTCATGACCTCACTCATGCTCATGCCCCACGCGCCGTCGCCGGCGTAGGCCACAGCCGGCCGGTGCATCGCCGCCGCCTTGGCGCCGATGATCGTGGGCAGCGCATAACCGCAGTTGCCAAAACTCATCGGCGCGAAGAAGGAGCGCGGCTCCTCGAAGCGCAGGTAGCTGTTGGCCACCGAGTTGATGTTGCCGATGTCGGTGGAGACCATGACATGCGGCGGCATCGCCTTCTCTAGCTCGCGCAGGACCTGGCGCGGGTGCAGCCAGCTGCCCGACTCCTTCTTCTGCTCCTCGATCATGTCGAGGCTGTAGGCGTCTTTCTCGTGCGTCCAGCCGTCGAGTTCCTTTTCCCAGGCGGCCTTCTCGGCAGCGATGGTCTTCGCGCGCTCCGCCTTGGTTGCATCGCACGCCAGCGTCTTGCCTTCGAGCCGATTCGCGATCGCGATTGCGGCGGCCTTCGCATCGCCGCAGATGCCGACGGTGATCTTCTTGACCAGGCCGAGGTTGGTGTGGTCGGCCTCGACCTGGATGATCTTCGCGTCTTTCGGCCAGTAGTCGAGGCCATGTTGGGGCAGCGTGCCGAACGGGCCCATGCGCGAGCCGAGCGCAAGTACCACATCGGCCTGCGCGATGAGCTTCATCGCCGCCTTCGAGCCCTGATAGCCGAGCGGGCCGGCCCACAGCGGGTGGCTGGCCGGAAACGAGTCGTTGCGCAGGTAGCCGTTGACGACCGGCGCGCCGAGCCGCTCGGCCAGCGCCTTGCACTCTTCGACCGCGTCGCCCATCACCACGCCGCCGCCTGCAAGGATCACCGGAAACTTGGCTTGGGCGAGCAGCTCGGCCGCCGCATCCAGACTGTTTTCGCCGCCGGCGCCGCGCTCCACACGCATCGGCTTCGGGATCTCGCAGGCGATCTCGCCGTAGAAATAGTCGCGCGGAATGTTGAGCTGCGTCGGGCCCATCTCGCTGATGGCGCGGTCGAAACAGCGCGCGGTGTACTCGGCCATGCGCTTGGGGTTGTTGACGTGGCCCTGGTACTTCGTGAACTCCTGGAACATCGGCAGCTGGTTGGCTTCCTGGAAGCCGCCGAGGCCCATGCCCATGGTGCCGGTCTCGGGCGTGATCATCACCACCGGGCTGTGCGCCCAGTAGGCGGCCGCGATGGCCGTCACGCAGTTGCTGATGCCCGGGCCGTTCTGGCCGATCACCACGCCGTGCCGGCCGCTCACGCGCGCATAGCCGTCGGCCATGTGGCCGGCGCCCTGCTCGTGCACCACAGGAACGAGCCGGATGCCGGCCGGCGCGAAGATGTCCATCGCGTCCATGAAGGCCGAGCCCATGATGCCGAAGATGTCGGTCACGCCGTTCGCGACCATCGTCTCGACGAAGGCTTCGGAAGGCGTCATCTTCTGCACGCCGGTGACGGCGCCGCGCCGGGCGACGGCAGCGTCGCGACCGGGTGTCGTGCCGCGCGAGGCTTCGTCTGGCAAGGCGTCGGCGCGGGCGGCGTCCCGGGTTTCCTGACTCGTGCTTCGGGGGGCGGCGGTGGCGGTGGGCGTCATGGCGTGGGCTCTCGGTTCGTGGTGCGTCACTAGCGGGTGCGCCACTATAGTGGCGCGGCGCCGGGAGGGTCAATCCGGCGAGACGGAAACCGGAACTCGGCGTTTCGTTTTCCGGAACGCCGGCTATCATGGCCGCACCATGAAGATCGTGCCCGCGGCCAGCGCCGAAGCCGCCCTCCTCGCGGGCGACACGCCCACCATGCGGCTGTTCGCGCTGCTCGAGGTGGTGGCAGAAAGCGATCAGCTTTATTCGTTGCAGGGTCTCGTCGAGGCCACGGCCCTGCCCAAGCCCACGCTGCACCGCATGCTGCAGCAGCTAGAGGGTGCCGGCCTGCTGCAGCGCGAGAGCGGCGGCCGGCACTACGGCACCGGAGTGCGCTTGCGTCGCCTGGCCGAGAACCTGCTGCTCAACGACAGCCATCACGGCGCGCGCCACGCAGTGCTGCGCCACCTCGTGGAAGAGGTGGGCGAGAGCTGCAACATCACCGCGCTCTCCGGCAGCGAGGTGATCTACCTCGACCGCGTGGAGACCGCGGCGCCTTTGCGTTTCCATCTGCACGCCGGCTCGCGCGTGCCGGCGCATTGTTCGGCCAGCGGCAAGGTGTTCCTGGCGCAGATGGCGCCCGAACAGCGGCAGCGCCTGCTGGCTGCCGCGCCGCTCGAGCGCTGCACGCCGAACAGCCTCGTCGATCTCGGCAAGCTCGAGCGCGAAATGAAGAAGGTGCAACGCGAAGGCTGTGCCGTCGACGACGAGGAGTTCCTGCCCGGCCTGCTCTGCGTGGCGGTGCTGGTGCCGCCGGCCGAAGGCGCACGCTCGAACCTGTGCGTGGCGGTGCAGGCGCCGATCGTGCGCATGCCGGCCGCCAAGGCGCGGCGACTGCTGCCAGCCCTGCGGCGCGCGGCGCGTGCCCTGCGCGAGATCGACAGCCACGTCGCCCCTTCGCGTGGCGCTGCCAGCGCATGAGCACCGCCCTGCCGCCGATGCAGCACGCCACCGCGCGCGAGCTGTTCGGCATCGAGAGCGACCTGCTCGTGCCCGTGCGGGCGCATTCGGCCGAGCACGACGAGCACGTGCCCGAGGTCGATGCCGCCTACCGCTTCGACCGCGAGACCACGCTGGCGCTGCTCGCCGGCTTCATGCACAACCGGCGTGTTCTGGTGCAGGGCCTGCACGGCACCGGCAAGTCGACGCACGTGGAGCAGGTCGCGGCGCGCCTCGGCTGGCCCTGCATCCGCGTCAACCTCGACGGTCACATCAGCCGGCTCGATCTGGTCGGCAAAGACGCTGTCGTTCTCAGGGCCCCTGGGCCCGCCTATCGGCGGTCCGTCCCCCGAGGGGAGCGAACCCGCTCGGCAGCGGCCCAGCGCGGGCTCCGCGACGCCAAGCAGGTCACCGAGTTCCAGGAAGGCATCCTGCCGTGGGCCCTGCAGCGCCCCGTCGCGCTGGTGTTCGACGAGTACGACGCCGGCCGGCCCGACGTGATGTTCGTGATCCAGCGCGTGCTCGAACAGCACGGCAGGTTCACGCTGATGGACCAGAGCCGCGTGCTCGTGCCGCACCCGCTGTTCCGCCTGTTCGCCACCGCCAACACCGTGGGGCTCGGCAACGTCAACGGCCTGTATCACGGCTCGCAGCGGCTCAACCACGCGCAGATCGATCGTTGGAACATCGTCGCCTCGCTGAACCACCTGCCCGCCGAGCAGGAGGTGGCCATCGTGCTGGCGCGCGTGCCGGAGATGAACGATGCCGCCGGCCGCGCGTGCGTGGCGCAGATGGTGGCGCTCGCCGCACTCACGCGGCAGGGCTTCGCGGCCGGCGATCTCGCCACGCTGATGTCGCCGCGCACCGTCATCACCTGGGCCGAGAACCTGCAGATCTTCGGCGATGTGGCGACCGCGTTTCGGCTCACCTTCGCCAACAAGTGCGAGCAGGACGAGCTGCCGACCGTGGGCGAATATTTCCAGCGCGTGTTCGACCGGGAGCTGTTCGCATCGTGACGGGTTCGAAGTGACGCAAGTGCAGGCCGCGGTCCGCCTGCAGCAACGCACCGAGGAGCTGTGCGCCGCGGCGATCCGCGCGATGGCCGGCGAGAGCGACCTGCACTTTCGCGGCCACCGCCTGCATCGCCGGGGCCGCGCCCTGCCGCTCTTCGCGGCGCATCTGCACCCATCGCCGGAGCACGACGACCTCGCATCCTTCCGCGGCGCGGCCGACGGCCTCGCGCTGCGCCTGCTGCACTCCGACCCTGCGTTGCACGCTTCCCTGCACGTGTCGCTCGCACCTGCCGGCGCTGCCGAGCGCAGCCTGTTCGACCTGCTCGAGCAGGTCCGCGTCGAATCGCTCGCGCCCGACAGCTGGTCCGGCGTGCACCACAACCTGCAGCATCGCCACGCCGCCTGGGCACGCGGCTTCCACGCCGCCGGCCACACCGAAGGCGCGGTCGGCCTGCTGCTGTTCACCGTGGCCGTGGTGTGCCGCGCGCGCGTCACCGGCGAGCCCATCGACGAAGCCACCCAAGACCTGCTCGAGGCCACCCGCGCCGGCCTCGCGCCGCTGATCGGCACGGCACTCGCCGGCCTGCGCCGCGAGCGTTTCGACCAGCGCGCCTACGCGGCGCATGCGCTCGCGATCGCACGCGTCGTCGGTGCGCTGCTCGCCTCGGCCGGTGCAGGCGCGGCCGGCCACGCCGTCGCCGACCGCGACGACGCGGCGCGGCGCGTGTTCGGCTTCCTCGTCGAGCCCGAAGGCCCGCTCGGCGAGCGCTACGCCGCGGCCGTGGCGGGCCGTGCGCGAACGGTCGCCGGCGAAGCCGAGCCGTATCGCATCCACACCACGCGATACGACCGCGAGGACCGCCCGCACGAACTCGCCCGGCCGGCCGTGCTGGCCGAGCTGCGGCAGCGGCTCGACGCGCGGGTCGAGGCGCAGCACGTGCAGCGTTCGCGACTGGTTCAGCAACTGCGGGCGCTCTTCTCACGGCCGCAGCGAGACGGCTGGAACGGCGAGCTCGAGGAAGGCCTCGTCGACGGGCGCCGGCTCGCATCGCTGATCGCCTCGCCGTCCGAGCGGCGGCTGTTCCGCCAGGAGCGCATCGAGCCGGTGGCCGATGCGGTCGTCACCTTCCTCGTCGACTGCTCGGGCTCGATGAAGGCGCATGCCGAAAGCGTCGCCGTGCTCGTCGACACTTTCGCGCGCGCACTCGAAGAAGCCGGCGTGGCGTGCGAGATCCTCGGCTACACGACCGCGTCGTGGAACGGTGGCCGCGCCCGGCGCGACTGGTTGCGCGCAGGCAAACCGGCACAGCCGGGCCGGCTCAACGAGCGCACGCACATCGTGTTCAAGAACGGCGATGCGCCCTGGCGCCAAGCGCGTGCCGGCATCGCCGCATTGCTCAAGGCCGACCTGTTCCGCGAAGGCATCGACGGCGAGGCCGTCGACTGGGCGTGCGAACGGCTCGCCGCGCGCAGCGAGGAGACGAAGCTGCTGCTCGTCATCTCCGACGGCTCGCCGATGGACAGTGCCACCGCGCTCGCCAACGGCGCGGCGTACCTCGACCGCCATCTGCAGCAGGTGGTGGCGCGCCATGAGCGCGAAGGCCACGTGCAGGTCTTCGGCATCGGCGTGGGGCTCGACCTCAGCGCGTTCTATCGGCGCAGTCATGTGCTCGATCTCGGCAACGGCATCGGCAACGCCATGTTCCGCGAGGTGGTGGATCTGATGAACGGTCGGCGTCGGCGCTGAGCCTCGTGACATCGGTCGCGTTCGCGCGGCCTGCGGCGATGCGCGGTCGAATCGCGGCGCGTCATCGGCAAGCGCGCGTTGCGCGCAGCAACCAAGCTCCGGCTGCGTTTTCATCCCATCCCACCAAGAGGCCGACCATGACCCGAACCACCCCCTTTCGCCACCCGACGGCTGTCGTGTTCACCCGCAGCGCCTGTGCTGTCGCCGTGACGCTCGCCGTCTCCACGCTCTTGGCTTGCGGTGGAGGTGGCGGCACCGCCGACGTGAGTGCGCCCGTCGTCGTCGCACCCGCTTCCGGCGGTACCGGCATCGGCACGGTGACCGGCTTCGGATCGATCATCGTCGACGGCGTGCGCTACGACGACCGCCGCGTCGTCGTCTCGGTCGACACCGCCGCGAGCGCGCCCGACGAAGCGGCCGCCGGCACATCGGTCGACGTCAAGCTCGGCCAGCACGTCGAGCTCACGTTCACCGGAAGCGAAAGCAACAGCACCGCCACCAAGGTCGCCGTCTCGGCCGAGATCATCGGCAAGGTCGGCGCGATCGCACCGGCGCTCGTCGTGTCGGGGCAGACGATCGTCGTCAATGCCGACGCCGCCGTCGGCCCGGTGACGGTGTTCGAGGGCTACACCGCAGCCGCCGACATCGCCGTGGGCGACCGCGTCGAGGTGCACGGCGTGCCGCTCGCCAACGGCTCGGTGCAGGCCACTCGCATCGAGCGCCGGCCGGCCGCCGAAGCCTGGCTGCGCATCTCCGGAAAGGTGGCCGCGCTCACCACCGACGCGAGCTCGTTCACGCTCGGCGGCGAGACCATTCGCGTCGACACCGGCACCAAGGTCTTGCCGACCGGCGCCACGCTCGCCAACGGCCAGCGCGTGGCGGTGTGGAGCAGCGGCGCAGCGGTGGGCAACACCGTCACGGCCAGCATCGTGCGCATTCACAAGACCGGCGCCGTCGACGCGACCGATGCTCGGCTGGCCGGCGCCATCACCGACTGCACGGCCGTGTGCGACGCGAGCTTCAAGGTCGCCGGCATCGCCATCGATGCATCGACCGCCGAGTTC
>Ga0209512_1004552_pt1 | contig 12052 bp, 20 predicted proteins | sample frozenSSSSmetaG_FD_184142 | JGI IMG/M metagenome (GOLD analysis project Ga0209512, IMG submission 184142) | Glacier valley bacterial and archeal communities from Borup Fiord, Nunavut, Canada, to study Microbial Dark Matter (Phase II) -... | ecosystem: Environmental > Aquatic > Freshwater > Ice >... | reverse complement strand
GTTCGAGGAGGCCTTTTCGAAGGACTTGTCGAGCGTGGAGGCGGAGACGAGAGTCTTGCCTGCCGCGTCGTCGATGACCTGGGCGTAGATGTGTTGATTGGAATAGTGAACTGCGAGGCGCGGACGTTCTGCGGTTCCGCTGACCTTGCGGCGGATGCGGTTGTGAACGCGGCGGCGGATCGACTTGCGATTGATAGTGCTCATGTTGCCGTAAATGGTTTGAGGTGTTGGGCGACGGGTTGTTATTATTTGCCGACGCTTTTGCCTTCTTTGCGGCGAACTTTCTCACCGACGTAGCGAACGCCCTTGCCCTTATAGGGCTCAGGTGGATAGAACCCGCGGACTTCGGCGGCGAACTGGCCGACAAGTTGCTTGTCGATGCCTTCGACCTTGATCTTGGTGTTTTCAACCACCGTGACGTTCAGACCGGAAGGAATGGGGTGAAGCAGTGGATGCGAACGGCCGAGCGAAAGGTCGAGGTCCGAGCCCTTGACTGCCGCGCGGAGGCCGACGCCGATGATTTCAAGATCCTTCACGAAACCGGCGGAGACGCCGAGGATCATGTTTTGGACGAGGCTGCGGGCAGTGCCGTGGAGGGCACGATGCTGGCGAAGCTCGGAAGCGCGGGAGACGACAACGCTGCCGTCCTCGCTCTTGAGTGAGATGCCGTCCGGAAGAGCAAAGTCGAGTTTGCCCTTCGGGCCTTCGACGATGACGGTGCGGCCGTCCAGTTTGACGGCGACCTTTTCAGGAAGAGAGATTGGTTTGAGTCCGACTCGTGACATGGTGGTAGTTTCCTTTTACGAGTTAGGGTTTACCAGACGTTGGCGAGGAGTTCGCCGCCGAGGTTTTGTTTCTTGGCGGTGCCGCCGGACATGACGCCTTTCGAAGTGGAAAGGATCGAGATGCCGAGGCCGGACATGACGCGTGGCACTTCGTTCGCGCCGACATAGTGGCGGCGGCCGGGAGTGGAAACGCGCTTGAGGTCGGTGAGGACGGAGCGACCATCGATGAACTTCGGCTTGAGCTTGAGTTCGGTGCGCTTGCCGGTGACGACTTCGTAGTTCCAGAGGTAGCCTTCTTCCTGGAGGATGCGGGCGATGTCCGCCTTGATCTTGGAATAAGGAGCGGAGAATTCCTCATTGCCGGCGCGGGCGGCGTTTTTGAAACGCGTGAGGAAATCGGAGATTGGATCGGTGAGAACTGCCATAACAGGTGATTCTATGAAAGGTGGTCGTTGTGTTAGTTGGCAGCTACTGCTTCGGCTTCAACTTCGTTGGCTTTTTTCATGTCGCGGAACGGCATGCCAAGCTCGGTGAGGAGGGCGCGGCCTTCCGCGTCGTTCGGTGCGGAAGTGACGAAGATCAGGTCAAAGCCGATCTGGCGCTTGATCTGGTCGATTTCGATTTCCGGGAAGATGGATTGCTCGGTGATGCCGCATGCGTAGTTTCCGCGTCCGTCAAAGGACTTGGAGGAAATCCCGCGGAAGTCGCGGATGTTCGGGGCGGTGACGTTGATGAAGCGATAGAGGAATTCCCACATGCGTGGACCGCGAAGGGTAACGCGGGCTCCGAGGGCTTCACCCTCACGCAGCTTGAAGTTGGCGACAGCCTTCTTCGAAAACGTGATGGACGGCTTCTGGCCGGTGATTTTCTGGATCTCATTGACGGCGTCATCGACGGCGACCTTGCGATCCGGGGACTTGCCCATGCAGGAAGTGACCACGATCTTTTCAAGACGTGGGACTTGGTGGGAGTTGGTGTAGCCTAGCTTCTTCGTGAGAGCCGGGACAACCTTGTCCTTGTAGTATTGTTGTAGTGCTGGTGTGCTCATTTCTTTGCGGGTCAGCGCTGATTGCTCAGGCGCTTAAGCGCGGGCGGAAGCGGAATGCTTCAGCCCACTTTCTTGACATTGGAGATATGGATGGGACCGTCGATGGTCTTGAGGCCGCCGTTAGGCTCGGCTTCGGTCGGCTTGACGGCCTTGATGATGGGGCGGCCGCCTTCGACGGTGACCTTGCCCTTGGCGGCGTTCACGAGAAGCACGGTGCCGCGCTTGCCCTTGTGATTACCTGCGATGATTTCGACTTGATCGCCTTTTTTGACGTGCGTCTTGATACGGCTCATGGAGATGGATGGATGAAATGTGACTGGGCGGGATGCCTTAGGATCAAAGCACTTCGGGTGCAAGAGAAACAATCTTCATGAACTGGCGCTCGCGGAGCTCACGGGCGACGGGTCCGAAGATACGGGTGCCGCGCGGGTTGTTGTCCTTGTCGATGATGACGATCGCGTTCGAGTCGAAGCGAAGGATCGAACCGTCGGCGCGGCGGATCGGATAAGCGGTGCGGACGACCACAGCCTTGACGACGCTGCCTTTTTTGACAGAAGCGGTCGGAATGGAATCGCGGATGTGGGCGGTGATGACGTCACCGATGCGTGCGGTGCGGCTGCGTTTGCCGAGCACACCAATCATTTTTGCGCTGCGGGCACCGGTGTTATCGGCGACGACGAGCGAGGTTTCCATCTGGATCATGGCTAAGGAAAATTAGAGATTTGAGATTTGAGATTTGAGATCCTGCGCAGATTAGTGCGAGAGGACTTCGGCGAGGGTCCAGCACTTCAGCTTGGAAAGCGGACGGGTTTCGACGATTTTCACGCGGTCACCGATCTGTGCCTGGCTGTTTTCGTCGTGCACATAGTATTTCTTGGAGCGCTTGACGATCTTGTTGAACTTCGGGTGGGGAACACGGGCGACGTGTTCGACGACGAGGGTCTTTTCCATTTTGTTGGAAATGACCACGCCAACGCGGGTCTTGCGGAGGTGGATTTGGGCGTCCTTAGGAGTCTCGCTCATAAATTAGGTAAGTTAGGCGTTGGCGGGGATCAGGCGTTCTTCAAGGCGGAGGCCGCCGTGAGGACTTGAGCGGTTTCGCGGCGCACCTGTTTGATGCGGGCGGAGTTTTCCAAAGAGCCGGTGGCTTTCTGGAGACGGAGGTTGAGGGCTTCCTGCTTGAGTTCCTTGAGGCGGACGGTGATTTCGTTCGCGGAAAGCTGGCTGGTTGCTTTGGCTTTGGTTTTGGCCATGGTTCAGTCGGATAGGGAATGGATCTGATCGGACGGATCAGGCGTGCGGATTGCGGGTGACGAGGCGGGTGCGGATGCCCAGCTTGTAGGAAGCGAGACGCATGGCCTCTTTCGCTGCTGACTCAGGCACACCGCCGATTTCGAAGAGCATGTTGCCCGGGCGGATCACGGCGACCCAACCTTCGACAGCACCCTTACCTTTACCCATCCGGGTTTCCGGAGGACGCGAGGTGATGGACTTGTGTGGGAAAACCCGGATCCAGACTTTTCCTTTCCGCTTCAGGGAGCGGTTGATCGCGATCCGGCAGGCTTCGATCTGGCGGTTGGTCATCCATCCGCGGTCGAGGGTTTGCAGACCGAAGTCACCGAAGGCGACAGTGGTTCCGCGCTGGGCGTTCCCGGAGCGGCTTCCGCGGTGGCTCTTGCGGAACTTGGTTCGTTTGGGCATCAATGGCATAACTCGGTCTTTCCGGGAAAGGTGTTAAATAGAGAATTGAGAATGAGAAAATCAGTTGCGGTTGTTCGGGCGACGGTCGCCTCCACGATCTCCACCGCCGCCACCACGGCGATCACCGCCACGGTCACCACGGTCGTTGCGACCTTGGGGTTGCTTGCCGGTGCCGTCGTCTTCCTTCTTGTTGACCCAGCACTTGATGCCGATGATGCCATACAAGGTGCGGGCTTCGGCAAAGCCGTAGTCAAGGGGAACACGGAGGGTTTGGAGAGGCACTTTGCCTTCGCGATAGCCTTCAGCACGGGCGATGTCCGCACCACCGAGGCGGCCGGCGCAACGGAGACGAATCCCTTCGGCACCGAATTCCATGGCGGTTTGCAGCGCACGCTTCATGGCGCGGCGGAAGGAGATCCGGCGCTCAAGTTGCACCGCGATCTGCTCGGCGACCAATTGGGCATCGAGCTCAGGCTTGCGGATCTCGATGATGTCGATCTTGACCTGGGCACCTTTGCAAAGGCCGGTGATGTCCTTGGTCATGACTTCGATTTCCTTGCCTTGGCGACCGATGATCAGGCCGGGGCGGGAGGTGTGAAGGGTGACGCGGACGCTGTTCCATGCACGCTCGATGACCACACGGGCCAGACCGGCATTTACCAGCTTGTTCTTGAGGTAGCCGCGGATCGCGAGATCTTCGTGCAGCTTGTCGGTGTAGTCTTTGCCTTTGGCATACCACTTGGAGCGCCAGTCTTTGTTGACGGCGAGGCGGAATGCGATCGGATTTACTTTTTGGCCCATGGTCGGTGAGGGATGAGATTAAATGAGAGGGATTCAGGCTTCTTCAGTCGCTGCGGCAGCGGCAGGAGCGTCTTCGACTTTTTTGGCAGCGGCCTTGCGGGCCACCTTCTTTTTCTTCTCGGGGGCGGAACCGACGAGAGTGATGGAAATGTGGCTGGTGCGCTTGAGGATCGGGCCGGCGGATCCTTTGGCACGCGGCTTGAAGCGGCGGAGCGTAGGACCTGCGCCGATGACGGCTTCCTTGATGACAAGCGTGGTCGCATCGAGGGAGAAATTGTTCTCCGCATCGGCGATCGCCGTCTTGAGGGTCTTCCCGATCAGCTGTGCAGCTTTCTTGGGAGTGAAGGTCAAAATATCAAGGGCGGTCGATACGGCGAGGCCTTGAATTTCACGGGCGACGTCACGCGCTTTTTGCGGCGAGAGACGTACGAATTTGGTGGTGCTTTTGACTTCCATGGGTCGTCGGACGGTGAGTGGTTACTGCGCGGATGCTTGTGTTTCGAGAACGGCGAGATCGCCGGGGCGTGGGGATTCGGCGACGTTGGCGAGGTGTTCGACAAAGGCACCACTGACGCCCTTGCGGACGTCGGCTAAAATGGCTTTTCCGTAGGGCTGCTGCCCGCGGGTGAGGCGAAAGGTCATGCCGATTTTGGCTCCCTGGCTTTCGCCAAGATTCAAAACCATCATGCCGCTTTCTTGATCGAGACTGACGATCCGGGCTTGCTGCAACGAGCCAGTCCGAACATCGGGGCGGGGCTTCTGGCGTAGTCCGAGGACTGCGTCAAGCTCTCTTAGAGAAGTTTCTACACGAAGTCTGGCATCCGGATCGGAAACCACCGCTTGGCGGAGGTATTCGTTTACGGCGGCAGCGAGACGGGTGACGGATCCTTCGAGGCCGGTGATACGCTCGTTGGCGAGCTGTAGGTCACCGGCGGCCTGGACGAGGCGGTCATCTCCCCCGTCGAGCAGGTTCTTGCCGAGTGCTTCGAGACGTTGGCGGACCTGAGCGAGTTGCTCGGTCGCCTCTTTCTCGCCGCGATTGGATTCGGCAAGGCTGCGCTGGAGGGTTTGGTTCTGCCCTTGGAGTTCGGTGACGATCTCCTTGAGTTCCTCCACGGTCGGTGCCTGGGCCACACACACCTCGGCTCCGGCCAACAACCCGAGGGCGGCGGCAAGTGCTTTGAGATGAAACATGGTGCGCATGAGCGTGGAGGAAAAAACCGGAACGATGATTATTTCTTACCGATACCGCCGTGAGTGCGGAACAGACGGGTCGGAGAAAACTCGCCGAGTTTGTGGCCAACCATGTTTTCGGTCACGTAAACGGGAACGAAGGTCTTGCCGTTGTGCACGGCAAAGTTATGGCTAACGAAATCCGGGGTGATCATCGACTTGCGGCTCCATGTTTTGATGGGCTTGCGGTCGGATCCGGCTTCGGCGACGGCGTCGATCTTGGCGAGAAGCTTCTGATCGACGTATGGGCCTTTCTTGAGGGAACGTGGCATAGGAAATTTGAGATTTCAGATTTGAGATTTCAGATTGGAAACTGGATTACTTCCGCTTCGCCTTGTGGCGGGACTCGACGATGAAGACGCTGGTGGTCTTCTTCTTGTTGCGGGTCTTCTGGCCCTTCGCGTGGCCCCATGGGCTGAGAAGGTGCTGACGACCACCACCGGACTTCGACTTGCCTTCGCCACCACCGTTCGGGTGGTCAACGGGGTTCATCGTCATACCACGGACGGTCGGACGGACACCCTGCCAGCGGGTGCGGCCGGCCTTGCCCGAAGTTTCGTTCATGTGGTCGCGGTTACCAACTTGGCCGATCGTGCAGAAGCAGCGGTCGTTGAAGCGGCGGATTTCACCGGAAGGCATTTTGACCAGCGCCCAGCCGCCATCGCGGTTGGAGAGCACGGCGAGCTGGCCGGCGGCACGGGCGACTTTGCCGCCATTGCCCGGGATGAGCTCGATGTTGTGGATCGAGGTGCCGAGCGGCACTTCGCTGAGTGGCATCGCGTTGCCCGTTTTCGGAGCGACGTTTGCGCCGGACACCACGGTCGTTCCCACTTCAAGGCCGAGAGGAGCGAGGATGTACGACTTCTGGCCGTCTTCATACTGGATGAGGGCGATGCGGCAGGTGCGGTTCGGATCGTATTCGATGCCGACGACGGTTGCTGGTGCATCGTGCTTCCCACGTTTGAAGTCGATCAGACGGTAGTGGCGCTTGTGGCCACCGCCGATGTGACGGGTGGTGATGCGGCCGGTGTTGTTACGGCCGCCGCTGCGCTTGAGAGGCGTGAGAAGGGACTTCTCAGGCTTGCTCTTGGTGATCTCGTCGAAGGACGGGAGATTCTTGTAGCGCGCGGATGGGGTGATTGGCTTGAAAGTTTTCAGTGGCATGACAATCGGAACGTTAGAGTGTTACGTTTGGAGCAGCGGGAAATCGCTTAGACGAGATCAAGCGATTCGCCTTCCTTGAGACGGACGATGGCTTTTTTCCAGTGATTGGTGCGGCCGGCATCGGCACGACGTTGGCGGCGGAGTTTGCCGTCGTAGTTGGCCGTGCGGACGGCCAGGACGGTTTTTCCGAAGAGTTGTTCAACAGCTTGTTTGATCTCAAGCTTGTTGGCCTTGCGGTCCACTTCGAGGGTGACCTCGTTGTTGTTCTCCTGGAGCATGGTGGCTTTTTCGGAGAGGCGGACGTTTTTAATGACCTGGTAAATGTCTTTCATGATCTCGGTGTTAGGTCCGGGGTTCAGGCGGTGCGGGCCGCAAGAGTTTGCACGGCATCACCCACGAGGATGATGGTGTTGGCGAGGAGGAGTTGCTCGACGTTGACGTCCGAACCGGTGACCAGTTGGGCATAGCCGACGTTGCGGGCGGCGAGGTAAGTTTGCTCGTCGAACGAGTTGCCAACCACGAGGATCTTGCCGAGCGGCGCGATGGCATCGAGGGCGGCGATGAAGGACTTGGTCTTGCCATCGGCAATGGCGAAGGAAGCGACGGTCTGGATTTTGCCAGCAGTGACGAGATCACCCAGCGTGCGGCGGAGCGCCAGCTTGCGGACGGTCTTGGTCACCTTCTTGGAATAATCGCGGGGACGTGGTCCGAAGACAACACCACCACCGACGAAGATCGGAGCGCGCTTGTCGCCGTGACGGGCACCACCGGTGCCTTTTTGTTTGTAGATCTTGCGGTTGTTACCGGAGACCTCGCCCCGGGTCTTGGTGCAAGCGGAGCCGGTGCGGCGGTTGGCGCGGTAGGCGACCACGAGATCGTGGACGGCCTGGCGACCTTTCTCGGCACCTACCAACACGAGGTTGGCGGCTTGAGCGTCTTCTGCGGTGAAAGTCTTAGCGGTCATGACTGGGAATCGTGAGAGGTTTCAAAAATGCCACCGGATCAGGCGGACTTCTTCTTGGCGGGGCGGACGGTGACGTAGTTTCCATTAGAGCCGGGAACCGCACCAGAGACGAGGATCACGCCGTCTTCCTTGCGAACGGCAACGATCTTGAGCGCCGTCTTCCTTGCGAACGGCAACGATCTTGAGATTTTGCACGGTCGAACGGGTGGTGCCCATGTGACCGGGCATCTTCTGGTTCTTCCAAACCCGACCTGGGGTCGAGCGGCAGCCGATGGCTCCCGTCCGGCGGTGCATCATGGAGCCGTGGGTCATCTTGAGACCACCGAAACCGTGGCGCTTGACCGCACCTTGGAAACCGCGGCCCTTGGACTCGCCGATCACGTCAACCCATTGGCCTTCGGTGAAAGTGTCGAGACCCGGATGAACTGCTGGAAGCTCAACGCCGTTTTCGACGCGGAACTCCTGGATGAAACGCTTGGGAGCGCAACCGGCCTTCTTGGCGATGCCGAGAGCGGGCTTGGTGGCGCGTTGTTCCTTTTGATCGCCATATCCGACTTGGACCGCGGTGTAACCGTCGGTTTCAGGGGTCTTCGATTGAAGAATCGTGTTACCGGAAACATCGATAACAGTAACAGGGATCATGATGCCGGCCTGTTGGTCGAACAGGCGGGTCATACCGATTTTTTTGCCGAGGAGGCCGAGTGACATGGCTATTAAGATTTGAAATTTGAAATTTGAAATTTGAGATTCGGTGCGTGAGCACCGCTCAGATGCGGATGGTGATGTCGACACCGGCTGGCAGGTTGAGCTTCTTGAGCTCATCCACGGTGCGGGCGGTCGGATCGACGATGTCGAGCAGACGCTTGTGGGTGCGGATTTCGAACTGTTCCATCGACTTCTTGTTAACGTGAACCGAGCGGTTGACGCTGAACTTCTCGATGCGGGTCGGAAGCGGGATCGGGCCGGCCACACGGGCTCCCGTGCGTTTCGCGGTCTCCACGATTTCTTGGGCGGAGCGGTCGATCGCGCGGTGATCGAAGGCGCGCAGGCGGATGCGTATTTTCTGATTTTCCATGGTGGAGAAGTTGTTTGACGGTTTACGTGGTTGGGCTACAGGGCGAGAAATCAGGATCAGTTAGCCTAAGCGGTCGCTGACGATTTCTTCGACGATATTGGTTGGGACTTGCTCGAAATGCGATGGGGTCATTGCATACGAAGCGCGTCCCGAGGAGAGGGTGCGGACGGCGGTGGAATAGCCGAACATTTCTTTAAGAGGCACATTGGCATGCACGATGGAGAGCTTGCCTTTGGACTCGGTGTTCTGGATCTGACCGCGGCGGCGACTGAGATCGCCCATGACGTCACCTTGGTAATCGTCAGGGGTGGAGACTTCCACGGCCATGATCGGCTCGAGGAGGATGGACTTGGCTTTCTTGAAGCCGTCCTTCATGGCGAAAATAGCCGCCATGGTGAATGCGTTTTCGTTGGAATCAACGTCGTGGTAGGAACCATCGAGGATTTCAACATGCACATCGATCACGGGATAACCGGCGATGATGCCGTTGGTCATCGACTCGTTGATGCCTTTGTAAACCGCGTTGATGTATTCTTTAGGGATGGTGCCACCGATCACCTTGTTTTCGATGGTGAGTCCCTTGCCTTTTTCGTTAGGCTTGAGAGAGATGATGACGTGGCCGTATTGGCCGCGTCCGCCGGACTGTTTGATCAACTTGCCTTCGCCACCCGCAGCCTGGGTGATGGTTTCGCGATAAGCGATTTGGGGAGCACCGGTGTTAGCCTCGACTTTGAACTCGCGGCGGATGCGATCGATGATGATCTCAAGATGAAGCTCACCCATGCCGGAAATGATGGTCTGGCCGGTTTCCTCGTCGGTCTTGACCATGAAAGTCGGATCCTCTTCGGATAGACGACCGAGTGCCATGCCAAGTTTCTCCTGGTCGGCTTTGGTTCTCGGCTCGACAGCCATCGAGATGACGGGCTCCGGGAAAGTCGGGGGCTCGAGAACCACGTCGTGGTTTTCGGCGGCGAGCGTGTCGCCAGTGGTGACATTCTTGATGCCGACCATGGCAGCAATGTCACCGGAATAACAGGCGTCGATGTCCTTATGTTCGTTCGCCTGGATTTGGATCAAACGGCCGACGCGCTCGGAGCGGCGAGTGCGGGGGTTGTAAACCGTGTCGCCCTTCTTGATGACACCAGAATAAACGCGGAAGAAAACGAGTTTGCCAACGAACTTGTCGGCCCAGAGTTTGAATGCGAGAGAGACGAACTTTTCGTTATCCGAAGTGATGACTTCGATTTGCTTCTCGTGGTCATCGGGATCCATGCCAATCGCTGCCGGAATGTCGAGCGGACTTGGGAGGTAATCGATCACCGCATCGAGCAGATACTGGACACCTTTGTTTTTGAAAGCGGAGCCACCGGCGACGGGCACCAGCAGGTTGTTGATCGTAGCGCGGCGGATGCCTTGCTTGAGCTCTTCGAGAGTGATCGGCTCTTCGTTGAGGAATTTTTCGCCCACGGCGTCATCCACGTCTGCAACGGCGTTGACGAGTTCGTCGTGGGCCTGTTTACAGAGTTCGATTTGGTCGCCTTCGAGAGCTTTGACCGTGTAAGTCGAACCAAACTTATCGTCGTCGGAATAATAGATCGCTGTCTGGTTCACCACGTCGATCTGACCGATCAAATGATCCTCAGCACCAATTGGTATAAGGATCCGCACGGCATTCGCACCTAACTTATCCTTAACCTCGTGGAACACGCTGTCGAAATTCGCGCCGGTGCGGTCCATCTTGTTGACGAACACGATCCGCGGAACGTGGTATTTCGAAGCTTGCCGCCAGACGGTTTCAGTTTGCGGCTGGACGCCGGCAACACCGCAGAAAACAACGATACAGCCGTCCAACACACGAAGGGACCGCTCGACTTCAGCGGTGAAGTCAACGTGTCCCGGAGTATCGATGATGTTGATGCGGTTTTTCTGACCCGGAAAAAGCTTGGTCATCCCCTCTTCCTCATGCTGCCACCACTCGGTGGTGACGGCGGCGGAAGTAATGGTGATGCCGCGCTCGCGCTCCTGCTCCATCCAATCGGTCGTCGCGCCACCATCGTGGACTTCGCCGATTTTGTGAATCATTCCCGTGTAAAATAGAATCCGCTCGGTGAGCGTTGTCTTACCCGCGTCAATGTGCGCGGCGATCCCGATATTTCGGGTGCGCTCGAGCACATATTGGCGGTTTGGACTGTTCGGATTCACGGACGGAAATTGCTGGAGCGCTATCTGATAATTAGAACCGGAAGTGGGCGAAGGCGCGGTTGGCTTGCGCCATCTTGTGCACATCGTCGCGTTTGCGGACGGCACTGCCTTGGTTGTTAGCAGCGTCCTTGATCTCGTTGGCGAGAGCGACGTGCATCGGGGTGCCCTTGCGGTTGCGGGCATAGTTGACGAGCCAGCGCATGGAGAGCGACTCGGAACGATCCGGAGCCACTTCGAGCGGCACTTGGTAGGTCGCACCACCGACGCGGCGGGATTTTACTTCCACGCGTGGTTTGGTGTTTTCGACGGCGCGGGTGATGACTTCGAGTGGATCGATGGTGTCGACACCTTCATTGGCGCGGTCGATGGCGGCGTAAACGATGCGCTGTGCGAGCGAACGTTTTCCGGATTCCATCACCTTGCTGATGAGGTGACCAACGAGAGCGCTGTCGTAGCGTGGGTCGCGACGATCGGGCTTGGTAAAGATGCGCTTGCGGCGTGGCATGGCGTTGGGATGGTAATGTTAGGATTGGAGAGAATTACTTCTTCCCGCCTTTTTTGGCAGGGGCGGCGACGGCACCGGGTTTCGGACGCTTCGCACCGTATTTGGAGCGGGATTGACGGCGCTTATCGACACCCAGGGTATCGAGCGAACCACGGACGATGTGGTAACGCACACCAGGAAGGTCCTTCACCCGTCCGCCGCGAACGAGGACGATGGAGTGTTCCTGGAGGTTGTGGCCTTCACCGCCGATGTAGGCGATAACTTCGAATCCGTTCGTGAGACGCACCTTGGCGACTTTCCGAAGAGCGGAGTTCGGCTTTTTCGGCGTACGTGTCATCACTTGGAGACAAACGCCGCGGCGCTGTGGGCAATTCACGAGAGCGGGTGACTTCGACTTTTCGGCCGGAGTGAGGCGTCCCTTGCGAACGAGCTGATTGATGGTCGGCATGATTTCCTTGCGGTGGTTCTGATTTTCCCATGGGGACAAACCGGAGCGACGACAAGGCGACCTTGTAGTAGCTTTTTTCCGGAGCTGGACCCGATAAATTTTCCCTGTAATTTGAGTTGCTTCGAA
>Ga0209512_1004547_pt1 | contig 12058 bp, 9 predicted proteins | sample frozenSSSSmetaG_FD_184142 | JGI IMG/M metagenome (GOLD analysis project Ga0209512, IMG submission 184142) | Glacier valley bacterial and archeal communities from Borup Fiord, Nunavut, Canada, to study Microbial Dark Matter (Phase II) -... | ecosystem: Environmental > Aquatic > Freshwater > Ice >... | reverse complement strand
ATTAAAGAATAAAATAGATAACTATCACGAATCACTTCCAATACCTAGATCTGACAATGTCATTATTATTTCTGCCAATGAAGAAAATACCTTGAGAAATATCATGGACAAGTTAAAATCCATAAACACTAAATTAGAATCATACTCACTTTCACTCTCCTCGATACAGAATGAAAAAAATAATATAAACCATACTAATGATACATTAACTCAAAAAAAAGAGTTCCTAACTAATTCTAAACAAGAGATTGAATCTGTTAATCAACTCATTATAAATAAAAACAAAGATCTTGACAACTTAAAATCAATTAAATACAAAGAAGTTTCTAAACAATTAGACCAGCTTATAAAAACAAATAAACACCAGTTCTCACCTGTATCAATCCAGTTAGAAATCAATAGAGGGTATCTTGAGAATATTATAGTTAATGGCACCGCATCGGTTTTTGAACATAAAACCATAATTGATAAAGACCCAACAAAAAAACTTCCTATCTATCATTTGAAATTCATCAATGATTTTCCTATTGGTATTTCTGCGAAAAAAGATATTGAGAGAATTGGGAATTATAAGCTGTATGCCAGATATGAGAATGGAATGCACTTTGAACTGAAGCTTGGTGACCTTACAAGCATCATAACAGAACAACTGGAACTAGACCGAAAAGACTATTCCCCAAAAGATCTTTCCTATTCATTTAATTTACCTGATGAGAACAAGCAAGTCTTTAAAAAAGCTGATTCCAAAGAAATTCTTCAGGTAAAAGTTTTCACAGATTTCGTAGGGATAAGTGATGAAAATCCAAATGGACTAATCCAGCTAGAAATAGATAAGGAGATTCCCTTACTGACTAAAAGAATTCAAAGACCCTATGTATGGATACCTTTTAGATGGCTTGTAATCAACCAATCAAACGTAGGGGTATTCAATTTCTTCAAACCACAGTTTATTTACTCAAAAATCGAGAATAACAACAAATACCTACAAGTTAAATCATTTACTAGCGGGACAGGTGAGGATGAAGTGACTGAATATGGAGTTTCCTCTTTACAGCTCAAGCAATTTGAAATATTCAGTATAGGTGCAGATTTCAACCTATTCCTTTATGATATACCCAATGGGAAATCCACATTTCTTCTAAACACTGGATTCCGATTCGGCCGAACAGATCTGGCTTCCAATGAGGAAGAGCCCGAGGTTAATGATTTCCCACGCAGCTTCACCAATACTATACAGCCAAGTCTGGAGGCACTATGGAGAATCAATGGTGATGAGCGATTTGGAATAGAGTTTTCTTATGGGCTAAACTGGTTGCTTTCCGATGAGTTGTTTTTCACTCAGAAAGGAAATACAGATGGTTATAATGACTTCAGCAGTTTTGATGCCTCCAAAGAAAATAATGGTTTGCAGAGGTTTACTTTATTGGCATATCTTAATGTACAAAAGGAAAGTACAGGGAGATTATTCTTTAGATATAGATTTAATTCTGAGCTAGATGATTTCAAGAATAATTATGCACAACTTCAGCTAGGATATACCACCTATCTCACTAGGGCGAACAAATAGTAGTTTTCAATTGCATCTGGTAAGGGCTAATAATCATTCGCCCCTACCTGTACTCAAACCCTCCCCAAACAAACCGAATCAGAAAACTCTTTCCTTCCGCTGACCTCCGCGAAAAAAGAGAGGTAGATATAGAACCTACCCTGGAGATCACCCGACCAGGGAAACTGAATCTGCTGCAGGCCTGACTTTCTGTAATTCCCTTTAAGCACAGACCACTTTCTGCCAGTTTCGGGATCATAAGCAACTACAACTAGGCGATCAGCTTCCTTGGCATGTCCTAAAAAGGCATTGGGAAACCAGGTGAGCTGCAGAAGATTTCCGTCTACCCATTCTGCTGTGGGACTTTCTATACCCAATAAATCCCCTTCTGATATCTTCACTTTCTCAGGATATAATACCGGTTTATCGCCTTCATTGAGAATGGCAGTTTTAAGGAGCACAGACAGTGCTCGGCTGATGCCCTGACTTTGAACCGGATTGCTCTTGGCAAATCCGAATTCTAGCTCCGCCCGCAAAGGAGTCAGAAACTTTTGCCCTACTTTGAAGGCTTCTCTATGGTATAGCTGTTTAGCACTGGGGGGCCTACTGCTCTTCGCAGGGAAGCTTTTGATCACTGTCTTTCCCTTACGTTCATACACCAACATATTCCCTAGTTTTCCTGAGATTTTTCCGAATATACTTTTTTCGATGATTGCCATACTACTAACTAATTTAAACCCTGATGTGGGTTGAAGTGGATAAATAGATTTCTTAAGTCTTGGGATCCCTTATATGCCTTTCATTTTTCTTTGATTTTAACTCGCCTTTTCTTTTACGCTCACCCGATGAAAAGTCGAAGAAATACCGAAGGAAAGTCGAAGAAGAGTCCAAGGAAAGCATAGTATGATGGCTTTAAAGTTTTACTTTTTATAGAAGGGAAATGGGAGTTTACTATAGATGGTTTCGAAAAAGAATGATGCGAACTATGATGCGTGTGGCTAGCTCAATAGATATAGCTTTCCACCTGACCTATGGGAATCCCGGAGAACTCTGCAAACTCGCGCAGGGTCACAAACTGATGCGGCTTCTTTTGGTAACACTCCCTGATTTTACCCAACAAGGAATGCCCATAGCGCTCACTTCTTCCGGTGATAATCTGCACGTCTTTGGGGTATATGACACAGCGTTTTTTGATCATGGCTCACCTCCATTTAGTTTGATTTAATGCATCCATTGACAGAAGCTCCGTATCGTAAAGTGTCCTGCTGAGACCAATATTGACAGCCTCCTACTAACAGTTGCAGATCATCTATCCAGGTTTCGGCATCATCCATTCTCTCCTTATCAAAGAAGTATTCTTTACTTCCCATAAGCTCGGAAACCTCTGATACCAGCTTTTTCAACTCACTATCCACATAGGCTGTCAGTAGTTTTGACGAGCAACCTATATAATGCTGTAGCAAAAGTAATTCATTGTGAAAATCACCAGCATCCCTCTCCTTGTCCATTGAAATAGCATCATTGCTGAGGCATATTATTCTGGCCACTTTGTAGTCAATTAGATTTGCGGCACAGGACCTCTTCTTCCAATTATATTTTAGGAGGTGTAGGGCTAGATAGGCTCCTGAACTATCCATCCTACGCTCCTTATACTCGGAAAAAGTAGGAAGAACACCAGAATGCCGATTACAGACTTCCCATTTTTGTGCCTCTAAGTACTGATGCCAATAGTTATCAAAAGTTAATTCCCAGTCGGTATTTCCAAATTTTGAAATAGGTTCAATCACAGCACTCAGCACTAGGGACAGTGGAAATGAATTTTTATCTATTTCACTCCTATTTCCTTGTGAACCATTCAATAGATTTTCTAAAAGCTCTATTGATTGATCAGGGGTAAGGGAATCCAATAGATCATCGAGGATAAAGAGACAGCAAAACAACTTCATCACCTTTTCTAATTTGAGGGATGAAATGTTGGGAAATAAGTATCCTGCAAACCAGTTGATTTTTTGATCAGCCCATACTTTCTGGCGGATAGGGTCCAGAATTCCTTTACCTATAGCCCATTGGCATACATTCCTATCCAGTGCAGGTGTATAAATATTCAGAGCAGAAGGAAAGCTGTTGACATTCATTTTATTCTGGATTTATATTCCCTCACTATGGATCTGACGGTACGGTCGGTGCAGTTGAAATAAGAAGCAAGTTCTGCCTGTGTGAGCAGCTCCCCTATTCCCGGCATGGCTTTGATAAAAGCCGGATAGCCTTTGGATATCCCAAGGTTTTTGATGCGGGATCGCTCTGCTAGTCTGCTGATCAGTCTATGGTTAATAGCCAAGCCTAACTTCACAAATTCAGGATGGTTATCTATCAACTGCAATTCTGCTTTTTTACTTAGCTCAAAGTAGATGACATCCGATAGACACTTGAGGTAATAATCGGTCTTTGAAGCATTCAGGTAGGATTCGGAGTCAAATACCACATCAGTAGCCATAAAAATCTCTGTCAATACCGTTCGGTCCTCTCCAGCTAGGAATAGACCCACAAAGCCCTCGCAGAGATACCTACTACACGTCTCCACGCTGGTAGTCCCTTTAAGTATATCTTTCTTTTTTGCTTTTCGCAGATTTACATACAATTCCAATTTTAGGTAACTGGCATCCAGTCCATCTACGAGTTGGTCGTAATCAGCTTTCATCCGTGCCAAATAAATATCCATAGCCCTACAGTTAAAAATGGTAAGCGATAGAAAAGCGACGTTCAATCCAATGAAAAAACGTCAATAAAACTGCTTTAAAATTAAAAATACAGTGTTAAGTTAATGTTAAAATATGGACTTTTGCAATAGGTAATTTTTAGTGTTAGCAAAATAACTCATTCAAAATCGGAAATATTTCCTGTTTTGACACTATTATTTGAGGCCATAGGAAATAGCTCCTATATTTTTTTGATTTAAGTCAATTAGATTTCCCTCCACATCAAAATCTATAAATAAGACGGAAGGTACAATTAAGTTGGTTTTTAACCTCAGCACGCCAGCTCCCGAATCGCTTTGCTCATCGGGACAGGCTTCCTGGAGGAGAGGACCTCACCCCGACTCCCGATATCGCTTCGCTCATCGGGACAGGCTCTCTCCACATGGAGAGGGAGCAGTACCGTCTCCGAATGGACATTTTGGAAGAGTGGGAGATTGGAGATTGGAGAGTGGGAGATTAAAAGATTCCGAGGGGATAAACTGATACGATTTGAAGGAAGCAGAAAGGCATTCTACCTCACCCCAACTCCCGATATCGCTTTGCTCATCGGGACAGGCTCTCTCCACATGGAGAGGGAGCGGTACAGTCTCCGAATGAGCTTATTATTTAATAAAATAGACAATGGACAAAATAATTTCAACACTTCTCATTCTCCTATGGACCTATACAGGTCTGGATAAACTGATTCGTTTTTCAGAAAGCAGAAAAGCTTTCCATAACCAGACGTTTCCATCTGAGTTGGCAGAAGTGCTAGCTTATGCTGTTCCTATCACCGAGTTGCTGATTGCCTCGCTCCTACTCTTTTCGGTCAGCAGATGGTGGGGATACCTGGGAAGCATTTTGCTGCTGACGGTATTTACTACTTATGTAGGGCTGATCTGGGTGGGAGCTTTCCCGAGAGTACCGTGCAACTGTGCGGGGATTTTGGAGAGTCTGGGTTGGGCGGAGCATTTTGTATTGAATGTGATGGGTATTGGGATGGGGGTTGCCGGTATTCGATTGAAAGATTGGAAAATTGAAAAATTGGAAGATTAAGAGATTGGAGATTAGAGATTAAGTAGCTATCGCGGAGGAGTAATTAGAGTTTGGTATTTGATCAATTTAAAATGAAGGAATTGGAAGTTTAAAATATATGAAAGTAGAGAGGTGTGAGAATCACCCTGAAGGGGTGAAACCATTAATAGCCATGGGTGAAACCCATGGTTAATAGAGAAAATAGGCCGTTGCCCTCGGCGCAGGATCATTTTTGGAAGACGTAGGTTTGTGCCGAGGATGGAAACGAATTCCTAATGGGAAATGGTCTTTGTTACCCCCGACCCCTTCCCGATAGTTCGCGGAGGGGAGAATGGTGTTGGGTGGAAGGTAGGAAAGGTACGTGGTGTCAGACTGACACTTCGATTTCGAGACTCTCGTCTCTCAAGTGCTCAGTGTGACAGGAGTCGAAGTCGGGAATTGAAAATAGCTGGAAGTCGAAATGCAGAAAGCTAAAAAAGGAAAACCCCAGAGGCCCGTCCGAATGGATTCATCCGGGCGGAGGTGGCGGATTTATAGCGCCGGGTTTTAACCCGGTGAAAAAAAAATCAAAGGCCATTTCCCTCGGATATGAAGTATAGTGATAAAACGAAAGATTGTCCCGAGGAGGTCTATAGAGTTTGTGAATCTATAAAATTAAAAATCCCATTAATAGAAAGATAGTGATCTGATGAGCGATAGCTAACCTCAACGGTAAACCGGAAAAAATAAAGGGCGGTGGCTGTAACACCGCCCCACAGCCAAGATTTGGAAAAGCGTAGGCTGCAAAAAATGAATCAAAAGAAGGTGGGTCTATCCTACCTTCTGCGATCAATTGAGTGAAAGCAACTAGTTTCTTATTCTAATATAACTAACCAATAGATTATACACAAGTACCTGATAAATAAAATCTTCGAGGTTTGGAAAACCTCAACGATAAAAAAAGGGCGGCTGCTGAAGACCGCCCCACAGTCCAAAATTCGCAATAGGACTGCAAAAAAACAAAAGGAATTTATCCCTCGAAAAGACCGGAGCTCGAGGCTGGTCTATGCTGATGAATTCCTGGAAGGGAGATGCCGAAAACCCTTTTCAGAGTAGGCAAACAACCGAAAACGGTTTCCCTGTTTTTGAACTGTTAAAAAACAGGACATCTTATGAATAAAGTAAAGGGCGCATTGCCCATGATCGCTTTCGTATTTGCTGCCTTTGCAGCATTTGCGTTTAACTCTCCAAAAGAAGATAGAGAATATGGCAAAGGTGGAGGTATCTGGTACGATGTTACCGATACAGATCCAGGCATTAACACTTACCAATGTGAGTCAGGCTCTCAGCATTGTCTGTATGACGATCCATCAGTGATGGGGAATCCAATCTCTGAGCCCGGACAGCTATTTGTTGTCAAAAATGCCAGTAATTTAACACCGGCTTAATTTAATCTGGGAGAGTCAGAAACGTAACCTGACTCTCCCTTTTTTTATTTCAATAGGTTCCGCTCCCGGATAGAAAGCTTCAATTGGAAGTTCTCCGGTTTTCCCTCAAATATCACAAACTTATCTCCCTCATATCTCCCTAAAGTTAATTGCTCCCCATCGTGATAGCTGAATCTTTTAAGATCAGCCCATCTTTGGCCTCGAAACAACAGTGTTTTTCTTCTTGCTTGAAGTACAGTTTTTAAAGAATTTTGTTGTTCCTCTTTACCTACATAATCAACTATCCGGGATGCTAATAAGATATCTAGGTAGTTTTTCGCCTTTTCAATAGCTCCCAATCGAACATGGGATTCCGCCAAAATCAAATATATTTCATCAAGGGCAACTCCAGTAAACAACTCATAATTGCCTGTATAACTCCCTTTGAAAGAAGTTGAATTCATATTATTTTCAAACAAAAACTTTGATCTTAGATCTAATGAGTCAAAACTTTTTACTAAAAGAGAATCTACATAAGCTACATTCTCACCGGAAACTGAGCCTTGTGGAGCCAAAAAGGTAAATAGGATAGTTTCTGAGTTAAACAAAGGAGAGGGATAAGCCAGTGAAAAATCCAGATCATTATAATCCATTAAGGTAAAGCCTCCATCTAATACTAATTTAGCATAAGTAGCAGCATCAGAATAATTCGCCAAATAAAGGTTGATCCTAGCCAATAGTCCATAACCAGCGTAAATAGACGGTTGAGTAGCATAATCTGTTTTTATTGGAAGCAACACAATCGCTTCCTGCAAATCATTTAAGATTTCCCTAAATACTTCTTCTGATGTTTTAAGCACTTGTGCGGCATTAATATCAGCTGTTGATGGCATAGGAATTACAAATTCATCGCTATCCAAAGTACTGGTAGGCATAGGCAGGTATAATACCGCCAGTTCAAAATAGGCACTTGCCCTCCAAAACAATGCTTTTCCTTTAAGCCTTATTTTATCTTCTTCTAGCCAGTCAGGGTCTTCATTTAACTTATCAAGTATGACATTGGCATAACTAATTTTTCTATACATAATAGAATAATCCAAAGGAGCCTCATCAGGAAGATAGGGGTCTAAATCCCACAAATATGCTCTTTGTTGCCAGGAATTGAAATTTTGCCAGTTGGACTTTGATGTCCAATAATCATCTGAAAACATAAAAGGCAAGATTGTAGTCAGGTTCATTGTTCCATATCCATCAAGCAATGCTTCAAAATCCGAGACAGTTTCTGGCACAAGGATGGATTTAGTAGGTTTTTCATCCAAAAAACCCTGACAGGATGTGCTTATAAGCAATCCAAGGAACATTAATATTTTATGGTGTATTTTCATCTGTTTATAATTTGATTTTTAGAGGTCACATGACTGCCCAGCTGACGCCATTCGGACGTGGAATCTCGTATGACATATACTTAGGTGTGTCAATTTCGAAATACATGTCTGTCACAGGAGGATCGATTTCATGTGTTTATATCAGTTAAAGAGTAAGAAATAATAACTGCCTGAGTCTACAAATTCAATCATTAACCCATTGCAGAAACAGGCAGCGTATACTTCTCCTATTTAGAAATTCATTTTTATTCCCATAGCAATACTTGTTCTCGGGGCTACAGCCTGGTAATCAGGATCGAGTTTATCATCGCTAGCTTTCCAGATAACTCCCAGATTGTTTGCATAAGTGTAAAACTCGGCTCTGGAAAATGGCAACTTATTTTTTTCCTTCTTGCCCAGAGAATAGGAAAACCGAATGTCCTGCAAGCGGATATGGTCTCCCCTTTCCACCAAAGGTTCTGAATACATATAAAATGAATTTCGGATACTATTTGCTGATGCGGGCATGGATGGCACATCAGTTAGCAGTTCATCTCCTGTCGCCTTCCATCGCTTATCAAAATCCCCATGTCCTATCTGCTGTCCTCTCAGAAGCGTATTATAGTCTATGGACCTTCGCCTGTAATAGTAGCCCAGTCTATAAGATATATTTACCGAAAGACTGAATCCCTTCCATGAAAGGGAATTTCTCAAGGAACCAAAATCAGTTGGACGTGCCGATCCATGAAAAACAAGGTCATCCGGGCTGAGTGATGAAATGATTGCCCCGTAATTCTCTGAGGGCTCTCCATCCAGGAATCCCATTGGATTTCCATTGTCGGGATTGAGTCCAGCCCAAGGGAAGGAATAAATACCAAAAAACGGCTGACCTTCAATTGGAGCAGGAAGAGCAGAGAATCCGGAAGTCACCAGACTCGATGCCGATTGTGTCACATCTACCTGGATTACTTCATCCCTGATGTGTGAATAAAGCAGGTCGGTCTTCCACTTCAACGTACCCTTTAGCCAATTCACTCCAACTACTACATCCAAACCCGTGGTCTGGGTAGTGGCAAAGTTTCCTGTAACACTGGTAAATCCTGTAGATGCCGGGACATCAAACTGGCTTATAAGGTCCTGTCCTCTTTTGCCATAAAACTCCAAGGAGGCAGAATACTTTCCTGATGTAGATTCAAAGTCCAGACCGGTATTCCAGATTCCAACTTTTTCCCATCTCAATGCTGGATTTGGTGCATTCTGGATATAGGCACCCGGAATATTGGGAATAAAGGCATAAGATGGCTGCGTGAAATAGGCAGCAGTCAAAAGTCCGGATAGCCTTTTATCGAGATTGCCACTGTAGCCATAGCTTCCCCTCCATTTTAGATAGGCTCCGTTCAGAAAAGAGGAAAATGGCTCTTCACTCAAGGTCCATCCCAGACCTGCAGACCAGAGCGGAACTCCCCTCTGGTTTGATTCGACACCAAAAAAATTAGACTGATCCTTTCGAATGCTGAATGTTGCATCCCATTTATTTGCATAGGTATAGCCTAAGTTACTATAGTAAGAAACAAATCTATCCGTAGCCCCACCATGGCCTGTTCTGGGATCGATGGCTCTACTTGAATTAGGATTATAGAAATAAGGAAAGCGTGAGATAAAATCCACAGCAGCGCTGACCCCCAGATTATCATCATATCCATAATATCGCATCGAATTTGATTCCTGCTTGAGATCTCTTATCTCCATGCCAGCCAGAAAAGAGAGCCTGTGCTTTTCTGACCAGAATTTCTGATACGTCAGTTGGCTTCTAACTGTGTGTGAAAAGGAAAATGTCTCCGAAAGATCCAGAATATCTCCATCAGGCAAGGGCCTGCTCACCAGTCCATCTTTCCCTATTGTGGTGAACCTATTCACCAAATCCCGCACATAATAAGAAGCCTTTGGACTTCTGTTTCGTTCTCTGCCTCTGTATCCCCAATATTGGTATGACACCCCTATTTTCAAATCTTTTATCAGTTCAAAATCCATCGAAGTCTGAAACCTACCGTCCAGTTTGTCAAACCTCTTATCTAGTTGGCCCAACTCATTGAGGGGAACGTTATGCCAGTCCAGAAGCGGCAAGCCGTACAAAGAATTTATGTATCGCTCAGAAAGATTTGTATAAATAGGCAAAGGGCTCCCATCCTCACCTGACAGTGATCCATAAGCTGCTGTGCTGGGCACCTCCGTGGTAATGATATCTGCACTTTTGGTAAGGTAAGCTCCTAGTGACCAAGTGAGTTTATCCTTGAAAAAACTCCATGAATTCTTCACCTGAAATGTCCAGCGATCATCACCATTCCCATTGATATTATGTAGATTTCTATCATACCCCATACTGAGCAGATAGTTACTGTGATCCGACCCGCCTGACACCGCCAATGCGTATTGCTGGTTCAGTCTTGGCCGATAATAATAATGGGCTAGTTCCCTTCTCAGATCCGTTCCTTTATATAACTCCAGCTGCGCTTCTGCTTCGGATTCACTGACTCTGCCATCCCGCCGTGCTATCAATGTTTCAACCACCGGAGAAAGCGCTGTCTTGTTTGAGCTGATCTCCTGAGAACGGTAATAGTTTTTTTGAAACAACTGCCTTTCTATATCTATGTAATCCTCCATTTTCATTTGAGGAACATAGTACAGATCTGGTTGCTGAAAATAATTGATGGAGGAATTGAAGCTTACTTTGGGCGCAGATTGTCGGGAGCCTTTGAAGGTGGTAATCACTATTACTCCATTTCCTGCTCTGGCGCCCCAAATGGATGCTGCCGCTGCATCTTTTAAAACAGTGATCTGTTCGATATCATTTGGATTGATACTTTCTAAGGACCCATCATAGGGAAAATTATCCAGCACTATAAGCGGCTCTGCATTGGCAAAGAGTGTGGATCGGCCTCTAATAGAAAGTTTCTCCCCCCCAGTACCAGGCCCCTTGTTGAATATGACCCCGGATACAACATTTTCCAGTCTATCCAGAAAATTGGTACTGACACTTCGGCTAATCAGCTCCTTGTCCATTGCGGCAAAAGACCCGGTCACCCGTTCTACCGGGAGATTCTGATAACCAGTAGACATTACTGTCACTTCCTGTAGCTGCCTGCTATCCGGCAACAGGAATATGACCAGGTCCTCTTCCAATGGGAGGGTCACTAAAACTGCATGAGTCATCATACCCAAATACGAAACTGTCAATTCGTAAGATCCCGGAATAGCTTCCATAGTAAAAGCTCCTAGTTCATCGGTAATAGCAATCTGATTACTTTTCCCTAGTGCTGCTAAGGCACCTGGCAAAGGTTTTGCATCCTCCTTGGATAAAATTTTACCTTTTAGAAGGACAGGTTGTTCCTGAGCCTGCAAACTCTGACTTATCAGACAAAGACAGATAAAGAGAATTAGAATATTTTTCATTGTGCATGAGATTTCGTTTGTAAATAGGAAAAGTGCTCTCCATTCGCTTTTTCAATTAGGCTAATGAGTTCCATTGGAGAATATTGGTTTTTGGTGATCAGGAAAAGGTTGTGCTGTGGGTCTATCAGGAGCTTTTGGGGAAAGGAAACAATCTTATATGCTTCAAGAATCCCTGTTCCTGCATCCTGATGGAGTTGCAACATATCAGGATGTGTAAATCGGTCTGATAGAATACTCTCCTTCCATCGGCTTGTGTCCTTATCTGCATTGATAGAAACAAAAACCAAATCTTCCCTATCCTTCAATTCCAGAAATACCTCCCTGAGGGTACGGGTGTAGTATTTCATGCAGAACTTGCATCCGGAAATCCAGAAAGAAAGGACGATCGTTTTACCTCTAAGAGAGTCAAGCGAGTAGGCATTGCCATCAAGGTCAGTCAGCGTACCCGTCTTAAATTCCCTCCCCTTCAACTCCCGCTTGGAAAGCTCATCCAGTAGGTCTGCAATCCAGGGAGTTTTGACC
>Ga0209512_1004546_pt1 | contig 12059 bp, 9 predicted proteins | sample frozenSSSSmetaG_FD_184142 | JGI IMG/M metagenome (GOLD analysis project Ga0209512, IMG submission 184142) | Glacier valley bacterial and archeal communities from Borup Fiord, Nunavut, Canada, to study Microbial Dark Matter (Phase II) -... | ecosystem: Environmental > Aquatic > Freshwater > Ice >... | reverse complement strand
CGGGGTCGCAAAGGACGGTTCGATCTGGGGCTGGCAAAGCCCGACCGACCGGACACTCCATCGTTCCCGCAAATCTAGGTCTTCCATCTAGCGCGATCTGGCTCCCGAGAATCGCCGCCGAAGCCGCACTCTCCTGCGAAACCGACCGTTCGGCACTCACCTAGCGGCTTTCGGCCCGCGGGTCGAAGAATCTCCTCAGCTTTCCGTCCTGCCTGCCGACACGGGCCCTGAACCTTGGCGACACCTTCGAGGGAGCGTGTCGCTGTTCAACCCCGCAATGGCCGCGATTCCCGTCAGCAGGAATCCGGCGCCGCCCATGTCGTTCGGCCCCGTCGGGGTCGCCCAGGAGAAGTCATGTCCGTTGTTTCCACTCGCTTCATCGCAAGTCCACGCCTGCGCTTTCCCCTGCTGACCTTGCCGCTGGCCGCGCTGGTGATGGCCGCGACCACCGGCCACGCCCGCGCGGAAGTCGCGGGCTTCGCCCTCAAGTCCGCCTCGAAAGTCACGACCGCGAAGACGGCGCCGCCGGTCATCACGGTCCAGCCCCAGTCGATCGTCGCGACGGCCGGCCAGCCGGCTTCCTTCAGCGTGGCTGCCTCGAGCAGCGTGGCGTTGAGCTATCAATGGATGCGCAACGGCGTCCGCCTGACCAACGCCACAACGAGTCGCTACGCCATCCCTGCCGCGACCACAACCGATTCGGGCGCAGGATTCTCGGTCAGGGTCACGAACAGCGCCGGTTCCGTCGTCAGCGCCACGGCGCACCTCACCGTCAACGCGGTCGTCGCGCAGGCCGCCAGCGCGGCCCGTCCGTTCAGCGACTCGTCGCCGTGGAACGCGCGTCCGTCGCGCTTCACGCTCGGCACGGATGTCGTGCCGACGTCGCTCTATTACCCGAGCATCGCCGAAGGCGCCTATTCCCTCGGCGTGTTCGTCGCGGCCGCGTCGGACCCCGCCATGACGATCTACGGACCGTCGGACAGCAGCAGCCTGTGGATCACCGATGCGGAGGAGTCGCGCACGTCGGTCGTCATCGCGCACTGGCCCGCGGGCGTCGTGCCGGCGCCTGGCAACGACGGCCACGCCGACATCGTCGATCCGGCGAACAACCGCGTGCATTCGTTCGGGCAGCTTCGTCTCGACAACGGCAAGTGGCGCGCCGCCTCCTACAGCTGGACGGCGCTCGACGGCCGCGGCTTCGGCACGCCGGCGCAGTACATGCAGGGTGCGCGCGCGACCGGCGTCCCGTCGATGGGCGGCCTGATCCGCATCAACGAAGTCAACGACGGCCAGCCGAGCTACAAGCACGCCCTGACGATGTCGCTGACCTACAACGCACTGGCGAAGAATCCGGCCTTCGCGTTCCCCGCGACCTCGGCGGACGGTGACGCGGCAACCGCCAACAGCGGCACGATCCCCGAAGGTGCGCGATTGATGATTCCCGCGTCCTTCGACACGTCGGTGATCCGCGACGCGCGACTGCTGAAGATCGTCAAGACGCTGCAGACCTTCGGCGCCTACGTCGTCGACCGCAACTACGGCACGCCCTACGTCATCTACGTGGAGAACGGTTCGGGCTTCAACCTGATGCCGAACGGCTGGGACAGCGAGATCGCCTCCGAGCTCGACGCCATCCGTGCCGCGCTGCGCCCGGTGGCATCGGTCACCGAGTGGGTCGATGCCAACGGCACGGTCTTCGCGCCGCAGACCAACCTGAACCAGTTGTCGATGCGCGGCTACTGGTGGATGCAGACCGGGGCGGCCGTCGGCCTGTTCGACACGCAGCTCCAGGCCGTGGTGTTCGCGAACAACGGCGTCTTCACGCGGCAGGTCAACACCGGCAACCGCGGGATCCCTGCGAGCGCGTCGAACGCCCTGTTCGGCAAGACGGTGACGCTCCGGGTCACGGCCACGGGCGGCGCGCAACTGAACCTCGATCTCGTCGCGAGCGGCGTCACCACGTATTCCAGCGGCTACCTCGGCGACGGCGGCACGGTGACCTTCGTGTGGCCCGCTACGAGCCCGGTGCCGAGCGTGTGGATCCAAAGCGGCGCGGCGGGTGGAGGAACGATCTCGGCGACGCTGGTTCCGGCGCCCTGAGCGGTCGCCGCGGCGGCGTCCGAAGGATCCGCCGCGGCGTTCTTCCTCACGTCACGCCTCAGTAAGCGTGACGATCGTTGGCGATCACCATCAGGGTCTTGAACAGGATGTAGAGGTCCAGCCTCAGCGACCAGTTGCGCAGGTAGTCGAGGTCGTAGCGGACGCGGGCCTCCATCTTCTCCACGGTCTCAGTCTCGCCGCGCAGTCCGTTGACCTGCGCCCACCCGGTGATGCCGGGCCGCACCTTGTGGCGCAGCATGTATCCCTTGATCACCTTGCGATACAGCTCGTTGTGGGCGACCGCGTGCGGACGCGGACCGACCAGGCTCATGCGTCCCTGCACCACGTTCATCAGTTGCGGCAGTTCGTCGAGCGAGGTCTTGCGCAGGAACGCGCCGATCGGCGTGATGCGCGAATCGTTGCGTTGCGCCTGGCGCACCACGGCACCGTCCTCCTCCACCCGCATCGAGCGGAACTTGTAGACGATGATCTCCTCGCCGTCGAGGCCGTAGCGCCGCTGGCGAAAGATGATCGGTCCCGGCGATCCCATGCGGACCAGCACGGCGATCATTAGCAGCAGAGGGGAAAACAGGACGAGCGCGCCGAACGACATCACGATGTCGCTGCTGCGCTTGAGCAGTCCATTGATCCCGACAAAGGGCGTCTCGCAGACCGCCACCACGGGAATGTCGACGACAGCGCTCATGCGGCTCTGGATCAGTTCGGTCACGAACTGGTCGGGGACGAAATAGATCGAGGCCGTCGTGTCGCGCAGGCTGTCGAGCAGCTTCAGCGTGCGCTCCTGGTTCGCCATCGGCAGCGACAAATAGATGACGTGGATGTGATACGTCTTCGCGTACGTCGCGAGGTCGTCGAAGCGGCCCAGCACGGAGTAGCCAGCGGTATCGAGATGCCGTTTGATACCCCGATCGTCGAAGAAGCCGACCAGCGCGAGGTCGGTGTACGGGTTGTGCTCGATGCGCTTGGCCAGCGCGAGCCCCTGCTCGTTCATGCCGACGATCACGCACCGCTGTGTGCGCTTTAGCACCAACGGGGCCGCATAACGAAAGGCAGAGTGCGCGCCGAGCAGGCACACGGGCGCGATCCAGAGCCAGTTGACGATCGCCCGGTCAGGAAACTGGTCGAGGTTGCGCGTCGCCCAGCCGAAGAACACCAGCAGGACGATCAGCGTCTCCGCGACCAGCACCACATCGGTAATCAGGCGCGCCAGCGAGACGTGCAGCCGCGAGCGGCCCGGGAAGGTCAGCGTGACGAGGACCAGCGACAGGACGAGATACTCGTTGCCTCGTGTATCGTCGAAGGCGAACGCGGCGATCCACAGCGACAGGACCAAGGCGAACGGGTCGAGCAATCGTTCGACGTGTGCATGCGTGTCGTCGCGGCCGTGGAGAAGGCCGGGGAGCTGACGGATCTCCGCGGCCCGCGGCAGCGCCTGGGGTTCGACTCGACTATCGATGTTGCTCATTGGAACGACCCGTGAATGCCCTGCGGATATCGATAAGCCTGAAAAGGCGGCCCCGATAGGAAGGCACAAAATGTGCCATTTGGACCTTTGGGCCCGTGTGGTCTCGAAACTTGGAAATCAACGGAATTACACTGATGCAAGACAAACTGTGCGTTCGCCCGTACCTAACGAAACAACCCCCCCTTCGGCTGACCTTGCCGGTGCTCATCGCCAGCCTTGGATGGACCGGGACGGCCCGCGCTGACGAGACGCTTCTTCAATATGCGATGTCAGTCCCTCGTGCAGAGGAAGCCGACACCCTGCGTTTCGCAGCGTTCCAGGTCGAGCGCTACGACTCGAACTTCTTCAGGCTGCCATCCGGCGTCGATCCCAACGGCGGCGGGCGGCGATCGACGGTGACCTCGACGACCGGTCTTGGCGTGGGCATCGATAAGAGCTACGGGCTCCAGCACGTCGTGGTGGATGCGGCAGTCACGAGGGCTCTCTACAAGCCATACGGAAACCTCGATTTCACGGGCTACAAACTGAGCTCTCGTTATGACTGGGCCGTGACCCCGGAACTGACCGGAACCGTTGCCTTCCAACACGCCCGCCTGCCGACCGACTTCGAGTTCACGCAGTTCCGTGCGACGACCAATCCACGTATCACGCAGTTGGCTCGACTCGATGTCGATTGGCGCGCAGGGGCGGCGCTGCACCCCCGCCTGTCTTTCTTCACCACCGAGGACACGACGCGGGATCCGACCTTCCAGGTCGAGAGTTACCGATCGCGCAACGCGCAAGCGGCGTTGGTCTACCAGTTCCGCTCGAACAACAGTGCGCAGGTCTACCTGCGCGGGGCCCGCGGCAACAACACCAACGCGGACGCGGCCCCCTCTCTTTTGATCAACAACGACTTTACTGAGAGCGAAGCGGGCGTTCTTACGCAGTGGACAGTACCCGGCGTCACGAGCGGTGAAGCAGCGATCGGCCGGACTCAGCGCAACTACTCTACCTACAATCAGCGAAGCTTCAACGGATTGGTGGGACACCTCAACCTGAACTACATCCTCACCGGCAAGACCACCGCACGTCTATCCGCGAGTCGCACGCTCAACAGTTCGCAGACCAACTTCAGCAGCTATTACGTCGAGGATATCGGTCGAGCGTATCTGGATTACGCAGCAACGGGCAAGATCATCGTCCGTCCGATTTTCCAGGTTCGCCGTCAGGGCTATCGTGGATCTCCGTTCCAGGGCGTGTCGACACTCAATCTCACGACGCGCGACACGTCGCTTCAAGTCGAATATGCGGCGCTGCGATCGGTCGACTTCGCGCTTGACCTAACCCGCTCATCGCGCAATTCCAACGATCCGACTCAGCAGTTCATCAACCGAAGCGCCTCGGTCTCGGCGCGAGTGAAATTCTAGAACCACGGGCACGGCCTCGAGACAATCCGCGCTAGAAGTGGGCGCACCGCTCGGAGGCACGCACTTTGACGTATAATTGGTGCACCGCCGCAAAAGCCATGGCATTGTCATTTGAGCGCTTCAACATAGCGGTGGAACCGGACGACCGGGCTTTCGGTCAAGGACCGGGGAAGTAAATTGCTGCAAGAGCAAATACGGACATTGAGGCTCCACAATCGCGGAGTGGTCTGGTTCTTGCATGCTCCCGGTTGTCGGTTCATAGGAGACCACTATGCGCGCACTCTTTTACGTCCATCGCTTGCGTTTCGCAGCCATCCTGTTCGCCTGCCTGACCGCGGCCCAGGGAGCAACCGCCTCCACAGTGCCGACGAAGTCCGGACACGTTCGCTATACAACCGGTACGGCGGTGCGAACCGACAAGGCACCGCTGGATACCGAACCCCTCGGGTTCCGGTCCCCAGATCACGACTCCGGCCGGTGGCAGGTCGCCAGCGTCGATGCGTCTTTAGTCGAGGGGCAGTCTTCGCTTGTGGGGATCAAGCAGGCTACGTTCGAACTGCCAAGCCCCCCCAGCCAGGCAACCGCCGCGGTCGCGGCGCAGCAATCCACGTTGAGCGCAGGCAGCTCGACAACGGGTCGGGAACCCGGCTTCTGGGCCACTTCCCTGTCGACCCTTGCTTTGGGCCTATTCTTTTTCTTGCGCCGGCTCGCCTGACACGCCGGCGCGTGTCGCAACCGGACTCTGTGGGGTCCGGATTCAGCGGCAGCGCCCGGACCGGATGCGGACACCGCACGGTGCACGGACGTCGCCGTGTGGCTCGTTCGCGTTTCATCCATCGATCTGATCTTGGCGCCTCATAAACCCATGCAAATAACAGGCATAACCTTTTTGCGCGCGCTTTGCGCGCTCGTGTTCGGCATGGCGGTGCACTCTGCCTTTGCGGCTGACGGAAACGCGCCTCCGAACTATCGACTCGCCTCGGGCGATTCGATTCGCGTCAGCCTCTTCCAGAACTCGGATATGACTTTGGAGACTCGTGTCTCTGAGGATGGAACGATCACCTATCCGTTGATCGGGCGTGTCGCGATCGGCGATCTCGAACTGGGTGCAGCCGAGACTAAGATTTCCAAGGCGCTGAAGGACGGAGGCTTCTTCAAGCAACCGCAGGTCAACATTCAGCTCATGGAGGTTCGAGGAAACAAGGTCTCCGTGCTCGGTCAAGTCAACAAGGCCGGGACGTTCCCGTTGCTGACCACTAGTCGGGTCTCGCAGATGCTCGCGGAAGCGGGTGGTCAGACGTCGACGGGAGCCGATCGCATCGTCCTGACGGGGACGCGCGACGGCAAGGCGTTCCGCCGTGAGATCGACATTGATGCGCTCTATCGCGATGACAAGGGCGACGCTGATGTCGTCGTTGCCGGCGGCGACACGATCTACGTCCCGCGCGCTCCGATGTTTTTCATCTACGGCGAAGTCACGAAGCCTGGCAACTACAAAATCGAGCGAGGCATGACGATGCGCCAAGCCATCTCTACCGGAGGCGGTCTCACGCTGCGCGGTACCGAGCGCCGACTCAAGGTGGTGCGCGCGACGCCGCAGGGCACGTCCGGCAAGGTGCCCGTGGAAGTGGACGACCCGGTGCAGCCCGGCGACACCATCTACGTTGCCGAAAGCCTGTTCTGAAACGCCCCTCCCCATGAATCTCGAACAACTCCTGCTCGCGGTCAAGGCTCGGTACAAGATCGTCGTGCTGACGACAGTCTTGACCCTACTGGCGGCCCTGGCAGTAACGTTGATTTCGCCAAAGCTTTACACGGCGAGTTCCGCGGTCGTCATCGACGTCAAGTACGCAGACCCGATCGCGGGAAGCGTCTCCCCCGCTTGGGGCCAGCCGAGCTTCATGGCGACACAGCTCGACATCATCAACAGCGAACGGGTCGCAGCGAAAGTGGTGAAAGTGCTCAAGCTCGACCAGCAACCGGGCATTGAAAATGCCTGGCGCGAAGCCACAGAGGGCAAGGGCGATCTCGTGTCGTGGCTCGCGGGTGGTTTGCGCGGAACGCTCGATGCGAAGCCCACGCGGGACAGCAACGTGATCGCCATCAACTGGAAGGGTCGCGACCCGAAAATGGCTGCGGACGTAGCGAACGCCTTCGCGCAGGCATACATCGACACCAGTGTCGACCTGCGCCGCGACCCTGCGCAGCAATATTCCAAGTATTTCAGCCAGCAGGCGCAGGCAGCCCGCGACCGGCTCGAGAAGGCGCAGGCCGCGCTCTCCGAGTTCCAGCAAAAGAATCGCCTGATCGTGGTCTCGGACGATCGTCTCGACGTGGAGAGCGGGCGCCTCAATCAATTGTCTTCCCAACTCGTGGAGGCGCAGAACCAGCGAAACGATTCGCAGAGCCGACAGGCGCAGGTTCGGTCGAACAGTGGGTCGATGCAGGAGGTTCTGAGTAGCTCGCTGGTTCAATCTCTCAAGGGCGAGCTCGCGCAGAAGGAAGCCAAACTACAGGAAATGAGCGGCAACCTGGGCGTCAACAACCCGCAATTCCAGCGGGCGCAAGCCGAGGTCGCGACGCTGCGCCAGAAGCTCGGCGCCGAAATGGGCCAGATTGCCAGTGGCGTGGGCACCAACGATCGCATCAACGAGCAGCGCGTCTCCAATCTGAGCGCCGCGCTCGAGGATCAGAAGTCGCGTGTTCTCAAGCTCAAGCAGGACCGGGACTCGGCTTCCGTGCTGCAGCGGGATGTCGATGCTGCGAAGACTGCCTATGACGCGGTAGCCCAACGTGTCACGCAGAGCAATCTGGAGAGTCAGGCCAGCCAGACCAATATCGCGATCCTCAATCCCGCGATCGAGCCGTCCCGTGCGTCCAGTCCCAAGGTGCAGCTCAATCTCATGGTCGCGCTCCTTGCGGGACTGCTGCTAGGGGTCGGCGCTGCGTTGCTGTTCGAGCAGATCGATCGTCGCGTGCGGTCGATCGACGACCTGGGTCGCGTGCTGGGTCTGCCTGTGATGGGTGTGATCGGCCGTGCACAAGGGTCGCTGGGCCACCGCAGGCGTGGTCTGCTGTCGTGGATCCGCAAGGATCCGCTAGGCCTCCCAGGCCCCGGCGCCGCCTAGCGTCAGCCCCCCAAGGAGATCGCAATCATTCCGCGCGAAAACAATTTCTCGACCATCGTCTCGGCGTTCTCCAACAAGGAGGCCACGCCGAACCACGTCGCCAAGCGCTCGATCGGCGCGATCCTGATGGACGCGGGACGCATGACGCCCGAAGAAGCCGAGAAGGTGCTGGTCTACCAACAAAGTCACGGCATCCACTTTGGCGAGGCCGCAGTCCGTCTCAAGATCGCCACGGTCGCGGACGTCGAGTACGCGCTCTCGCAGCAGTTCGAATATCCCTACCTGCTGCGTGGCGAGAGCCACGTCGATCCGTCGGTGATCGCAGCATACGATCCCTTCAGTGCCGAGGTCGAAGCGCTGCGTGCGTTGCGCACACAGCTGCTGCTGCGGCTGATCCACGCGGACCGGCGCCGTAGCCGCCTCGCGATCATCAGCTCGGAGCCCGGCGATGGGCGCAGCTACCTTGCCGCCAACCTCGCCGTCGTGTTCTCGCAACTCGGCGAGAAGACGTTACTGATCGACGCCGACATGCGCACTCCACGGCAGCACACGCTGTTCGGGCTCGAGAACCGCAACGGCCTGTCGGCGATGCTGTCCGGCCGTAGCGGCTTCGAGGCGATCCAGCGTGTCCCGTCGCTGGTCGGTCTGTCGCTCATCACGTCCGGTGCCACCCCACCGAACCCGCAGGAACTGGTGGGACGACCGGTCTTCACGCATCTGCTCGACCAGATGTCCAACGACTACAACGTCGTCATCATCGATACCCCTGCGGGAACCAAGCACGCGGAGTCGCTGACCATCGCCAGCCGTGCGGGTGCGGCCGTCGTCGTGGCGCGCAAGAACTTCAGCCGGCTGGCCGGCGTGCGCGACATGGCCCAGTCGATGTCCCATGCACGGATCGCCGTGGTCGGCGCCGTGCTCAACGAATTCTGAGTCCGCCAGGAACCCGCGCCGCTAGTTTCGTCGCGCCCGAGCCGGCCATGCCGGCCGATGAAGATGGCATCGTTATTGCGAAAGCTCGGACAGGTCTTCTCACCTGCCCCAGGAGTCCCCGTTGAATTCCCCCATCAGCCATAAGAATCTCGTCGAACAGGATCGAAAATTGGATACCAACGAAACGAAGAAAGTCGCCCTCATCACGGGCGTGACCGGTCAGGACGGCGCCTACCTGGCCGAGTTCCTTCTCAAGAAGGGCTACGTCGTTCACGGCATCAAGCGGCGCAGTTCGCTGTTCAACACCGACCGCATCGACAAGCTGTACCAGGACCCGCACGTCGACAACCGCAACTTCATCCTGCACTACGGTGACCTGACGGACTCGACGAACCTGATCCGCATCGTGCAGCAGGTGCAGCCCGACGAGATCTACAACCTGGCCGCGCAGAGTCACGTGGCGGTGAGCTTCGAGGAACCGGAGTACACGGCCAATGCCGACGGCCTCGGCGCGCTGCGCATGCTCGAGGCGATCCGCATCCTCGGGCTGACCAAGAAGACCCGCTTCTACCAGGCATCGACGTCCGAGCTCTACGGCCTCGTGCAGGAGATCCCGCAGAAGGAGACCACGCCCTTCTATCCGCGCAGCCCGTATGCCGTGGCCAAGCTGTACGCCTACTGGATCACCGTCAACTACCGCGAGGCATACGGCATGTACGCCTGCAACGGCGTGCTGTTCAACCACGAGAGCCCGGTGCGCGGCGAGACCTTCGTCACGCGCAAGATCACCCGCGCCATCTCGCGCATCGCGCTCGGCCTACAGGACTGCCTGTATCTGGGCAATATGAGCGCGCTGCGCGACTGGGGCCATGCGCGCGACTACATCGAGATGCAGTGGCTGATGCTGCAGCAGGAAGTCGCCGACGACTTCGTCATCGCCACCGGCGTGCAGTACAGCGTGCGGCAGTTCGTGGAGTTCTCGGCCGCGGAGCTCGGCATCACGCTGCGCTTCGAAGGCACCGATGCCGAGGAAGTCGGCATCGTGGAGTCCGTCACCGGCGACAAGGCCAAGTGCAAGGTCGGTGACGTGGTCGTCAAGGTCGACCCGCGCTACTTCCGCCCGACCGAAGTCGAGACGCTGCTCGGCGACCCGACCAAGGCCAAGGAGAAGCTCGGCTGGACGCCGAAGACGACGCTGCGCGAACTCGTCAAGGAGATGGTCGAGGCCGACTACTCGTCGGCCAAGCGCGATGCTCTCGTGAAGCTCGCCGGCTTCGAGGTCTTCGACTACCACGAGTGAGCATGGACAAGTCAGCCAGGATCTACGTCGCCGGCCATCGCGGGATGGTCGGTTCGGCCATCGTGCGCAACCTGCAGGCGAAGGGGTATTCGCACGTCATCACGCGCACGCATGCCGAGCTCGACCTGATCGACCAGGCGGCGGTGCGCGCGTTCATGCAGAGCGAGAAGCCGGACTACCTGTTCCTCGCGGCCGCCAAGGTGGGCGGCATCCAGGCCAACAACATCTATCGCGCCGACTTCATCTACCAGAACCTGATGATGGAAGCCAACCTCATCCACGCGGCGCACGAGGTCGGCCTGCAGCGCCTGCTGTTTCTCGGATCGAGCTGCATCTATCCGCGCGACTGCCCGCAGCCGATCAAGGAGGAGTACCTCCTGACCGGGCCGCTGGAGCAGACCAACGAGCCGTACGCGATCGCCAAGATCGCCGGGATCAAGCTGTGCGAGTCGTACAACCGCCAGTTCGGCCGCGAGTACGTGAGCGCGATGCCGACCAACCTCTATGGTCCGAACGACAACTACGACCTGGCGAATTCGCACGTGCTGCCCGCGCTGCTGCGCAAGGCCCACGAGGCGAAGACGCGAGGCGACAAGGAGCTGGTCGTGTGGGGCAGCGGCAAGCCGATGCGGGAATTCCTGTACGTCGACGAGATGGCCGAAGCGTGCGTGTTCCTCATGGAACACGATGAGATCAAAGACGGTCTGTTCAACGTTGGCAGCGGTACTGACGTCACGATCCGCGATCTTGCAACAACCGTGATGAGTGTCGTCGGGTTCGAAGGCGCACTGACGTTCGATGCGAGCAAGCCGGACGGGACGCCGCGCAAGCTGATGGATGTCGAGCGTATGCGGGCGCTGGGGTGGGAGTCGCGCACCGACCTTCGCGCCGGCATCGAGAAAACCTATGCAGCCTATAAAAGCGCAGGTGCCCAATGACCGACGTCGTCTCGAATCTTCCGATGCCCACGACGAGCCATCCGATCAAGGACCTCGATCAATTCGATCTCGTGCTCGAAAGCGGCAAGACAGAGCGCCACTATTGGCGTGACCTGTGGCGGTATCGCGAGCTGTTCTATTTTCTTGCTTGGAAGGATCTGTTGGTCCGCTACAAGCAGACGGTCATTGGCGTCGCGTGGGCCGTGGCCCGGCCGCTGCTCACGATGCTGGTCTTCACTTTCGTCTTCAGCCGTTTGGCGAAGTTGCCGTCGGACGGCGTGCCCTATCCGGTCCTCGTCTTCGCCGCCATGCTGCCATGGCAGTTTTTCTCCACCGCGTTCAGCGGCGCCGCCGAGAGCCTTATCAACAACGCTGGAATGATCTCGAAGGTCTATTTCCCGCGGCTGATCGTGCCGACCAGCGCGGTCATCGTGAGCCTCGCGGACCTGATCATCTCGCTGGTCTTGATGGCGGGCCTGATGGCTTGGTACGGATTCGTACCGAGCTTGAGAGTCCTGACCCTGCCGCTGTTCGTGTTGCTCGCTTTCGTTACCTGCATAGGAGCGGGGCTCTGGGTCGCTGCACTAAACGTCAAGTACCGCGACTTCCGCATCATCGTGCCGTTCGTCGTCCAGTTCGGTCTCTACGTCTCACCGGTCGGCTTCTCGAGTTCGATCGTTCCCGAAAAGTGGAGGCTCCTGTATTCGATGAACCCGATGGTCGGCGTCATCGACGGCTTCCGCTGGTGCTTGCTCGGCGACGGGA
>Ga0209512_1004536_pt1 | contig 12071 bp, 11 predicted proteins | sample frozenSSSSmetaG_FD_184142 | JGI IMG/M metagenome (GOLD analysis project Ga0209512, IMG submission 184142) | Glacier valley bacterial and archeal communities from Borup Fiord, Nunavut, Canada, to study Microbial Dark Matter (Phase II) -... | ecosystem: Environmental > Aquatic > Freshwater > Ice >... | reverse complement strand
CGAACAACAGCGGCGAAATTATTTGGAATGCGGCGATACCGAGGCGCTCGCCGGGCCGTGATTTGGCGCGATTACCGACTAAAAACGACGGCTGAAAAATATGCAATTCTGCAAAGCCGAGCTCCCGTAAGGCTTCTTCCATTTCGCCTTTAACGCGACTGTAAAATACGCCTGATTTGGCGTTCGCGCCGAGCGAGCTCATCACCATAAATCGCTGTGCGCCTGACTTCTTTGCAGCGCGAGCCAGGTTCATCACGTAATCAAAATCGACGGTGCGAAACGCGGCCTTTGAGCCTGCAATTTTGATGGTGGTGCCGAGGCAGCAAAACACATCATCCACTTTTGGCAATGTTGGAAGTGCCGCAAAGTCGACGATGTGTTCAATGAGCTTTGCATGCGACGTCAATGCGTGTTTGCGCACCAGCATATGTACCGCCGAGTAGCGCGAATCAGCCAGCAGAGCGGTCAGCAGCGTGCTGCCCGTGAGTCCGGTAGCGCCTGCCAGAAGTGCAGTTCTGTGAACCGTTCCAAGTGGGATTTCGGAAGGATTGTGGAGACGCATGTATTGGTAGTTTGGGAATAACGCGTTTATTTTCCAGCGCGTTTTAATTTTTTCTTTTTTGCATCCGCCGGCGCTGAACGCTGATCGCCAAAAGCACGTTCCAGTTCATCTGCATATTCTGGTCCATAGGGCCCCATCAGGGTCATCATCACCAATTTTTCAAATTCATCACCAAATTGTTCGATGATGACATCCGGGTCCGGCACCAGCCGTGCATCGGTAATCAAACCAAATTGCACTTTGCCGTTATAGGTAAGGATCGACAGCCCCATGCCGATACCACCCGACTGCGGTACCCAGAATTCAATCTCATCAATTTCACGCCCTGCAAAATACAACGGCTTTTGCGGACCAGGCACATTGGTCATTACCGAGGTGGCGTTGCGACCAATCAACGAGCTGATTTGATCCTGCAAAATTTTAGGCCCGAGGCCAACCGCAGAAAGCAGCACAAATGCCACGATCGGCTGCGGCGAACCTTTGAGCGCGCACATGCGTTCATTCACCAGTCTTACCCGCTCAACCGGATCGTCCACGCCTATTGGCAGCTCTACAAATACCAGACCAAACTGATTACCCAGCTCATGCGCTTTTTCAATAGGTCGTAAATTCACCGGCACCACGGCGCGTATTTCTACGCCATCGGCGTTATCGCCTTTGCGAATCAGATAATCGCGCAGCGCACCCGCCGCAGTTGCGAGCAGCACATCGTTGACTGAACAGCCGAGCGTTTTGCCAATCACTTTTACTTCAGCCAGCGGCAGGGGTTCACACCAGGCCACGCGTTTGATGTGGCCCAGATTGCCTTTGAATCGTGTTGCTGTATCAGGCGGCATCATCGCGATCTTGCGTAATTCATCCGCCAACTCCATGCCCTTGGTCGCAAATTCGCGCATGGTGGCAGGGTCTTTGGCGATCTCCAAGCCTTGCTCGACCAAGCCGCGTGTCAGCTTCATCGCGCCTGACCAGACGCTGGCCATCGGCTTGGTAACACTGGTCCAAAAATCCATTTCGGCGCGTGGTCGTTTGGCGACCGGTATAGGGCGTGAGAGGCTAGCCTCAGGGGTTTCGCCGGTCAACGACAGCATTACGCTGATGAGGGCGACGCCGTCTGCATAGCAGTGGTGGATGCGACTTATCAGCGCTGAGCCACCCTGATAGTTTTCTACCAAATGAAACTGCCAGAGCGGCTTGGTGAAATCGAGCGGCTCGCTGGCGAGTTGGCTGACTAAGTCTTCCAACTCCTTTTTACTGCCGAGTCGGCCATTTTTGGCGGTTACTTTGACGCGTTTGAGATGATGGATGAGATCAAATTTTTTATCGGTTTCCCACCATGCGCCGGTCGGATCTTGAACCGCTTTTTGTTTGAAACGAGGGTAGGTTATAAATCGCTGATCAATAGTGGCCTGCAATTTTTTGAAATCAATTTTGTCGCGAAATATCATTACCCCGACAATCATCATCAGATTGGTGGGATGCTCCATTCGTAGCCAGGCCGTGTCAACGCCAGACATGCGTTCGCGACCTAATACTGAAAAACCGGGAATGCTCGCCATGATCGATCTTTATTCTGGATTCGTTTATCGGGGCTTAAATTAGGGCTCACAGCCAAATAATTTTGTTTATTTGCGAGTCCGGCAGGGTTCAACTAAGATTCCACTACAGTAACTTTAGCGCTATTGTCATGTTCTGAAAACCCCCCACGCCTAATCAGGTGATACTAACCCACCTTATTTATCGTGCTTTTGGAGAAGAAACCTGATGTCAGACATTAAAAAGCAATTTGAAAAAGCGACAAAAGACGTCCAAAAAGCGAAAAAAGACCCTGGAAATGAGATGAAATTGCGCCTTTATGGCCATTTCAAGCAGGCCAGTGAAGGTGATGTGTCAGGCGATAAACCTGGCTTCACCGATTTTGTAGGCCGCGCCAAATATGATGCATGGGCTAAATTATCCGGCACCTCGCAAGACGACGCGATGAAGGCATACATCAAGCTGGTAGACCGGGTAGTGCGCGAAGATTAGACAAAATCAATAAAAAGATCGATACGCCGAACTGCACATAAAAAAAGCCCGAATCTTGCGATTCGGGCTTGAAACGTCCTGATTATCAAGGACGAGGAGGAGACGTTATCCGTGCGGAAGAGTGTTCTGCATTACGCGCGACGCACCACTTTCTTGGCGGCGGGTTTTTTAGCGACAGGTTTTTTGGCAACAGTTTTTCTGGCGGCTGGTTTAGTTGCCGCAGGTTTTTTCGCTACCGGCTTTTTTGCCACGGCTGGCCGTTTTTCCTGCGCCAGCAAAGCGCGAACCGCTTCCGATAGTTCAGCTACCTGACCGGACAAGGCTTCAACATCTTTGCTCGTCAATACGCCCAGACGGTTGAGTGATTTATGCACACGGTCTTCAAACACTTGTTCCAGTTTGTCGAATTTACCGGTGGCCATACCAATGGTTTTGCTGGCTTGTTCCTTGGCGGTTTCAATCGTGGCTTCAGCTACGGTGCGGGTGTGCTGCTCGATTTTTTCGCCTCGTTTGACAAGGGTATCAAATACTTTACGGCCCTCATTTTGAGCCTTCGAGAAAGCACCCAAACCTGCCAGCCAGATTTGCTGCGCTGATTCCATAACCTGTTTGGCAGAAGGCTGCTCGGACAGGGTGGAGGCAATCGCGCCCAGTTTTTCGGTAAATTGGCCCATGGTGTTGGACGCGGTATTTGCTGCGGTTGTTTTCTTGAGACGCTTAGCCATTTCTTTGCTCCTTGATGATCGGTTTATTGTGGTCGCCGCATTGATGTTGGTTCCCACAACGGGAAGCTTGATTAGCGGATAGACGAATTTTACGAACTAAATTTAGAGTAAACATACTATTCGTCATGCCAGTAATGCTGAATATTAGCCATCGGCTGTCAATCGCCAAGTCAGGTGAAAACAGTCATTTAAAAATAGCTACTAACCCACGGGTTTTTTGCTTATGGTGACTTAGGATAAAATTCATTTCGTAATTATTACTTATACCTAAAACTGATGTCGGCATTGATCAGCATAGATCAATATATCCAGGCGCACCGAGGAGACAAGATTTGAACGCAACTGCCGCTGAGCACATTTGGCTGTCTTCATACCCGGCTGGCGTCCCCGCCGAAATTGACGCAGACCGCTACTCATCGATCGCGGATATTTTTAATCAGGCTTGTCATAAATATCGCGATTTGGCCGCGTTCACCTGCATGGGCAAGACCCTGACCTATGGCGATCTGGACGAAAAGACGGCGGCGTTTGCGAGCTATTTACAGGTGGTGTTGAAGCTCGAAAAAGGTGACCGTGTTGCGGTAATGATGCCAAATATTCTGCAATATCCGGTCGCCATTTTTGGTATTTTGCGTGCCGGTTTTACGGTCGTCAATGTTAATCCGCTGTACACCCCGAGAGAGCTTGAGCATCAACTGCATGACAGCGGCGCCAAAGCGATCGTTATTGTTGAAAATTTTGCGATTACGCTGGAACAAGTGCTGAGTAAAACCCACATAACGCAGGTAATTACAACGCAGGTCGGCGATTTTCTGGGCTTCCCGAAATCACTGCTGGTAAATTATGTTGTAAAGCATAAAAAGAAAGCGGTTCCCGCATGGAATATTCCGGGATCGATTACGTTCAAGTCGGCTTTGTCGCAAGGTCATGCAGCCGCAGCCAGTTATGTGGCACCTCAGGTGCAATCAGGCGACCATGCTTTTTTGCAATATACCGGCGGTACCACGGGCGTATCCAAAGGCGCAGTACTGACGCATCGCAACCTCATCGCCAATCTTGAGCAGCTCTCGGCATGGATGGATGACGTGCTTAAGGAGCGCCAGGAAGTGGTGATTCAGCCGCTGCCGCTTTATCACATCTTCGCGCTGAGTACGAGCCTGGTTTATCTGAAGCAGGGTTGCGAAAGTGTGCTGATTGCCAATCCGCGTGACTTGCCAGGATTCATTAAAGAGTTGTCCAGCAGACGCTGGACCGTGCTGACCGGCGTGAATACTTTGTTTAATTCACTGCTGCATCATCCGGACTTCAGGAAGCTGGATTTCACGGCGGTCAAATTGTGTTTAGGTGGCGGCATGGCAGTGCAACGCACGGTGGCTGAGCAATGGCAGCAATTAACCGGCAAGCCACTGGTTGAAGCGTATGGCCTCACCGAGACTTCGCCAGGCGCCACGGCCAATCTGGTTAATCTGCGCGAGTACAGTGGCACTATCGGCCTGCCGTTGCCTTCTACAGTTATTACGATACGCGATGATAACGAAGTCATTCTGGGTGTCGGTGAGACTGGCGAAATTTGCATTAAGGGGCCGCAGGTCATGAAAGGCTATTGGCTTCGTCCGGATGAAACCGCCAAAGTGATTACGCGGGATGGCGCTTTTAAAACCGGTGATATCGGCATCATGGATGCCAAGGGTTTTGTCAAAATTGTTGACCGTAAAAAGGACATGATCCTGGTCTCAGGTTTTAATGTGTACCCGAATGAGATTGAAGATGTGGTGGCGTCTTGTCCCGGTGTGCTTGAGGTTTGCGCGGTGGCGGCGGCGGATGAAAAATCGGGCGAAATCGTTCGCGTGGTGATTGTTAAAAAGGATCCCGCACTCACTAGAGCGCAAGTGCTGGATTACTGCAGGGCGAATCTTACTGGTTATAAAGTGCCGAAGCTGGTTGAGTTTTGGGATGAGCTGCCAAAGACCAATGTGGGCAAAGTACTGCGCCGTACGGTAAGAGATACGCCTGCCATCAGTCCGCAAAAATAGCCAGGATATGATGGCTTTAAAAGATGGCTTTAAAGAATACGAGGAGGAGGAGGAGCAGAAGCAGAGGTTGAAGCAGGCAACAAAGGAAGCAAAAAATAGCAAAAAGCCATCCCGTAGCAGCATGCCCACCGAGGTTCACGTCATGATGAGCCCGGTGGGTTTTTTATTTTAGATGTTTCATAGCGGGCACACTACAGCGTACGCATTACAAATGAATATGACCACGACCGATTTCAATGACGCGACCGCTGACATAAATTTGTTGTTGGGCATCAACGCGCAAACCTAATTGGCAGGGTCGGCCAATATCAACACCTTGGTTGATCGTGAATTCGAGCGGCAGCGCAACACCCGCGCCAAGCATCCAGCCACCCAAATTGGCAGTGGCCGATCCAGTCCCCGGGTCTTCTACGACGCTGCCGTGTTTTAAAAAGAAGAAGCGCGAGAGTAATTGATGCGCCGCACTTCTATTTCCGTCAGGGGCAAAAATATAAGCCATCGAGCGACTCGGTGTGCCCTGTAAGGCGCCACTTGAAAATTGCGCCAATAGATCAGCCTTGGGTTGAGCGCGTCTTACGGCGTCTGCGTCAGCCAACGGCACAATCAATTGCTCGCTGCCCGTGTTCACCCAGCGGGCGCCAGGCAGAATCGCATCTTCATTCAAACCCAACATCGCTGCAATCGAGGCATTTGAAAGCGTGACATCACGAAATTGCGGTGCGCCTGCCTTTAATGTCCAGCGCGACTCAACTGCGTATACCGGAATCACGCCAGCTTTCATTTCGAGTGTAACGCTATCGCCGGCTTGCTGCAGATCACGCACGACATGGGCTGAACCCAGTGTAGGGTGTCCTGCAAATGCCATTTCAAACGTCGGGGTAAAAATTTTGACGCGCGCGGTTGCGGTAGCCGATGGCAATACAAAGGTGGTTTCAGATAAATTGAACTGCAGCGCCAGTGACTGCATTTGGACATCGCTCAAGCCCCGTGCGTCTTCAAACACGCATAGTGGATTGCCACCAAAAGTGGATTCAGCAAATACGTTGACAATGCGAAAAGCAAAATTAGTCATATGAGGTCAGTCGCATATTTTGATGAGGGATAAAAATGGAACTTGAAACTATTATGGTGGGTCTATCGTACAGATGTGGGCTTGTGGTTAAAAAGCACAGGATTGTAAGTTAGAAATTGTAAGCTTGAGCATCGCTGGTGCGACTAACCTGCAAACGGTCAAGAATCATATAAGGAGAATACGGTGACATCGACTATTTTTAATATTCGTTTTATTTATGCGCGTTTTGCGAGCCGGCGTTTTTTAGCGTCACTCGTTATTTTAGGGGCCGCGGCTTTCAACTGTAATCTAGTCCAAGCCCAGACTTCATCCGCAATCAAGGCGGCCCCGGCTACGATGGCCAAAGCGACCTTTGCAGGTGGTTGTTTCTGGTGCATGGAGGCGCCATTTGATGTATTGCCGGGCGTTATTTCCACAACCTCTGGCTACATCGGCGGCACCAAGATAAACCCGACTTATGAAGAAGTATCGTCCGGCCGCACCGGCCATACCGAGGCTGTGCAGGTGTTGTACGACCCCCGGAAAATTTCCTATGAAAAATTGCTCGGTGTGTATTGGCGCAACACCGATCCGACCGTAAAAGACCGGCAATTTTGTGATGTGGGTACTCAATATCGCACCGGTATTTTTACCTATGACGATGCGCAGAAAAAATCTGCCGAAGCATCGAAAGCAGCATTGCAAAAATCGAAGCCGTTCAAGGGCGATATTCTGACTGAAATTATCGTTGCCCCCGAGTTCTACCCGGCTGAAGATTATCATCAGGATTACTATAAAAAGAATCCAACGCGCTATGGTTTTTATCGCGCGGGTTGTGGTCGTGATGCACGCCTCAAAACCTTGTGGGGCGCCGAGGCGGGCGGCAAACATTAAGCGCAATGCGAGGGCAACAAAGGCCAGAAAGGGCGGGCTTTTCGGAGCATAAATGGCTCAAGAAGCCCGTCAATCAACGACTTTGCGTTTGCGTTTATAACTGTTTTTACGGCTGCGTTGTTGGCTGAGTTGATGGTTGCAGACGGCTGCGTTGATGGTCGCATTTGTACCTACACTAATGCCCGCCGTGTTTATAACCGTGCCGCAAGTCGTCTTGCATTGCTCGCGACCATGCCATAAATAAATAGCGGTGTGGCCAACAGACTATCTCAGTAAAAATTTGAGCAGTGATTCAAACCGCTTGCCGTAGGGCGGTTTAAACAGTGACAAACCATTCAGTCTGGACTGATGGAAAACCGGCTTTATTTTAGAGAAAGTATCGAAGCCATATTTGCCGTGATATGCGCCCATGCCCGATGGGCCCACGCCGCCAAACGGCAGCGACTCCTGTGAGATATGCAGCAAGGTATCGTTAATGGTGACGCCGCCCGAAGTGGTCTCGTTCAAAACCTGCTCAATGTTGCTTCCATCGTGGCCAAAATAGTAAAGCGCCAGCGGACGCGGGTGATCGTTCACATAACGAATGGCGTCATCCAAATTATCGTAAGTCACCAGTGGCAGAATGGGCCCGAAAATTTCTTCCTGCATCACGCGCATCGTATCGTTCACCTGGTAAACAATGGTGGGCGCCAGCTTTTGTACATCGTCCAGATGCTCATTGGTGCCTGCCAGCGGCACAATTGATGCACCCTTGCTGGCGGCATCTGCAAGACTATCGTGCAGCCGCTCCAGATGATGACGATTAACAATGCTGGTGTAGTCCGGGTTCGCGCCCAAGGTCGGATAAAGCGTCGCGACAATAGTTTTGGCGGCCGCAATAAAAGCAGCTTCCTGGCTGCTCGGCAACAACACATAGTCGGGCGCAATGCAGGTTTGGCCTGCATTTAGACATTTGCCAAAAAGAATTTTTTCAGCGGCGATGGCAACATCACATTCAGGACCAATAATGGCGGGTGATTTACCGCCCAGCTCAAGGGTTACAGGGGTGAGATTGGCCGCAGCAGCGCGCATGACGTGGCGACCCACCTGGGTTGAGCCGGTAAACAGGAGGTGGTCGAACGGCAGTTGGGAAAACGCTTCCGCGACCGCGACATCACCATTAATAACACTGACCTGATCAGATGAAAAAGTATTGCTGATCAAATCGGCCAGCAATTTAGCTGTACGCGGTGTGAGCTCACTCATTTTAAGCATGACGCGATTACCTGCCGCCAGCGCGCCCACCAGTGGCGCGATCGCCAGCAATATCGGGTAGTTCCAGGGCACGATAATCCCCACTACGCCCAGCGGTTGAGGTCGCAATTCAATACGGCCCGGCAAAAAATACAGCGACGCCCAAGCCCGCTTCGGTTTCATCCAGCGACCCAGCCGATGTTTGGCATCCTTGATGGCCGACAGCGCTGGAAAAATTTCCAGCAGTTCAGTTTCATGTGCAGAGCGATTGCCGAAATCGGCGCTGATCGCCTCAGCAATGGCGTCCTTATTGGCGATCAGCATGCTGGCGAGCGCTTCCAATTGCGCCTGACGTGTGGCCGTAGAGGGCGCATAGTCATGTGTAAATGCATTCCTGGCACGCTTAAATGTGTCGCGCATGATGCCAATAATGGGTGATGTGGGCTGGGTGGCGTCCATAATCAGTCTTAAAGATTCAAAAAATGATGCAAAAAATTTCAGTAATCTCAAACGGCTTAAAACATCACAGCTATATCCTGAATCTGAAATTAAATGCTTGATGAGTCGTAGAATACCAGCGTCGATACCCATCCGAGATGCTCAATTAGATTGATTGCTCTAAATACGGGCATCGCGTTTATGCATAAATATAAAAAATGATAGATCACCTTAAAAAACTTGAAAGCCTGCGCGGCGAGTCGGCGCACCCACCTTATTTTTTGCAGAAGCTGCAGGAAGTCAAGCGTTGGCAGCACGCCCGACTGGCTCGCACCTACCGCGATCTTGCGGCTGATTCGCGTTATGCGCCCGCTGTTGCGTTTTTTCTGGATGAGCTCTATGGGGCCGGTGACAGCATCGAGCATTCAGCGCTGCGTGATCGTGAGTTGATCCGCATGTATCCCACGATCAAGCGGGTACTGCCAAAATTTGCGTTTGATGCGGTTGAAAAAGCGCTTGAGCTTGATGTGCTGGCAGAAGAGTTTGATCAAGCGTTGGCTACGTGCATTGGCGAAGGCAAAGTGAACGAGGCTAATTACCTGGCTGCGTTTCGTGCGGCAGGGCGACGTGATGAGCGATTGCGCCAAGTGCAATTGATGCGGGAAGTAGGACGAAGTCTGGATGTTGTGGTCAAAAAACCGCTGATCTATACAACGCTGAAAATGTTGCGCGGCCCCTCAAAATTAGCCGGCTTGGCCGCGATGCAACAATTTTTGGAAGCCGGATTTACGGCGTTTCGCCACATGAATGGCGCAGATTATTTTCTGGAAACCATTGCGTCTCGCGAGGCGATGCTGATCAACCGGATTTTTGATTGTGTTGCCGACCCGCTGGCGATTATTGATGAATGGTAGACGGATATTGCTGCGCCCATCCCATCGCAATAGCGATTATTTTTTCTTCGGCGCAGGTTTTTTTGCCGCCGCATTCTCTTCCTTCACGGCGACTTTTTTAGCGGGAGCACTGTCGATTAAAACGGCATCAAGCTGTTCATGCACCGCGCGCTCTATCGGGCTTTTCATCGCTTTCAGCAAAAACCCCAGAGTCACTTCAAGATTCATATCGTGCTCGGTGACAACGAGCTTGCCGCTTACGCCAGGCCGCGCAAAAGTCAGGGTGTTACCGTCCCAATCACCTGACAACCCAAATTTTTCGGTCAGTTTATCGGCCATTTTGTCGGCGGCAGCGCGTGCGCCTTTAAGGCCCAGTGTGTGATTTCGAACCAAGGTGATGTCAGCCATAAAATTTCCTCGTTATTAATTAAATCAGCAAAGATAATCAGTAAATTTTACACAACCCAGGGCATTCATCCCTGCTTATCGTATTTCGTCACACAGTGATTGTTTGCCCGTTGCGCAAACTATATCTTGTCTCAAAAGGAGGCGTTATGCCTGTGCTGGACAAAATCAAAATCCGTTTCAAAGCGCTTTATCGGGAATACGAGGCCAGAAAACTCGCCAAACTGTCGCCGACTGAGCAGGCCGAAATTCTCGCTTTCGATACGCTATTGAAAGGTCATGTCGGCACAGGCATCCTGGTATTCATAGCGCTTTGGGCCACCGGCATGGTGTTGTTCCGATGGTCAACCGAGAGTGAAGTGTCGTGGTTTGAAGCGGCTGTGCTGTCACTGATGATGATTGGGGCTATCGGCATGGGCTTGTTAAGCGCCTGGTTCGGTCATGCTCGGTTCACGCCAAGCATTAAACTGTTTTTCAGCACGCTGAGCTTGGCAATTGCTGGCGGAGTTGTGGGTGGAACTATTGGCCGTTTTGCCAAGCATGGCTTTAATGGCTTTGCAGGACTTGAAAGTGTTGAAAGTTTCAGCGGGTCAGAACTATCGCGTGCTTATTTGCCGGTACTGATGGGCGGTTTAATTGCAGGCTTGATCTATTTCGCGTTGCTGATGATGATTGTGCAATTTCGCCGCAGCCAGCTTCAGCGCCGCATTGAAGAGCTGGCTGAAACCGCACAGCAGGAACGCCTGGCTCGGCAGCTAACCGATGCGCGGCTTAAATTATTGCAGGCGCAAGTCGAGCCGCATTTTTTGTTCAACACGCTCGCCAGTGTGCAGCAGCTCGCCGACGCACGCGCCCCTGAAGCGGCTGCGCTGGTTTCCCAACTGATTACTTTCTTGCGCTCGGGATTGTCCGGCTTGCGCGAGGAAAGCTCAACTCTGCAGCGTGAATTCCGGATGGTTGATGCTTATTTGGCCATCATGAAAACCCGCATGGATAGCCGACTTGTCTACCGTCTTGAATTGCCCGCCGATTTGGCATCGCAACCAGTACCACCGGCAATGTTAATTTCACTGGTCGAGAACGCGATCAAGCATGGATTGGAGCCGTATCCGCCAGGTGGAGAGATTGTGATTACGGCATCCGCACCAAGCGGGCAATTAAGGGTTGTCGTCGCCGACAATGGTCGCGGCATGGAGGCCAGGGTGGCTGTGAACTCTATGAAGGCGGACTCTCATGAAGGTGGAGGCCTGGGACTGGCCAATATCCGCGAGCGTTTGGCGGCCCTATACGGTGCTTCCGCATCACTGGAAACGATCAATCATAAGCTGCATGGGTTCACATCAATATTGCATTTGCCTGGCTCGGCATTGGTCGCTGTGCCGGAAACAGTATCAGGAAAATCAGGAAAATGATGAGCAAAATAATGAACAAACCCATCACGGCGATGATTGCCGAAGATGAAAAATTAATGCGTGAACGCATTCTGGGCATGCTGGGCAAGGCTTGGCCGGAACTTAAAATCATGGCGGTTGCAACAGATGGCATAGAAGCTATAAGCCTATGGAAAAAACATCGTCCGCAGATTGTTTTTCTGGATATTCGCATGCCCGGTAACACAGGCCTGGAAGTAGCCGCAGAAATGTGTACTGAGCCTGATGCGCCGCACATTGTATTTGTTACCGCCCACGATGAATATGCAATAAAAGCTTTTGAAAAGGGCGCGATAGACTATCTGTTAAAGCCGCTCGAAACAGACCGGCTGGCGGACACCGTGGCGCGTTTGAAAAAACAATTTCAAGATAAGGCTCACAC
>Ga0209512_1004535_pt1 | contig 12075 bp, 13 predicted proteins | sample frozenSSSSmetaG_FD_184142 | JGI IMG/M metagenome (GOLD analysis project Ga0209512, IMG submission 184142) | Glacier valley bacterial and archeal communities from Borup Fiord, Nunavut, Canada, to study Microbial Dark Matter (Phase II) -... | ecosystem: Environmental > Aquatic > Freshwater > Ice >... | reverse complement strand
GCGATCGCTAAACCTTCAGCAGCATCAACAAAAAGTGATCGTCCGAGCGATAGGAACTTGAGAGAGCAGGGAGATCGAACTAGGATGAGCAATGGCGATTTGATTTATCAACGCGAATTACTGGAAGCATGGAGAGAGATTCATGGAGAAGCTTGAATTAAACGACGAAGTTCTGAACGCTCAACTCGATCGAGCTAGCAGTTTTTTAAGTGTGAGATCGCATCGCTTGCATGGTGTTGAGTAGAAGCGCGATCGCAATCAATCCCATTCCAATCACTTCCATGAATCCTGGCTGTTCGCCCAGTTGTGCCCAAGCGGCTAATACACCAACAACAGGATTCATTAACAGCCCTAATCCGGCGATTCCTGCGGGGAGACAGTTGAGAACATAAAGCCAGAGCAGAGTCGCGATCGCGGTTCCAGGAATGACAGCATAGATCAATGCGATGATGAATGGAGTAGACCACACGATCGGAGTCGAAGGCACCAACACAGCCGCTAGCACTAACGGAATTGCACCGAACACTGTTTGCCAAGCAGTGAACGAGAGTAAATCTAACTCCACGGTTTGACGCAGTTTTTTCGCCACAATCACGCCGCCTGCCCAACTCAGCCCAGAGAGCAGTGCCAGCACCTTACTGAGAATTGTGCCGTTGAGATTTGTGGGTTCCAAAATGAAGAGCAACCCACAGACGCTGATCGCGATCGCCACCCACTGCATTCCTTTCACCCGTTCGCCCAAAAATAACCACGCTAAAATCAACACCCAAAACGGCATCACATACACCAAAACTGCCGTTTTTCCGGCTCCGCCACTCACTAGCGCCCACGTTGCAAAGCCATACATTCCAGAGATTTGCAGCAATCCTGTCAGCAACGTGCCCGGAATTTCTTTAGGCACGATCGGCTTTCGCAACAGTGCCAGACTCAGCAACAGACTCGCCGCCCCTAAGACGATTCGCAATCCAGCAAAGACGAAGGGTGAGGCATACTGCACCGCAATTTTCATTTGCACCCAGTTATAGCCCCAGAGCACGGCAAGAACGAGGAGGGCAGCGATCGCGGTTTTATTCTCTGGTTTGGTCACAGGAACGTTTTAGAAAGGGCAATCAAAAAATCATATCAAGCTAACTAAATTGATACACTTCTAATTAGATGTTCGTCGAACTAGAGAGTGTTGAGAACCTTTTTTTGAAGGCGATCGGCTCAAAAAACTTCCCGCAAGTCGCAGAAAACGCTGGGTGATTCTCAGATGGCTTGTGAATCAATTTGAGATCGATGAACTCTATCCCGAACGATCGCTGAATGAGATCATTAAACGCAGTCACTCCGATACCGCAACTCTGCGACGAGAAGTGATCGGCTGGCTAGATGATGCAGCGAGAAAATGGGGTTTATTGGCGAGTGCCAGAGAGCCAATGGCGCGAGGAGTGAGTGCTTTAAGCCAAAAGCCGTCAATTTGTTGCCAAGTCTATTAGAATTCGTGCTATATTTGCATACGCACGTTCAATGCGCGCAAATAAGGGTTGCTAGCTCAGTGGTAGAGCATTCGGCTTTTAACCGACTGGTCCCGGGTTCGAATCCCGGGCAACCCATAAAGTAGGGAGTTAGCAAACGCTGGCTCCCTATTCATTTTTTCAGGTACGATCGAGACTTTCTATTCCTTCAAATATTATGGGCAGCAACTTCGGTCATTTGTTTCGCATCTCTACGTTTGGCGAATCTCACGGGGGCGGTGTGGGCGTGGTGATTGATGGGTGCCCTCCCCAAATTGAGATTTCGGTCGATGAGATTCAGTTTGAGTTAGATCGACGAAGACCAGGGCAGAGCAAAATCACGACTCCGCGCAATGAAGCCGATCGCTGCGAAATTCTGTCGGGGCTGTTTGAGGGCAAAACATTAGGAACGCCAATCGCGATTCTGGTTCGCAACCAAGATCAGCGATCGCAAGACTATGACGAGATGGCGGTGAAATATCGTCCGTCTCACGCGGATGCAACCTACGACGCAAAATATGGCATTCGCAACTGGCAGGGCGGCGGACGATCGTCTGCACGAGAGACCATTGGACGGGTGGCAGCAGGCGCGATCGCTAAAAAAATTCTGCACGACCTCGCAGGCGTTGAAATTATTGCCTATGTGAAGCGCATCAAAGATCTAGAAGGCGTAGTCGATCCCAATACTGTGACGCTTGAGGAGGTTGAGAGCAATATCGTGCGCTGTCCCGACTCTGAATGCGCCGAGCAAATGGTGGATTTGATCGAGAGCGTTCGCAATCAGGGCGACTCGATCGGAGGCGTGGTGGAATGTGTAGCGCGACGAGTGCCACGCGGGTTAGGCGACCCGGTGTTTGACAAACTCGAAGCGGATCTGGCTAAAGCCGTGATGTCTCTTCCCGCGACGAAAGGCTTTGAGATTGGCTCTGGCTTTGCAGGCACCGTGATGACAGGCAGCGAACACAACGACGAATTCTATACCGATGAGAATGGCGAGATTCGCACCGTAACGAATCGATCGGGCGGGGTTCAAGGCGGCATCTCAAATGGAGAGAACATTCTGATTCGGGTTGCCTTCAAGCCAACGGCAACGATTCGCAAAGAGCAGCGCACCGTCACCAACGACGGAGAAGAAGTGACGTTAGCCGCAAAAGGTCGTCATGATCCCTGTGTGTTGCCGAGGGCAGTGCCGATGGTTGAAGCAATGGTGGCGCTCGTCTTATGTGATCATCTACTGCGTCAGCGCGGACAGTGTGGCGATCGTTAAAATTACGATCGTTGCTGAATCGATCTATAAAGCACGGATTCTACCCTCACCCTAGGGAGAGGGGACAGGAGTTCTGGCTCCCTTCTCCCCAGGGGGAAGGGTTGGCGAGGGCTTGCCCCACTTCGTGAGGAGGGCATTTCATATCTGCAGCCAGCAACGCCAGACTACGATCGTCGCCCCATCTGCTGCCACCATTTCCCCGCTTTTTCGTGCTGCTGTTTGCGTTTCTGACTTCGCTGTCTCAAGCTAGAGTATTGGCTGCGCCGTCTTCGGACTTTGGTTTCTTCGGCTAACCCATCGTCTGGAAGTTCTTTTTTATCTGGCTCGGTTTTCTCGTCTTTTGACAGCCACCAACCGACAATTAAGCTGCTCGCTAGACCGCCGATCGCACCCAGCGAAATACTCAATAGTGCGGGGTATCCCATCCCAAATAGTCCAATCAGGAACAGCAGCCAAATCTTCAGTCCTGTCGAAAATCCCTTTGAGATCGGTTGTCTTCTCACTGGCTCAACCCTTGATAGTCACTACAAAGAATACCTCATTCATCGTAGATCATTCGTCACTTTTGAATTACTCTTGAAGAAGAAACCAATCTGTAAAGCAAACTTAATGACGAACAATTTAGAACTATTGGGGTAGTTGTCCTTCTAAAGTTTGAGTGGCATCTAGCGTCTTTAGATAAGGCTTTTCGGCTTTGCTAAAGGCTTCCATGTGTTGGGTTTTGAGTAGATCAGCCGTGGCATCTGAGATATCGCCTTGACGCTGCTGCACCCGATCGTTCAACACCGACATTGGCGCATCACAATAGAGAATGTCTAAAGGAATCTGATGAGCAACGGCTTGGGCGATGACGGGCGATCGCAGCGCTTGACGATCGTACTTGGCATCCAAAATTACAGAATAACCCTGCGACGCTAACATGATGCCGAGATTGAGGAGATGATCGTAAGTCTTCTCAGTCATCTCAGATGTATAGAGATCAGCGTCTCCTTTGGCATCTAGCGCAACACCACCGAGATGTTTGCGAACGGCATCCGATCGCAGATGAATTGCCCCTGTCTGACGAGCTAACTGACGCGCCACAGTGCTTTTTCCAGAACCCGACAACCCGGACATCATCGTCAATCGTCCCGATCTGTGACGAGTGTATTCCCACGCTAACCGATAGTAGCGAGAGGCGGTTTCACTGGCTTCCTGCTTCACCGATTCTGGAATGGTCGGATCATCTAATAAGAACGAAGTCACCTTAGCTCGGACATAAGACTGACGGCTGAGGTAGAGCGGCAACACCTGTAAGCCTTCCCAGTCGCCTGTTTGCTCGATGTAAGCATTCAGAAATAGATTGCTCAAGTCAGGACGATCGCGAGCATCGAGATCCATCACAATGTAGGCAACATCGAACATCACATCGACAAAGCGAAACGGCTCATTGAATTCGATGCAGTCGAACAGCAAAATTTTGTCGTGCCAAAAGCAGATATTTCTCAGATGAACGTCGCCATGACATTCGCGAATCCATTTATTTTGAACTCGATTAGCAAAAAGTTCTTGCTGCTGATCAAATAGCTTGTCTGTGTAAGCGCGAGTCTCATCAAATTGGACTTGGGTTTGCGATCGCCCAATATAACCCACCGTTTGATCGTAGTTTTCGTCGATCGCTTGCCGAATTTGCGAGGCTTCCCCAAAGCTGAGGATGTAATCGCTAGTCGGTGCCTTTAAGTGGAACGCCGCCAGTTCTCGCGCCAAATCTTCTAAGTGTTGTTCAGTGAGTTCGCCGCGATCGAACATCGCACTCAGCAACGTCTCTTGAGGAAACTGCACCATCTTGACGACATACTCAACAGGTTCCCCCGTGCCGTTAAGCTCAAAGGTTTCTCCGTTCTGCGTAACTGGCTCAACGCCCAAATAAAGTTCAGCGGCTCCTCGTTGATTGAGACGAAACTCTTCATGACAAAAATGCTCCCGTTTCTCCAGCGTCGAGAAATCTAGAAAGCCAAAGTTCACAGGCTTCTTAAGTTTATAAACCACCTCACCCGTGAGCAACACATAAGAAATGTGAGTCTGAATCAGTTCGATTGGCTCCGTCACTGGATGAGGATAAAACTCCGATCGCAGCATTTGCTGAATTAAGGGAGGCAGATTTGTTTGGGTCATAGTTCGTTGAGACGCTCATAAAAAAGCCAGGGAATGGTTCCTCCCTGGTTCTGTATACACTTTAGATTGACACGAACCGAGCTATACGGCTGCGGCTGCTTCTGCGGCGGTTTCTCCCGTTCCGGCACGAGTGGCAGAAATCATCACCACGACTCGACTGGCTTCACCCTGAGCGGTTACGCCTTCAGGCAAAGGCAACTCGTGAACGTGGAGGGCATCACCAACTTTGAGATCCGTCACATCGATTTCGATGCTTTCGGGAATGCGATCGGGCAGACACTTCACCGTTAATTCCGTCAGTTCAGATTCCATTACGCCGCTTTCTTGCTTGACTCCATAGGCTTCGCCCACAAAGTGCAGAGGCACGGTGATTTCAAGAACGCTCTCAGCCGACACTGAGAAAAAGCTGAGGTGATAGAGGTAACGCTTCCAGGGATGCACCTGAATTTCACGCAGCAGGGCTTTCCCAGTCCAGGGCAACTCAGGAATGCTGACATCGATCAGCGTGTTGTTCACTGAGGCATCGCGCACCAAAAGTTCAGCTTTTTTGGCATCAATGGTCAACTCAAGAGACTCGGTGCCTTTGTGACCATAGAGCACTGCCGGAATTTGTCCTGAGCGGCGTAGGGCATTGGGCTTACTTCCGGCGGCGCGTTTGTGACAGTCGATCGTGATTTGCATAATGACCTTGAAAATGTGAGAGAGGGACGGTGGACTTTGGATTTCAAGCAGGTTCAATCCAAAATTTGGTTAGTTGACCACTGCTTGCGGCGTGCCGTTGGTATACAGCAGCGCTCGTTTGGGTCCATGAATGGGGTCTTCGACGATGATTGTCTGGTCACGGCTTGCGCCCAGAGAGACGATCGCGATCGGCACATCCATCAATTCTGCCAGGAATTTGAGATAATCGAGTGCCTGAGTCGGCAAATCTTCGAGAGATCTGCACTCCTCAGTCGATCGTTTCCAACCTGGCATTGTTGTATAAATCGGCTTGCAGCGAGCAAACAGCCGAGAATTGCTAGGGAAATCTTCGCAGCGTTGCCCATCAAGTTCGTAGGCGACACAGACTTGAATTTCCTCCATCTCGTCTAGGACATCAAGCTTGGTGATGGCGAGGCAATCTAGACCATTGATCCGCACTGCATAGCGACCGATCACGGCATCAAACCAGCCGCAGCGTCGTTGCCGCCCGGTCGTAGTGCCAAATTCTGCGCCGCGATCGCACAGCAGCGCCCCGACATCGCCGTGCAGCTCGGTTGGAAAGGGACCTTCGCCGACGCGGGTTGTGTAAGCTTTGGCAACACCAATCACCCGATCGATCACCGTCGGACCAATCCCCGTGCCCACACACGCCCCACCCGCTATCGGATTTGAGGAAGTCACATAAGGGTAAGTGCCGTGATCGAGGTCGAGCAGTGTGCCCTGTGCGCCCTCAAAGAGGATATTCCGTTTGCGACGGATTGCATCATAGATTTTTAAGGAGCTATCCACGACGTGAGGGCGCAGGCGATCGGCATACTCTAAATATTCTGCTGTTACCGCCTCAACATCGAGCGGAGGCAACCCATAGAGTTTGTCAAGAATGCCATTCTTGTAGTTGATCGTCCAGTGAAGCTGCTTTCGCAGTGTGTCCGGGTCCATCAGGTCAACGACTCGAATCCCAGTCCGCTCAGACTTGTCGGCGTAAGTCGGACCGATTCCTCGCCCAGTGGTGCCGATTTTGTGGGTGCCGCGATGTTCTTCAGAGGCACGATCGATCAGTCGGTGATAGGGCATCGTGACGTGAGCCGTCTCAGAAATCAGGAGGTTATCGACCGAGATATTCAACTTGATCAACTGATCTAATTCTTCAATCAGAACTTTTGGATCGATTACTGTGCCGCAACCGATAATGCACTCGGTTTCAGGATATAAAATGCCAGAAGGAATAAGGTGCAGTTTAAATGTCTGATCTTTTACAACGACGGTGTGCCCAGCGTTGACCCCACCCTGGTAACGGACTACGACATCCGCTGATTTACTGAGCAGATCCGTGATCTTCCCTTTCCCTTCATCGCCCCACTGGGCACCAATTACAACTACGTTAGCCAAGGGTTTTAAACAGTGCTAGAGTTTTCAACAAACTCCCATTATCATCAGTGAATGCTACGGGTGTCAATGGCAAGTTGTCATGGGTTTGTTGGATTCGTCAAAAACGACCTGATGAACGGTGCCTGGTGGCAAAAAGTTTTCTTCGTTCAATCCTCCTCAACTGCTGCTATGCATAACTTTCTGCCGATCGCTTATTTCAAAAATCAGTTTGTCCCTTTTGCGGAGGCAAATCTTTCGATCGCGACTCACGCCCTTCACTATGGCACCGGGGCATTTGGGGGGCTGCGAGGCATTCCTGACCCTAAGAACGCCAATCAGATTTTGTTGTTTCGGCTCGATCGTCACTGTCAGCGACTGAGCAACAGTGCCAAGCTGATCAACTACGAGTTACCTGCCGATAAAATTCAGGCGATTATTACTGAATTTGTTCAGAAGAATAAACCCACTCAGTCATTCTATATTCGTCCGTTTGTCTACACTTCGGGGCTAGGCATTGCGCCGCGACTTCACAACATTGAGAAGGACTTTTTTGTCTACGGGCTTGAGCTAGGAGACTATCTCTCGGCGGATGGCGTGACCTGCCGCATCAGTTCTTGGTGTCGTCAAGAAGACCGCAGTTTACCGCTCAGAGGAAAGATTAGCGGCGCCTATATTACGTCCTCTCTCGCCAAAACTGAAGCGGTCGAATCTGGCTTTGATGAGGCAATTTTGCTGAATACTCAAGGCAAAGTTAGCGAAGCATCGGGAATGAATATCTTCTTAATTCGCAATGGAGAATTAATTACCCCAGGCTATGAGCAAGACATTCTCGAAGGAATCACCAGGGACAGCATTTTGACGATCGCTCGCGATTTGGGCATCAAGACGGTCGAAAGACCTGTAGACAAGTCAGAATTGTTTATCGCCGATGAAGTCTTTTTGAGCGGCACGGCTGCCAAGATTACGCCAGTTAAAAAAATCGAGACTTATCAGACTCCTGGAACTCATCCGATCACCGATCGCTTAAAGGCAAAACTGACCGCAATCACCGAAAACCTAGAGCCAGATTATCGGGGTTGGGTGTTTCCGATCGCCCTCACTTAAACCAAAAGAGATGCCCATCAAGGACATCTCTTTTTTATGAATCTAAACTAATTTTTTAGGAGAGGAGTCTACTCTGGGGATCAGATGAAGGATATCCCTCTTTGGATAGGGATGGATCGTTAGCAATAACAGCTAACGTCTTCACCGCACTCATCTGCTAGATAGCACATTGCTCGAAATCGCAGTGCAACTACTTCGTCATAAAGAGGGTTAAGCTTGCACATTGGCGGAATATGAAACAAGGTCTTCCCAAAAACTTTGACATCGCGCTCAAAAGGGCACTGAGACGGAATTAGCTTACAAAGACGGTGAGCTAACTCAGGGCTGCGAACTTGAGTGCGATCGACTGCGGCGCGGAGTGGGCGCAGTAGATCAAACTTTTGAACACGGTTAGGAGACTGGGCAGTTGAAGCAGCTTGGGTAGAGTGTGCTTCTGGAGAGAGTTTTACCCAACTTGCGAGAGCGATCCGGCGTTGGGTGGCTTGCAATTTCATGTCTATCGTTTCCTCGACTCTATTGAAGTGCGTAAAGGGAGAGGAGCAAAGCTGTGGTGGAATCCCGATCGAACTAGAAGCAATAGTCTCGAATGGTGAGACCGTTACAGTAAAATTCTCAAGGGTGAATGGTTCACGATTGTAAACTTATTGTTACATAATTCTATCTGACGTGACCATCTTGCCTAAAGTTTCAGCAGGGCAAATGCGAAGAATTACTGAACTTTATAGAGTGTGGCTGGTTGGTGAATGCGTCGGGTGAGGAAAGGTGCGTTCTAGGTAAACATATCAGCTATATCCGTAGCGTTAAGGAAACGGTTCAGCCATCATTCTAGGCAGTCCTGAAGCGATCGTTGGGTTACCTACGCTACAAATGGGTGTCAATGATGCAAATTCTGAATGAAGAAGGCGTGGTCTCCGCATATAGAAGGTGGATTCTCCACACTTGAGCCAGAAAGATAGTAAAGCTTTTAGATACAGCAAAAAGACGCTCGATCGAGCGCCTCAAAATCAATGATTTTAAAAGCTCTTTAAGGGAGTTGCGCGGCAGTTTCGGACGTTGCATCACCCCAAACGATCTGACGCTGATTGGGGTCGCTGCGATTTGTCTGCTCTTGCATAATGGCTTTTGCCTGACGGGGATCAAAGTAGCGATTAAACTCTACTTTGACTTTTTCAACTCGCCCTTCGGTCGTCTTGACTTCAGACTTGATTTCTTGCAGCTTTGTATGTTGAGCGATGCTGTAGGGCAGAAGTTGAACGAGTGCAGCGATCGCGACTCCTGATAAAGCGAGATTGACCCCAAGCTTGATGGAGGTCTCAATGGCGATCGCTCGGTTGTGCTGGCGTTTTTTCTGCTGACCTAATCGAGGATGTGATCGAGGCGTTCTAACAGGCTGGAGGGGCGTAGTGGGCGATTGAAGTGCGTTCATGAGTTCAACGGATGCGAGTGCAGACGGAAGACTTTAACAGCCTTGATGGAAGAGTAACTGCCTTGAGCGATTGATTTTGGCTCGATCGTTTCTGAATGAATCAAGCCAGACTGACTTTGACGCTTTAACTAATCTCTATGGAAGAGTTAGCCCAAAATCGCAAATATCAGCACCAAAATCAAGAAGTACGTGCGAACTAAGCAGTGTTTCCGAAGAACCCGTCTGGGTCAGCGATCCGACTGGCTGGCAGGAAAACTGTCCTGTCAGTTTACCCCGCTTCCTAAAAAACGATCACCCAACTTGTGAAGGGCATCATTTATAGCTGCGGGAATCAGACAAAGCAGCGTTCCTGCCCCATAAGTAAAGGGTTACTTATATAGCTCGGTGGATAGCCGGAAGGCAAGAATGCCAGGAATGAGGGCAACCACCAGGGCAACTAAAACTTGAGTATCTGACAGAGGCATTGGGTTTGAAACTCCTTAATCTCAGGGTTATCGTTTCTCAATGTCGATCAAACTATCCGCTTTCGGAAGATTTTGTTACAAGATTCAACACAAGAGAACACTCAGGAGGTCGATATTTTGGCTGTCTCCTAGCTCTTTGCCTGCCTCAGAACTCCTACTTACGGTAGGCTGATTAGTAAGCAAAGCTTTTTCCTAAATCAGGATTAGTGTCAAGACCTGTCCATAACGCTTAACTAGAAATCATTGATGCTAGACCAATTTTCAGACTTACCTGTCACCTTTGATGTTCAAACCCTTTTATTGCTGCTGGTTTTGGTGGCATTAGAAGCAGTGCTGTCGGCAGACAACGCGATCGCGCTGGCGACGATCGCTCAAGGTTTGCAAAAACCTGAACTCGAACGGCGCGCCCTCAACATCGGGCTAGTGTTTGCCTACATTCTGCGGATGAGCCTGATTTTGACAGCCTCGTGGGTGAGCAAATATTGGCAGTTTGAGTTGGCAGGGGCAATCTATTTACTGTGGCTAGTCTTTCAATATTTTTCGTCCGACTCAGACGATGAAGACGAGCATCACGGACCGCGATTTACGTCGCTGTGGCAGGCGATCCCCGTTCTGGCAATCACCGATTTAGCGTTCTCTCTAGACAGCGTGACGACAGCGATCGCGATTTCTAAAGAAACCTGGCTGATTTTAGTTGGAGCGACGATCGGGATCATTGTGCTGCGGTTTATGGCAGGGTTGTTTATTCGCTGGTTAGACGAGTTTACTCACTTAGAAGACGCGGGTTATATCACCGTTGCCCTGGTCGGATTGCGTCTTTTGATGCGGGTAATTAACGATAGTCTGGTGCCGCCCGAATGGATGATGGTGACCGCCGTTGCCCTGATATTTGTCTGGGGTTTTTCTAAGCGCAATCCCGATGGTGAAGAGGCTGCTGAGGTATTGGCTGAACCTGAGACAGAAACGCTGGTTGAATCTGACGAGAAGAAAATAGAAGTCTGAGGAATCACGATTAAAAAGAGGGGACATTCTACGGAACGTCCCCTCTTTTTTTAGAACTATAAACCGTTATTCGTAGATCCAGGAAAGAATAGTCGGTTGCCAGCTAACGAGTTCTTCTGCTTTAAACCACAGAGAAATTTCGCTTTGAGCCGTTTCGGGGGCATCTGATCCGTGAATCAGATTGCGTCCAATATTTGCGCCCAAATCTCCGCGAATGGTGCCGGGTTCTGCGGTGAGGGGATTGGTGGCTCCAATCACTTTTCTCGCTGCCGCAATCACGCCATCGCCTTCCCAGACCATCGCCACAACGGGACCGGAGGTGATGAACTCAACCAAGCTGCCGAAAAAGGGACGTTCTTTGTGAACGCCATAGTGCTGTTCGGCAAGTTCGCGGCTGACGTTCATGAATTTCAAGCCCACGAGGGTAAATCCTTTCGTCTCAAAGCGTCCAATAATCTCACTAATCAGCTTGCGCTGCACACCATCTGGTTTGATTGCCAAAAATGTCCTTTCCACGAGTCGCTCCCAAGAAATTTACGCCTTTTTACAAGACAAGGTTAGCCCAGAACGGAGACGATCGGGAATGGATGAAGTCTGAGTAAGTCGAGGTGTTCTGCTGAACTCACAGAGTAGGGACGGATGCGGTAGACTGACATCTCGATCTAGATGTTTTAAGGGGTAAGCAATGATGGGGGAACGCCACACTTCAGCGAAAGCAGAGGCGGAAAAAGCACTGGTTAGCGTGCAGCCAGAACCGAATGGGAAGGCAATAAAAAGCGAGCTTCCTGAAGGGCGATCGCAGTCGTCTAGCTCATCGTCCGCGACTGACGCTAAGAAAGGTTGGACGATCGAAGACAGCGAAGAACTCTATCGCATTCAAGGCTGGGGCGCTCCTTATTTTTCGATCAATGCGGCTGGGCATGTGACGGTTTCACCCAAGGGCGATCGCGGCGGCTCGTTAGATTTGTATGAACTCACCAATGCGCTCAAGCAGCGTAATTTAGGGTTGCCATTACTGATCCGATTTTCAGATATTTTAGAAGATCGGATCGAGCGACTGAATGCGGCATTTGCGAAAGCGATCGCTCGCTA